>Ga0209427_10001664_pt1 | contig 25706 bp, 19 predicted proteins | sample DeeMarSWOR136_30_FD_187465 | JGI IMG/M metagenome (GOLD analysis project Ga0209427, IMG submission 187465) | Marine sediment microbial communities from White Oak River estuary, North Carolina - WOR-1-36_30 (SPAdes) (version 2) | ecosystem: Environmental > Aquatic > Marine > Intertidal zone >...
GGTGCTAATGATTAAATCTGCTGTCCAGCGATAATCTCCCAGTGCCTCACAGATAGGATTGACCACCAGCCTGAGTGCTTTTTGGGGACATTGGTCAATACAATAAAATGGGTTTTCCTGGCAAGAAAAGCCAATGCATTTATAATCCTTAGGACGGGCAAGCTTTTTCCCTACCCATTGGTGGACACCATGCGGACAAAGCTCAACACATCTTCCACAACCGATACACTCTGGACCTCTCCTGATTTTATACTTTCCTATAGGGTTTCTAAAGCGGGAGGGGGTTGATTTGATCTGTATATTCTTTAATACTTCTCTCTCATCCATGGTAAATACATGATGCAGGATTCAAGATGCATAATACACGATCTAAAGAGCATAACGTTTGATAAATAAATCCGAAATTCGATTATCGAAATTCGAAACGAATCCGAAATCTAAATATCAAATGTTCAAAACGTTACTTACTACTAACTCATAATGTTTTGGATTTTGCGTTTTGGCCTTTCCCGTGAAATGCTTGTTCCTTAGAATATGCATCTTATTTCATCTGGGTTATTTGTATCTGTTTAGAGCTTCGGATTTAGAATTTTTTTATATGTTTTCTTTTCTTTCCCCGAAAATGGGAGCGAAGTTTTCTCTCTCTAGCTCTTGGAAAAACATAGCTCTTCCCACTTCTCCTCTTAATCTTCTCACCTCACGCAATCCCATAGCTCCCAGCACTTCAAGCAATTGACTGCGCCATGCCCCCACTAGATTCATGATCCGCTGGACTGCCCACTTTGGTTCGCATTCTCCCACTTTCACAGGGCACGGAAGTCCCTTTTGACATTTTTTACATAGTCGACACTCTAGCGCAATCAAAAGAGGTAAATCGATTGCCACCCCATCAGCTCCACAGATAATCACTTTAGCAACGTGTTCTGCCATGGCAATGCCACCGCTCACTAAGAGGGTGATCTCATCTCTTAGTGATTTTTCAACTAAACGGAGATGGATATCTCTTACCAGATCTTTTACAAATCTAGGATGAGCGCCATTGATAGCATTACCATGAAAGTCAGCATAGAGGTGGATGATTTCAACGCCCTGCAAGACAGGATGCTCAACGATAGTGGTTGCTCTATCATTCAGAGGAAGTTTCAAAGAAACAATAGCTTCTGGATTTATCGCTTTAATAGACTCTATAAGTTTTTCAAAATCACCTTCATAGGGTAACTCAATAATTCTTGCATTTCTGATTATCTCCTCAGGAAGCTTATCATTCTTTATCGAAGTTTGAGGAATGAGCCAGTTCGCATAAGGCGTCAATGGGGATATCAGGTCTTCTTCTCTAATAATCATAAAGGTGCTAAGTTCTTTTGCTGCTCTAGCCATAGCTACTAGTACATTTTCACTAATAGTGCCAAACGGCAACACGTTAAAGATCATGGGAATGGGGATATCGATAATCTGAGGGACATTAGAGATAAGAGTTCCTCCTTTATCAAATTCAAGAACAGATAGTTTCTTGCCTAAATCGACAGAGGTACTGATATACTCTCTGCCATGGATGCCATCTCGAGTTGGCCTTACAATCTCAGACATATCCGTCCACATTTCATCAAATCCTTTATCTGCAAATTTACCTCTATATCCAGCACCTGAGACAGGAATCTTTCCTGTTTCAGCCTGATACCAATTTCGAGAAATGATATCTGGGGTCCAATACTCATCTCCCATCTTCAAGTATTCAGGGTTTATCGATTTAGAAAGGAGGCCCTTCTTACATGTTTGAATACAGCGAAAACAGTTTTTACACAGATAATCAATTGAGTCTGCAAATAGCTTTGAATCGAACTTCCTATTAGTATACACATCATAAATACAGGCATCCTTGGCACACGCCTGGCATCGTGTACAGTCCTCACTGAAGTCTACAATTCCAGACTTACCAATGGGTGTAAATCGTGGAGGAGCTATCTTTGTTTTAACCTGGTATTTCTTAGGCATTGTGTTACCTATTAAGCATATTATATTCACCGCAGAGGACGCCGAGATAGCGGATCTTATGCTTATCTGCGCACTCTGCCTGTCCCGTTAAATGCTTGTCCTGTTGAATGCGTAACCTATTCAACTGGGGCGTGGCTTATTACACTAGAGCGTATCCTATTCCATCGGGATAAAACCATTTATACGGGGCGATCTTTGCGGTGAACTATTATCTTTTTACCTTTAAAGGAGAAGGTCCTAATTTTTCAATCTTCTCCCTCATTTCAATGGTCACTTTGCTAAATGCCTCAGAATCTGAAGGATCTATATTATACATGTAGACTCGGCTTCCACCGATGCCTATCTCATCCAGAATCTTCCGGGTAAAGTTTACCCTCCTTTTAGTTCGTGTATTGCCTTCCAGATAGTGACACTCACCCTCTGGGCACCCAACGACAAAAACCCCATCCGCTCCCTCTTCAAAGGCTTTTAAAAGGTATAGTATCTCTATTTTGCCGCTGCAGGGCATTTTGACCAGGTTCATAAGAATTGAATTATTTTCCCCAGTAGGATTAATGATATCTTCTGCGCAGGAGGTGCAATTGTGACAGCAGAAACATACTATGTGGGGTTCAAATTGATATTCCATCACCTTGTATTATCAACTCAGCATTCCATTCGGTAAAGCGCACTAAATCCAACCTTCTTTCCAAGATTTAACTCGATTAGAATAACTATTAATAGTTGATTATTGTTTAAATTGTCAAGAGATAACGGAGGATAGATACTTCATAAAATTGATAGATATTGATCTAATTCGTAGTTAGTAACCTGAGCTCGATATCTTTCCCATTCTATCTTTTTATTAGTTATAAAATTTTCAAAAACGTGTTCCCCAAGACATTCTTTTAAGAATAAACTTTTTTCAGCAATCATAATTGCTTCCCATAAATCTTCTGGCAGTTGTCCAATTTTTAATCTTTTCCGCCTCTGGGGTGTCATTTCATAGACGTTTTCTTCAATCGGAGGAGGAAGTGTTAACCCTTTTTCAATCCCATCCAATCCAGCTGCGAGCATAGCGGCGAAGGCTAAATATGGATTACATGCAGGGTCAGGGGAGCGATACTCAAGTCTGGTGGCTTTTTCTCTTCCTGGTTTATATACAGGTATGCGAATGAGATCGGAACGATTTCTCTGGGCCCAGGAAAGATAGACAGGAGCCTCATAGCCTGGTACCAATCTCTTAAATGAGTTGACCCATTGATTGGTAATAAGAGTGATTTCACGGGCATGTGCTAACAACCCGGCTAGATATCCCTTTCCTATATCAGAAAGATGATATTTGTCATCGGGATCAAAGAAGGCGTTCTTGTCACCTTTAAATAGAGACTGATGGGTATGCATACCACTGCCGTTTTCTCCAAAGATGGGCTTAGGCATGAAGGTAGCATACACTCCATTTTTTAAAGCAATCTCCTTAACTACTAATCGATAGGTCATGGCGTTATCAGCCATGGTGAGGGCATCAGCATAGCGCAAGTCAATCTCGTGTTGACTAGGAGCTACTTCGTGATGGCTATATTCTACACCAATGCCCATTTCTTCCAGGGTAAGCACTGTTTCTCGACGAAGGTCACTCGCCACGTCAAGCGGTGTTAGATCAAAGTACCCACCTTGATCTAGCACTTCTGGTTTTCCATTGCTACTTTTAAAATAAAAATACTCTAACTCAGGTCCCACATAAAAAGTGAAGCCCATATCTGATGCTTTCTTTAAATTCTTCTTCAAGACCCATCGGGGATCACCTTTATAGTGAGTGCCATCTGGCTCAATAACATCACAAAACATCCGTGCAACAGCACCCTCTTTGGGTCTCCAGGGTAATATGGCAAATGTATTGGGGTCAGGCATAGCTACCATATCACTCTCGTCAATCCGTGCAAATCCCTGAATGGAAGATCCATCAAAACCCATACCTTCATTGAGAGCACCTTCCAGCTCTTCAGGGGTTATGGCGAAACTTTTTAGAAACCCCAGGATGTCGGTGAACCACAATCTAATAAATCTAACGTTCCGTTCCTTCACCATTTTCAATACATAGTCTTTATCTTTTGTTTCCATTGCTGATCCTCCTCTATTAAAGGTATTGTAGTATTTTACCACAAAAGACACAGAGAATTTTTAAATGTCAACGAGTTAGATACTTTTATCTTTATTCCTCTCTGTGTACTGTGGTTTTATATTTTTAAAAAATTATACACTTGTAATGTTTCAAAAGGGTTTCTATCATGTAAAATCCTTGTAAAATCTGTATAAACTTTCAAAAATTATTAAGAGACAATTTATTTGCGAATAAGTGTTTGGGAAGTAATGTAACTTCTCAAAAATTCACCAACACATTGAGTAATGCATGAACTTTAGAGGATATTCTGCTGGCATAGCATTTCTAGAATAATGAGACACTTGAAGAATGGAATAATGCAGAAATAAAAGTGGAAAATACTTGCCAACCGTACCTTCAAGAGGTCAATAATGCTCTTCATCTATGTGAGTCGGTAAGCACCCTGTCACTATGAGATTGCAGCACAAGTCATATTAAAAAAGAGCCAGACCATCCTAGCCTCGCTCTTTCTTATATTCCTCGCATAGTTTCTGATATAGACACGATATGGTTAGTAGAAACTACACCCATCCACGCAACCTGCATGCTTCTGCTACTCTTGCCACAGACACTAAATAGGCAGCCTGTCGCATATTAATCTTTTCCTGCTGGCTCATATCGTAAACGCTTTGGAAGGCATGGGTCATCTTGATGTCAAGTTTATTGTGAATCTCGTCTAATTCCCAGTAGTAGTTATAAGTGTTTTGCACCTGTTCAAAGTAAGAGACGGTCACACCACCTGCGTTGGCTAAAAAGTCAGGGATTACAAAGATATTTTTTTGGTAAAGGATGTCATCCGCCTCAGGTGTGGTGGGACCATTGGCGAGCTCACATAAGATTTTGCATTTAATATCATCAGCATTGAGTTCAGTGATAACCTGCTCTAGAGCTGCGGGGAAGAGGACAGTAACCTCCAGCTGCAGGAGCTCCTCATTACTAATAGAATCAGTACCAGGGAAACCTTGTAGAGTGCCTGTTTGCAGCTTATACTCTACCAATGCCTCCGGGTCTATTCCTTTTTCGTTGTAAATCCCACCTTTGGAATCTGAAGCCGCTACCAGTTTAAGGCCGAGTATTTCTTGGCCAAGCAGTGCAGCATATTGCCCAGCATTTCCAAATCCCTGAATAGCCATGGTCTGACCAGTAAGATCTATGTTCAATCTCATGGCTGCTTCGCGGGTAACATAGACGCCTCCGCGGGAGGTGGCATCAACACGCCCGGCTGAACCCCCAATAGACAAAGGCTTGCCAGTGATGACACAGGGGTGGCGTTCTCCAACTATCACCTCATATTCGTCCATCATCCAAGCCATTATTTGTGGTGTGGTGTAAACATCTGGGGCAGGTACGTCCTTGGTAACACCGATGTTTTGCCAAATAGCACGAATATACGCTCTGGCGAGTCGTTCTTTCTCAGTTTCAGAAAGTTCTTTGGGGTTACACGTAATGCCCCCTTTACCTCCTCCTAATGGGAGATCTACTACCGATGTCTTCCAGGTCATCCAGGCAGCCAAGGCACGAACTGTATCAATGGTTTCATCAGGATGCCAACGCAGCCCTCCTTTGGCAGGTCCACGAGCACTATTGTACTGAACACGGTAGCCATGAAATATTCTGCTGGAACCATCATCCATCTTTATCGAAAGGATGACCTTTATTTCCTTCATAGGCCAGCGCAAGAATTCATGAATGGCTGGTTCAAGCCCCAGTTTTTCTGCAGCGGTGTCTAGTTGTTGCTGTGCCATTGAAAACGGATTAACATTAGACATACATTACCTCCTTATAACTCATAGTTCTTTAAACGATTAAGCATCTGACTCTTTAGCACGTATACAGGCCTCTACGACCCAACTGTTTAGCAGATTATCTCATCCAAAAGAGTCAGACTGTAAAAATGTAGTATGTCTATACCAGTTATCCTAATAGCTTGTCAACTTCTTCTTTATCACTATCCATAATATAGGGAATGCCTGACATTTCTGCAGCCTCTCTGGTTAAAGCGCATATATCATTACGGTCAATGTGCTTGAGCGCAAATTTGCGGGCGCCGGCCATGAGTTGCTGGAGCCCCTGGGTAAGGCGGTCAATGTAAGTATAAAGACCAAGGGCACCAGGGGGAATCAGCTTGAAATCTTTGCCATATTTCTCCTTCAACTTGGGTGTGGTAACAAAGAGGTCCTCTACGTTGATCCAGTCTCCTTTCTTAACAAGCGGGCTCTTTTTTTTAAGTTCCTCATCAAAGTAATGTATGACTGTACCATCTTTTTCAATATCCTTTTCCATCTTCTTTTTCAACAGATTGGCCTGGGTATTGCCCACCATGGCTGCGGTCATGATAGAGCGGCCCATGCACACAGCCTTAATATAGGGAGCTCCTAGTGCAAATGCCTTAAAAATGTGGTCCTCTAGAGCAATACCACCAGCAATAGCACAGTCCGGAATGAATTTCCCCTGTTTATCGAGTCGTGTAAGATAGTTATAAAGGAGGCATTCAAGCTGAACCGTTGGGATACCCCACTCATTCATCATCCTCCATGGGCTCATCCCGGTACCACCTCCGGCACCATCTACAGTCAATAGATCAATTTTAGCCTCTGAAGCAAACTTTACCGCTCTCGCAAGATCAGCTGGTCTATAGGCTCCTGTTTTCAAGGTAACGTATTTGGCACCAACCTTGCGCAAGTGTTCTACCATTTGATAAAAGCTATCTTCCTCGACCATACCCAAGCGGGAATGGCGCTCGAACTCCTTGAAATCTCCGTTTTCAAAGGCATTTTGAATTACAGGATCTTCCGGGTCTGGCAGCACGATATAACCACGTTTTTTTAACTCAATAGCCTTCTTAAGATCAGGTATTTTCACTTCACCACCGATATCCTTTGCTCCTTGCCCCCATTTCAACTCAAAAATCTCTACACCAAGCTTTTCGATAACGTATTCTGGTACACCGAGGCGTGTGTCTTCCACATTTGCTTGTACGATAATTCCACCGTAACCCTCATACCATTTCTGGAAGGTCTTGACCCGGCGTTCCATCTCAGGTGAGCGGACGATCTTGCCGTTTTTTATCTCGGCTACCATGTCCATACCACATATGTTTTCACCAGCCACCACCATAATACCTGATATAGCTGCACCAATAGCCATCCCTTCCCAGTGGATTCTGGCAATTTCTGTTGATCCAACTGCACCGGTAAACCCAGGGAAACGGAGTTTTATTTTATCTTGGGCACCAATCTCCGTGGAGATATCTACGGCTGGAAAGGTAGCTTTATCAGAATCTGCCTCAGCACCAACAGCTCCAACGCAGGTTCCCTGGATATTGAAGTGAGAAAAATCATAGGGATAATCCTTTTCAGAACCCGCGGTTACCTCTCCGAAGGGTTCGGGATAGAGATTTTCCCTTCCTCTAAGGGCGGAGCGGCCAATTTCACAAAGACCAGGGCAGCCATCAAGGCAGGTGACGCAAATGCCGGAGACAGGAGAGGGCTTTACCCGATTTTTTGTTAGTGTTGCTGGACTGACATTGGGTTTACTTAAGCTCATGATATTCCTCCCTTAATTTTAAATAGTATTGTTTCGTTTTTCATAAAAAGTTTTGACAATATCTTTTAAATTAGCTAGATAGATTGGGACTTACCTAATTTAACGGCAATATATTGCCTTAATAAATTAAATTATTGATAACCTATCATTATTTATTTTATATGTCAATAGAAATTATAACCACAAAAAATATAATTTTCTGTAATAATTTAAATAAAAAAGTGATTTTTGCTGAAAAATGATGACAAAATCAAAAAGAATAATGAAATTTATTTTATAAAATTATAATTTATTTTTTTAGGCAATATTGCCGTTATTTTATTGACAAAACTTAAATTTCAGGTATTATGTAGGAGTTAATTTTAATAGAAGATAAGTCATGGACACGCTTTCTCAGCGAAAAATTATGTATATTCTGAATGTCTTGCACGATGCTGGTAAACCTCTTGGTGGGACTAGAATTGCCCAGAAGCTACAAGAGTTTGGCTTTGATATGAGTCAAAGAACTGTTCGATACTATCTTAAGAAAATGGATCAAGATGGTCTGACCCGGAATCTTGGTAAGAAGGGTCGAAAAATCACCTCGAAAGGAGAAGAGGAGCTAAAATCTGCTTTCGTGATTGAAAAGGTGGGGTTCGTGGCATCAAAGATTGATACCTTGACTTATCAAATGAGCTTTTCTCTTCGAAAACAGAAGGGGAAGGTTATCCTCAATCTGTCCACAATAGACAAGCAATATCTTTCCAAAGCCATTCAACAGATTCAATTGGTCTTCCGAGCAGGGTTAGGGATGGGAAGATTTGTTTTTTTGGGCCTCCCGGGAACTAGGGTGGAAATGAGAACAATAGAGGATGGAAAAGTAGCTATCGGGACAGTCTGTAGCGTCACTATAAACGGGATACTTTTGAATGAAGGTATTCATACCACAGCCCGCTTCGGGGGTCTTCTGGAATTGGTGGAAGGACGTCCTTTTCGATTTACTGAACTGATTAATTATGATGGAACTTCCATCGATCCCCTAGAAATTTTTATAAAAAGTGGTATGACGAGCGTTCGTCAGGCATTTCTTAACGGCAATGGCAAGATTGGTGCCAGTTTCAGGGAATTTCCTTCCGTGGCACTTCCTCTGGTAGAAAAAATAAGAAAAAAGCTGGATAAAATAGGATTGGGAGGGATATTAGTGATTGGGAAGCCCGGCCGTCCTCTTTTGGAAATTCCTGTGTCGGAAGGGAGGGTGGGGATGATCGTTTCAGGGGGGTTAAACCCCCTGGCAGCGGTAGAAGAATCAGGCATTACTACTGAGAATATTGCCATGAGGACATTATTCGAGTTTGAACAACTGATTCCATTCTGGGAATTAAAGGTATAGGTGGTATTTTCTAATCCCAAAACAAAACCAGAAATGTAGGTTACAAATCTATTATAGCAACATTGGATGGTAGGAGTTTAATCATAAGTGATTAATTTTTAGCGACCGTATCTTCACGAAATTTTTTTAAAAAATGAAGCCATTTATTGTTATTATAAAGCTACAGAGGAAGTGAAGGAGAAAAATAGCGCAAATGATATAAAAATTTCACGTATTGACGAGGTCTTTTCCTGTGTGATAAAATTTATGTAGTTATTTAATATCACGTGGGTAATACCTTCGTTCATTTTAGATATAGTTGCTTCGGTTTATTGGGTGTATTCACATTTTTTACTTACTTCATATTTATGAGGGCTGTTTATGATGAGTAAAGAAGAGATTAAAGTCAGTACTGGTATACCTGTGATTGATGCATTGCTTGATGGTTTGAAATGGGGTGACAATGTGGTATGGCAAGTCACCACTACTGTAGAATATTCCTGGCTTGTACGCCCCTTTGTTGAAGATGCTGCAGAAAAAGGGATTGAGATTATCCACATACATTTTGATGCCTATACTATTCCTGGGATATCCCCTCATTGCAAGGTGGTAACTACTGATCCAACTCAGGGCTTCGACTATTTCTATCGTTTTGTGAGGGATATAATGGAATCTTCGGGGAAAAGAGTATATTACGTCTTTGATAATATCTCCATCCTGGCCAGGCAGTGGGGAAGTGATGAGTCCTTGGCTAATTTCTTTCGCACTGTTTGTCCCCGTCTGTTTGAACTCGATACGATTGCCTATTTCTGTATGCTCAGGGGGAGCCATAATAACCAAACCGTTGCCCGAATCAGGGATACAACTCAGGTATTAATCGATTTTTATGTACAACGTGGTCAGTCCTACATCCGTCCTCTCAAAGTATGGGATCGATATTCTCCTACTATGTTTGAAACACATATGCTGATATCCCCTGTTGGCAAAGCTCCCGAAGGACCGTGGGAGGCGATAGAGCAATTACCGAAAATGGTAAATGTCGAGAGTCCTCCTAAATCTGAATACTTACAACCTATTGAATCTCTGTTTCGCCACCTGAAGACTCGGGCATGTTGGTCACCTGCTAATTGTGAAGCCCTTCGTATGGAGTTGATCAAAACGTTGATCAGCCAGAGATCTGAGTATTTTGAGATAGCCCGAAAATATTTCTCTTTAGAAGATATTGAAAAGATTCATGAAAGGTTGGTGGGGTCAGGTAGAATAGGTGGGAAGGCGGCTGGTATGCTCTTAGCACGGAAAATTCTAGATCTGTCAGCAGAGAAGGATATGCCAGAGCTCAAGGATGTGCTCCAAGATCACGATTCCTACTACATTGGTTCTGATGTCTTTTTCGAGTTTTTGCTCGATAATGACCTTCTCTATCTCCTTAGCCAACAATACAAGAATAGAGATGCAATCGTTTCTGAGTTTCCTAAACTGCGAAAACATTTCTTGGCAGGTTCTTTCCGTCCGGAAACACTGTCTCAACTTAGAGAAGTGTTAGAACATTTTGGTACTCAACCAATTATTGTTCGTTCATCCAGCCTCTTAGAAGATAATTTTGGCTATGCGTTTGCAGGAAAATACGATAGTGTTTTTTGCACCAATCAGGGTGAATTTGAGGATCGTTTCCATGATTTTTTGAATGCCATAAAGATAGTTTATAGCAGCGTTTTGAAGCCTGATGCCCTTCTCTATCGCATCAAACACAAATTGATTTACACCGATGAACAGATGGGTGTCTTAGTGATGCGTGTGGAGGGGAGGTATATAGGTGATAAGTTGATGCCAATGATTGCAGGCGTGGGCTTTTCCCGGAATTTCCATCCATGGTCACCCCGTATTAACACAGATCAAGGCCTGCTTAGGGTTGTTTTTGGTATGGGCACACGGGCTGTTGATCGTGTAGGAAACGATTATCCCAGGATGATTGCTTTGAGCCACCCTACTATCCGTCCTGTTCTCTATGAGTCTGAAATAAGGCACTATTCTCAGCATGCCGTTGATCTGATAGATCTATCATCCAACCAGTTTAAAACTATGGAGTTGAATGAGGTGATAGACAGAGATGACTTTCCCGTTTATCAATATCTTTTTTCTGTTTTTAATGATAGAACCCTTTCCGATCCCATTAGTTTTATGCACTATAAGAGTGCAGAGGGCAAAGTCCTCACCTTCAACAATCTCATCAAGAAAACCTCTTTTGCATCCACTATGGATAAAATCCTGCATAAATTAGAGGAGGGTTATGGTATCCCTGTAGACATTGAATTTGTGGCGGATATATACGAAAAGGGTCGGATAAAAATTAACTTGTTACAATGTAGACCACTGAGTGAAGTACGTGATCAGGACAATGTATCTCTACCTGAACATGTAGATCCCAAAGATATTATTTTCCAAACAGACAACTGTGTGAACACAGCCCTTATTGATAATCTTAGCTATATTGTCTATGTAGATAGTGATGGCTATCATGAGTTACCCAGGGATGAAAAATATCAGGTGGGTCGAGCAATTGGGCGTGTTAATGGAAACATAGAGGTGGTTGATGAAAGATATATTCTGATTGGACCAGGACGGTGGGGAAGCAACAATATCGATTTGGGTGTGAACGTGAGCTACGCAGATATAAATGCCTCGGCAGTGATTGTTGAGGTAGCCAAGAGTGCCGACGGATATGTTCCTGAGGTCTCTTACGGCACGCACTTTTTTCAGGATTTGGTAGAGGATAGGATTTACTATTTAGCAGTCTATCCGGGTCTTGCTCACAATTTTCTTAACGAAGCCTATTTGCGCAATATTTCTAATGTATTTGAAGAAATGGCTCCTGAATACAAAAAACTCTCACAAATAGTGCGTGTAATTAGAGTGGATGGGAGCAAAGAGGGCTTTAGGTTAGTCATGGACAGGCGGAAGAATCGGGCTATCTGCTTTTGTATTTCTTGCTAATTGACCACCTTTTTTCTATTGTGTCAACTAAAGTCAATCCTCAGACACATTAATATTGGTGAAACAAAAAAGATACTTTCCTTAAATCAATATAACTTTTTTAATCAGATTTATCACCCATAAAACAATAACCAACATTCCTTATGGTTTGTATAAAATCACTACATTTTCCTCCTAATTTAGTTCTCAATCGCTGGATATGAATATCTACAGTTCGGGTGCCCGCATAGTTATCATATCCCCACACCTTATCTAAAAGTGCCTCTCTGGTATACACCCTTCCCCGATTGAGTATGAGAAATTTTAGCAATTCATACTCTTTGTAAGTGAAATAAATTGATTTTCCTTTAACAGTTACCTCATAGCTATTCATGTCAAGGACCAGGTCTTCGATCTTTATAACATTATTACTATCTAATTTGCTCTGACGCCAGAGCAACTGCTTTATTCTTAAAAGAACTTCTTTCATATCTTCATTTTTTATTACAAAATCATCAAAAGCGAGGGAAAATTTGATATCTTTCATTAGATCCATTGGTGCAATAATGATACTTAAGAAGTCCTTTGTACCAAGCTCATGTCTTAAATCTTTATAAACATTTACTCCTTCCTCCTCCCAGGATGCAACATCCATGATAATCAAATCCAATTTCCTAGAATAAAACTGATCCACTGTATCTTCAACAGCATCAGAAGAATAAACTACATAACCAGAGTCCTGTAATAAAGAAACCAAGGCCTTGCTATAATCTTTATCCTGACCTAAAACCAAAATATGCTGCATGTGCTCTATCCATTTATATCAAGGTAAATCAAAGTCATTATTTTATTTTTTTGAATCTTTTCCATGTGGGTTTCTAAATAGGATTCGAGGATTCAGAGGTTCAAGGGTTCGAGTGTTTTAATGTGTATTTCACTAAATCCCTTTACTCCTTTGCCTTCGCTCAAGAGTGTAACTACTATGAAAACGAACTTATGTTATAGAAGGTCCTTTACCTTAAGATACTCGGCGTTTAAAATAGCCGCACCTGCTGCTCCTCTAATGGTATTGTGGCTTAAGACAGTAAATTTATAATCAAGCACGGGGCATTCCCTGATTCTTCCAACCACACACCCCATACCTTTGCCTGAATCTCGATCGTATCGTGGTTGAGGTCTATTATCTTTCTCTGTCACAATGATTGGCTGAGGAGGGGAAAAAGGGAGATTTAATTGTTTTAAAGGGTTAAATTCCTTCAAGGTAAGGATTATTTCGTCTTTTGTAGGTTTCTTTTCCAGTTCAATGCTGACACTTTCCAGGTGACCATCCTTGACGTTAACTCGGTTACAAGAGGCACTTACCTTAATATCTGCGAATACAAACTTTCCCCCTTCTAGTGTACCCAGTAATTTCAAAGATTCCGATTCCATTTTACCTTCTTCACCCCCGATGAAAGGGATGACATTATCAATGATATCTAAGGAGGCGACACCGGGGAACCCCGCTCCACTTAATGCCTGCATGGTAGTAACAATAATCTTCTTGATCCCATACTTTTTATGGAGGGGAGCTACCGCGAGCACCAAACCGATGGTTGAACAATTTGGATTAGTCACTATGTAACCCTTACCATCATATTTCTTCTTTTGCTGTTCAATGCTAGCGGTGTGGTCAGCATTAACCTCTGGGATGAGCAGTGGAACATCTTTGTCCATACGATGATTACGAGAATTACTACTTACCACATATCCTGCCCTGGCAAACTCTTCCTCAACGGTACCTGCAATACTGGCATCAAGGGCGGAAAATACCATTCTACAATCCAGATTGGGTTTACATTCTCTAACTACCATTGAAGCAGCCTTAGCGGGGATAGGTGTTTCTAACTTCCACCTTCCATAGACTGCTTCTTCATAAGGTTTCTCAGCACTCCGCTCTGATGCGGCTAGTTCGCTTATTTCAAACCAAGGGTGATCTTCTAACAATTGGATGAATCGTTGTCCTACCATCCCGGTGGCTCCCAATATACCTACCTTCATTTTTTCCATCACCCACTCCTCTTAAAAATTATACTTCACCACAGAGAAAACACAGAGAAAAATTTAAGTTTCAATGAGTAAAGACTTTTATGTTTTCCCTTCTCTGCGCTCCCTCAAATTATTTCACAGGGTAAACTTCGATATTTCGTAGGATTAGAGATAAAATCTCTACTCCGTTAAAAGGCGTTTAAACCGTGACAGAACCTATTAGTGAACAAATTTAATGGAGTATAAATGGCATTATAAGGTTAGTCTTACAACATTGATAAACAAACCAACTCCTTATCCATAGCCTTTGAATTAGATAATAAGTGGATTTCATATAATTCTTTTTGATTCATCCCGTTAGATATTCACTATCTAACGGGAGAACCACAGAGCATTCCTCTGTGCTCTCTGTGGTTTTATTTCTATGAGAGGTCTTTTACCCCTTGATGGATAAGGTCAAACAATTCTTTGATGTCATCAACTTCAATACAGGAAAAAGCGACCCGGATATCGGTATCTCCGACGGAAATCACTCCTATTCCGTATTGAGTAAGAAGGTGCTGCCTTAAAGTTTCTGCATTTACTGATCTAAGCTTAAGGCACATGAAGTAGCCGGAATTGAACGGGTAGTAAGTCCAGGCATCCTTATATTTATCATTCTGAAGCACTTCTTTAACTTTAAAAGCCCTCGCCTTCATCACCTCATACTTTTCTTTCTTTTCTTTGGTGAATTCTTCTGACTCTAAGGCCTTTAACACCAGTGTCTGTGATAAGTGTGGGCAGTTTGATATTCCTCCCCTGATAGCACCCATAGTCTTTTTCTCAAGAGCATTATATATAGCCCCCTTATCGCCTTCTCCTCCAATACCGAAAGTAATAAAACCTACTCTAAATCCCCAGACATACTGTTCTTTAGTAGCACCATCAAGTTTAATTGCCAGTATTTTCTTATCTAGATTAGCTATATGGGCGAACAGAGATTCCTTCATCACTTCATCATCATAGAACAGACCAAAATAGGCATCATCACTAATAACAATCAGATTTAATCCTTTAGAAGAAACCTCTTTTAACATTTTAGAGATATCTTCTGCTTCCCTCGGAGTGATGGAATAACCCGTAGGGTTGTTAGGGAAATTGAGTAAAATGAGAAGCTTAGATTTCTCTTTAGCCATTTCTTCTATCGCTTTTTTTAAGCCATCGGTGTTAAATCTATTCCTCTCGTTATATAAAGGAAAGGTTTTGAGTATAGCACGCAGCCGAACACTAAAAATTAATCGATAATTCCCCCACAGTTTATCAGGTAGTAGTATTATGTCCCCTTCATCAACAAATAAATCTCCTGCCAGACTCAAACCGTGAGTGATTGCACTGGTTACGAGAGGTAAACTGAAGGTTTTTCCACCAAGAGAGGGATTGTCGATTAAGAGTTTCTCCTGCCACTTCTTCCTCAATTCTGGTTTTCCAGAGGCAGGGGCATAGGGAAAGGCATCGTTGGGTTTTATTGTCTCCAAATGTTTTTTAATGCAGGAAAGGTGCATGGCTACACCATCTTCTGTAGCTATCCCAATGGTCGCATTAAACTTTTTTGCCTTGACTTTAGCCTCTGCACTTTGACTCAAGATCCCTTTGGGGAAAAAGAGCTCTTTTCCTCGTTTCGAGAGCATTTCATAAACGAAAGAATTTTCCTTACTCAGTTTGTCGTTTAGTTCTTTTGCTAGAGGATTCATTGATGCTCCTTGTTAATAATTGAATGAGTAATAGGTTTTTTACCACATCCTTCTGATAAAAACAATTTAATTTAATGATGTTTTAAACACGCATAAAAAAGGAGCATCGTTTTTATATTAAAAACAGGGCTCCTTTTCCCTTGTAAAACACATGCGATTGACTTGTTTACCCGTTTCTTGGTAAAAATAATAAGGTACCTAAATAGGCACCCTTTTTATCTATTACAAAAAAATTTAGGGTAAAGTTTGCAATACTTATTGCTCGAATGGTATCACTTTTTTTGACTAATTGAGCTTGCTTCCAATCAACTGGGCAAGGTTTTGGGCAGTCTCTTTTATTTCCTTCTCATCTTGACCTTCAACCATAACTCGGCACAGTGACTGGGTACCAGAGTAACGCACTAAGACCCTTCCTCTACCGTATAGTGTTTTTTCAGCGGTAGTGATAGCTTGTTTAATCTCGGGTATGGATTCGAGGTCTTCTTTACGTTTTATTTCTACATTCTCAATTACTTGAGGAAACTTCTGTATGATGGTGCTTAGCTCAGAAAGTTTCTTGTTGTTTTTTTTCATAGAAGCCAAGACTTGTAAAGCGGAGAGGATGCCATCACCCGTTGTATTTAAATCAAAAAATATGATGTGTCCCGATTGTTCTCCCCCAAAGTTGTAACCATGGTGTAACATCTCTTCTAAGATATATCTGTCTCCTACTGCTGATCTCACCACCTTAACCCCTTCTTTCTCCAGCGCGATATCAAGCCCTATATTACTCATTACGGTGGCTACTAAGGTATTTTTCTTTAATCGGTTTTCTCTTAACATGTCTAGAGCACAAATAGCCATGATTTGATCACCATCTACTTCAACCCCATTTTCATCAACAAAAATGACTCGATCAGCATCCCCATCTAGGGCAATACCAATATCAGCACCCTTTTCTTTCACCGACTGACTGATTACTTCCGGATGAAGTGCTCCACAATTTAGATTAATATTAACCCCGTCTGGCTCGACACCTATGGGATAAACCTTAGCCCCGAGCTCTTCAAATACAAGGGGTGCAATTTTGTAAGCCGCGCCATGAGCACAATCTAATACAATCTTATATCCATCTAGGGTGAGATAATTGGGAAAAGTGTTTTTGAGGAACACAATGTACCTTCCTGCTGCATCGTCAATTCTGAATGCCTTTCCTACCTCAGTGGCAGTGGGCCGAAGGGAATCTATCTCTTTGGAAAATATCAACTCCTCAATCCTCTCCTCTTTCTCATCAGGAAGTTTAAAACCATCTCGACAAAAAATCTTAATCCCATTGTCCTGAAAAGGATTATGGGAAGCTGAGATCACAATCCCTGCATCTGCCCTCATATCGGTGGTTAAAAAGGCGATACCTGGAGTAGGAATGGGGCCTACCAAGAGAACATCTACTCCCATGGAGCAGATTCCTGAAGTTAATGAGGTCTCCAACATGTATCCTGAGAGCCGGGTGTCCTTACCAACGAGAATTCTATGTCTTCTATTCTCATTTTTAAAGATATATGCAACAGCTCTTCCTAACTGCATTGCGATTTCTGTAGTCATAGGGTGCACATTGGCAACACCCCGAATTCCATCTGTGCCAAATAGTTTTCTCATTTTGCCTTTCTTGTTAGATTAGGACACAGGTTCTCGCAGATACATGTAAGAAACTATTAGAAAAATTCTGAAACCATTCACACATAATTAGGCTTGCACGCGTGCAATTCTAGCAAGCTAATACAGTCCACAACTTACAACTTTATATTTAAAATCTTCATAATCTGCGTTTACCCCGTTAGATAAAATGTCAAAGCCTATTACATTATACATTTTTATCTTGGATTGTTTAAAACATATGTAAGCCTAAACTAATTAATCTAACGGGGGTGAATCTGTGTCAAAAAACTATTAGCTATTCTACAGTTACACTTTTTGCCAGATTCCTGGGCTGGTCAACATCCGTTCCCTTAATCTCAGCAATATGATAGGAAAGTAGTTGTAGAGGAACGGTAAAGAGAATGGGTATCAAATAACCGTTATTCTCAGGTATTTTGATAATAGTATCGGCCTTTGACTGAATTTCTTTACTGATTTTAGGGGTAACTGCTATGATTTTTCCTCCTCTGGACTTGACTTCTTCAACATTACTCATGATCTTATCAAAGGTGACACCTTTAGATACCAATACTACTACCGGCATCTGATCGTCAATGAGTGCAATAGGGCCATGTTTCATCTCACCTGCTGGATACCCCTCTGCATGGATGTAGGAGATTTCCTTTAGTTTAAGGGCACCTTCCAGGGCGATAGGATAGTTAATCCCCCTTCCCAGGTAGAGGAAATCACGGTAGTTCATATAGTGATGGGCAATAGTTCTTATAGAGGAGTCTTCTTCCAGTATCTTTTCAACCTGGCGAGGTAGTTTCACCAAATCTTTAATCATACTCTTTTCTTTATCTTTGGTTAACCTCCCAGCTAGTTTTCCTATGGAGAGGGATAGAAGATAAAGGACTACCAATTGGGTGGTGAAGGCCTTAGTTGAAGCCACTCCAATCTCTGGTCCAGCGTGGGTATAAATAACCCCTTGAGAACTCCTTACCATACTGCTACCTACCACATTACAGATGGAGATGATTCGTGCCTTTTTCTTTATCCCTTCACGCAGTGCCGCTAGGGTATCTGCCGTTTCTCCTGACTGGCTTATAAGTAGGAGGAGGGTTTTTTTATTTAACAAAGGGTCTCGGTACCTAAATTCAGAGCCCAGATCTACTTCAACTGGTATTCGACAGATATCCTCAATCATGAATTTTCCCACGGTAGCAGCATGCCACGAAGTGCCACATGCAACGATAAAGATCTTATCAATCTGCTTGATATCCTTGGCGGTGAGGTTACAATCTTCTAGGAAGACCTTACCCTTCTCTTCAGCAATCCTTCCTCTGAAGGTGTCGATAATTGCTCTTGGTTGTTCAAAGATCTCCTTTTGCATAAAGTGCTTAAACCCACCCTTTTCTGCCATAGAGGGACTCCAGTCTATAGTCTTAATCTCTTTAGAAATCTTTTCACCTGAGAGTTTGCCTATTTTTACACCCTTTTCACTCAGAACAGCCATTTCTTGATCATCTAAAAAGATGACCTTCCTCGTATAGGGAAGGAAAGCAGGGATATCAGAGGCTATGAACCACTCCTGCTCGCCTAGACCTATGACCAAGGGACTTTCATTCCTCGCTGCGATCAACTTTTTGGGTTCTTCTTCACAGATAACGCCGATGGCATAAGATCCTTTGATCTTCTTAAGCGCGTTTCTCACAGCTTGCTCAAAACTATTTCCTTTGAAGAGGTAGCTCTGGATAAGGTGAGCAATGATTTCTGTATCAGTTTCGGATTTGAAGGTATGACCTTTTTTCTTTAATATGCCTTTGAGAGTGAGGTAATTTTCAATAATGCCGTTGTGGACAACTACAATGGCTCCAGCTTTATGGGGATGGGCATTGTTCTCAGACGGTTTACCATGGGTGGCCCATCGGGTATGGCCTATACCGACCTTTCCTCTCAAGGGGTTCTTACTAAGAGAACTTTCTAACTGGATAAGTTTTCCTACATTTCGTTTGATCTCAACCCTTCCACTATCAATTACAGCCATACCGGCAGAGTCGTATCCCCGATATTCTAATCGCTTTAAACCCTCCAGTAAGAGTTGAGGGGCATCTCTTTCACCAATATATCCTATAATGCCACACATATAGCGTCTCTGAAATTCTACAATATAGTGAAATTAAAAAGAATTTTTTAGCGCTTACTTTCTCCTCACTCAGGGAATAATGATATGCGAAGAATCCATAGTGAATTGCGGAGTAGGTGTTCAAAAAAGAGTGATATATAAAAATAAAACCTGTAACTTACAACCCGTAACACGAAACCCTTATTAAACCCACTATTCCATCATTCTACTATTCCCCGGCCCAGACCGAACTTTATGGAGAGAATTTAAATCTTAGATTCCAAACTATCAATGCAATAACGGTATATTCAAGCAGTTCGCGCCAGGACGGACCATTATTCCAGTTGCGAAAAGCAGCGCTTCTTTACTGCTAAGACCTTTCTATTATTTCTTGCCCCTGTCTCAGTTTAATGATTGAACCAGGTGGATAGTATCCACGCAGTGAGGTATTGGGATACGATACTACACCTTTTGCCAATATGGTACCTGGACTAGTTACTGTATTACAACCTAGCTCCACACTATCACCAATGATAGCTCCCATTTTCCTAAGCCCAGTATCATAACAAGTGCCATTGATTTCAACTTTTATGGATGAATTAAAAATCTTAAGATTAGCAAGTTTAGTTCCCGCTCCTAAATTGACCTCACCTAAGATGCTGTCTCCAACATAAGCAAAATGACCTGCTCTACTTCCATAAACCATTATGGAATTTTTGATCTCGGTAGTGTGTCCCACCACACAGTTATTTCCTATCACTACATTACCCCTAATATAGGCACCTTGCCGAACCTCAGTGTTATCCCCAATAATGGTGGGACCCTTGATCAGTGCACCAGGCTCCACAATGGTGCCTTTCCCAACAGAGATCTCATCATCCAATAGAGAAACGCCCGCATAAAAAATCGATGCACCCACTAGAATCTTACTGTTGACTACCACTTGAGGTTTTCCTCGAGTGGCCTCTTCTCTTTTGAGGGTAAAACCTTCTATAAGTTTACCCTCATAGAGAGCGAAAGCCTTAGGCAATACCTCGCCCTTTTTTCTTAACTCACTCACGTTAGGATTAAGGGCATCCCAAATATAGACTTCCAGTATTTTTAAGGCATCCCAAACGTATTCTGTCTTAGTGAACAACGATCTGTGGGAAAATTCTGTTAGGCTAAAAAACTCTTCTGCACGTGGCATCTCCCTCTACCTATCGGATTCTTATCTATAGAGATAAGAAGATTATTAGTAGAATGTCTTTATAAAAATAGGCAGTAGTTCTTAAGGTACTCCCCTAGAAATCTTATAACCTTTTCTAAGATCAAATATCTCTTCTCGGTGAGTCTGGTAGGAATTATCCTATCTTTTTTTTCTCTTTAACTTCCTGTATTTGCCTTTTGCACCATAGATGAAGGTGCAATTTTTACCTGCGTTTTTCCCTTGGTAGAGGGCCTTATCAGTCTTTTCTATTAGTTCATTCTTACTACGAGCATCTACGGGGAAAGATGCTAAGCCCACAGTTACTCTGATGTTTCCAATGGCATTTCCTTTTTCATCAACCATAGTGGTATTCTCAACCGCTTCTCTAATCCTCTCACAAACAATAGCAGACTCTTTCTTGTTAGTTTCTGGAAGTATTATGGCAAACTCTTCCCCGCCATATCGGCAAATAACATCGCATCCTCTGGTGGCACTTTTTAAGATAGTTGCCAAATTTTTTAACACTAAATCTCCCACGGTGTGACCGTAACTATCGTTATATACCTTAAAATCATCAATATCTAGCATAATCAAAGAAAGGTGGTGTTTATACCTTTTTCCCCTCTCTAGTTCCATTTGAAGATATTGGTGAAAGTAGCGATAGTTATATAGTGAAGTGAGTCCATCAATACTTGAGAGTATTTTGTAGAATTCTCTCTCACCAGCTAGGCGTTGAAATTTTCGTCTCTCTATACTTTTATCTACCACCAGTCTTATCTGATCACTATTGAAAGGCTTAGTAATGTAGTCTACAGCACCAGCTTTCATTGATTCTACGGCCGAATTAACAGACGCATATCCTGTCATTACAATAACATCTATGCCTGGATCTATTGCTTTCACTCCTTTGATCACTTCAAAACCATGCATCCCTCTCATTCTTAGATCAGTCACCACTAAATCATAGGTGGAAACTCGAATCTTCTTCAAAGCTTCTTCTCCACATGATGCAGTGTCGACCACATAATTTGATTCCACTAATAAATCTTTAAGTAACGATCTTACATCCTCATCATCATCCACAATTAAAAGTCTCGCAAGGGTATCATTCTCTTCCTTTGCTATCACGTTTTTTTCAGCACTCTCAAAAGGGGAAACAGCGTTCTTTGAGGAAGCAAGAACTTCATCTTTTTTCTTTTTTTTATCTTCCTTATCCATCTCACGCCATTGAAGAAAAAAACCTTGATTTTGTTTCTACAATCAAGATTTTTATTAAAGTACCTCACAATGATGATAATTAAGCATTCGGGGATGTACTATAGGTTGCCAGATCTCAAACGCAATCAGGGATTCGCCATAAGGGCAATGGAGATTAAGGTATCTTTTTCTAAAAGATAAGAGCAGTTTTACTCTCTATATCATAAAAATGTCTGAAAAGGAAGATTTAATTAATCTTTTTTGCCCTCTTCCATCTACGGTGGAACCACCACCATTGGGTAGGATAGTGTTTTATGTAGGATTCAATTAACTTAGTAAGTCTGGCAGTGTTGTGGAGGATATCCTTCTCCCTATTTTCAGTACTATTAAGCTTGAATGGTTGTTTTATAATTAGCTTATGGTGGTTTGGGGCATCCCTTATCATAAACATGGGAATGATGGGAGCACCTGTTCTCATGCTGAAAACCACTGGCCCCCTGAAGGTAGGAACCAGCCAGCCAAAAAAATCAACCCAAAGATCCTGAGAAGAGGCATTCTGATCAATCTGGAGAAAAAGGATATTGTTTCGTTTCAAGGTGGCTAATGATTTTGCGACACACATCTTGCGAGGCTTATCAGATATTGAGTCAAGACCAAGTTTTGTCCTTAAATCCAATAGGGTTTTAGCTAATATTTTATCTTTAGGGTCGCGAGCAATGAGAGAGAAGCGGTAGCCCTCTAAGATTAGTCTAGAACCAATGATGGGGAAGTTCCCCATGTGGGCACTTAAAGCCACTATGCCCTTCCCTTGGCGCAATGCCTTATCTAGGTGCTCTAATCCCTCAATACTTACGATCTCTTTTAAAAAATTGGGATCAGTACAAGCAAGTTTAGCTAACTCCAGTGCATTCTTTACTGTATCACGAAATACGATTTTCACGATTTCATAGCATTCTCTCTCTGTTTTTAAGGTGCCAAAGGCTATCCTTAAATTGTTGTAAGCTATCTGCCTGCGCCTTTTCATCAGATAGAAACCTGCTCTTCCAATAATCCCAGCAAGGCCATAAAGATACTTTAAGGGAATCCATTGAGCCAATCGGAAGGCCATGGAAGTTCCTATCCGTCCCCAGAGATAGATAATTCTTTTTCTCAAATAAGATTTCTTGGCCCTCTTGTCCATTTTCTTGCTTATCTATAGTGTATATGAAAGTGAACTGAGTATATCTCCTATTTTCCTTTCATTGTCAACTCATTTTACAGAACCCTGTTGATATTTTTCTAGAAAAAATTTCTTGACTTTATTTATACCTATGATAAGAGAAATTCTGCTATTAAAATCTACTATGAAAGGGGGGAAGGTGATCAAAGTGAACTAAACGTAAACTATAACACCAGAGCAAAAGGAGGGAAAAAATGAAATTATCCAAGCTTCTCATATTAATTGTGGCACTTACTTTTTTCTGTTCATTTTGTATGGTTCTTTCATCCTTTGCTGCTGAAAAAGCTGCTGAGCCTGTTCCTGAAAAACCAGCTTTATCTGGAAAAATCAATATCAATGCTGCTACTGTAGAACAATTGGAGATGCTACCACGTATTGGTACCAAAACTGCTCAATCTATTATTGAATACCGTACTCAGAATGGACCCTTCAAAAAGGTAGAAGATCTTACTAATGTTAAGGGCATTGGTGTGAAAACGCTCGATGAGTTGAAGAGTTATATCATTTTGGAGGGTGACACAACCTTGAAGAGAGAGTAGCTGAAGGAGTTTTTGGAATCTCATATTCTTTGGCGAGAGATAAAAGGCAGAGACAAACATCTCTGCCTTTTAATGTTTTACCCCGTTAGAAAGGAAGCGCCATCGTTTATGTCGGATTTCATACTGTTATTAATGGGGTCAACAAATAGTTCACAGAAAAACGAAACGTCATTGCAACGAAGTGAAGCACTCTCATTTTATATTCGTATGTGCGGAGTTTGTTCTGAGCCTTTAGAGATTGCGTCGTCGCTACGTACCTCGCAATGACATGTAAACTTTTAATGCCCTGAGTAATAACTACCCATGTTTGAAGGTATGAGGTTTTGAGAGACCATTAAAAAGAGCGGTAAGTTTCGGCAGGGTTTAAAGCTCTGTCCAAAATTCCTAACGGGGTTTACCTCCCTGTATGTCCAAATCCTCCACCATTCCTTTCAGTGGGAGGCAATTCCGTGGATAGCTCTAAATGAGCTTGGTAGACTTTATTGATGATCATCTGTGCAATGCGATCCCCCCTTTTTATTATAAAGGGGGTTCCCCCAAGATTGATCAGTATAATTCCTACTTCTCCCCGATAATCGGCATCTATGGTTCCTGGTGTATTAAGAATGCCGATCCCATGTTTTATGGCTAGTCCACTTCGGGGGCGGATTTGTGCCTCAAAGCCAGGTGGGAGAGCAATACTTATCCCCGTTGGGATAAGCTTGATTTCGCCAGGTTTTAGCGTGGTGTCCTCTCTAACCGCAGCATAAAGGTCCATCCCTGCAGCGTGAGGAGACATATAGTGGGGGAGGGGTACGTCCTCATTGCCAGAATATTTTTTAATCGTGACCCTGACCTTTTCCATAGGGATCTATGTGGAGGTGGTGATTTTGATGGAAGAGAGCCTCTCATTGCGATGTTGCCAAAGGTAACCGAAGTGATCATCTTGCTTTATCACCATCTATAAGAGTGCTTCATCACAATGTCCCTCACAATGACATGTAAACCATTTTGTGCTCTCACTAATATGTATTCTACCTGCTTTTCATATCTCATTCAGTGTGGTGCTTCTCTATCTTCTTTCTCTCTTCCTCCATCGCCTTTTTCCCCGCTTCGATAGCCGCCAAGAGTTCAGCTTTCTTTTCCTTAGTGAGTTCGATTCCTTCTTCAATTACTCTATCTGTTGTTTCCTTAATCTCTTCGATCAGGTGGTCAACGTTTTCTTTGACACTTTCAGTTAAATGTCGAGCCTTTCTTTTTGCTTTCTTGGTTTGAATCCTTAAGTATTGACGGGTCTTTTCCCCGCTCAAGGGGGTATAGAGCATTGATACCCCTGCACCAATCAAGCCTCCAGCTAAAAAAATGAGTAAAGACCTTGATCCATCCCTTTCTTCAGTCATGTAGATCATCCTCCTTTCAAAAATAGGTGAGAAACATATTTTTCTGAGTATTTATATATTATATAATATATCTATTTTCATTTCTAGTTTTTTATGATTATCTGATATGGGCTAGTTGCTCAATCTAAATTGGGTTTCAATGCTACCCACGATTTCCTTCAAATGATTTTTAATAACAGGATGGTGATAGGTGTGGAGTTTCTCTTCTTCTTTTCTGGTTACTATTGCCAATTGCCTCAAGGTCTCAATGACAACGGGCTGCATTGCCCTGTTGTTTCCATCTTCGATCTTTATAGCCACTCCCCATCCTTGCTCCATTAGGCTCATGGCATACCCCCCTTCAGCTCCCGTTTTGGCAAATACTTTCTTACCTAAAACTCTCATGATATCAGTGCAGATTCTTTCATCGCCTGCAATCATTTCAGGATGAGCGAGGGTTGCGTCCATCAATCGATGCATGGCTTGATCAGAGGTGGATGTGAGCTTAGCGTATGATCTGGCAAGGTTTTTAAGAGGGAGAAAAAAAACCGGAACACCACAGCCGTCTATTCCTACTCCAATTTCTTTAACAGGTACTTCTGTCATAGATGAGACAGTTTTCAGTATAAGATGCTGTACCGGATGATCTCTACTGATGTAGTTATCCAGTGACCATCCTTGATGAACGCAGATAGTGAGCATAGCTGAGTG
>Ga0209427_10001667_pt1 | contig 25697 bp, 18 predicted proteins | sample DeeMarSWOR136_30_FD_187465 | JGI IMG/M metagenome (GOLD analysis project Ga0209427, IMG submission 187465) | Marine sediment microbial communities from White Oak River estuary, North Carolina - WOR-1-36_30 (SPAdes) (version 2) | ecosystem: Environmental > Aquatic > Marine > Intertidal zone >...
ATTTGGTGAACTGATTCACCAGTTGTGCTTTTCCCATCCTGCTTCACTACAGGACTTGAGATGCAAAAGAGTGCAAAAAATAATTTGGTCATCTACTGTCAGGACAACTCTGTGAATTTGCAGAAGTACAAACTTGGTTGAAAACGGTCGGTAGATCCTCCGTTAATTTGTATCTGAATGCCTTGAAGAAATTTTGTGAGTTTTCAGGGAAAAATCCAGGTGAACTTATTCTTATGAGAGATAAAGAGACAAGGAGTCCTGATCCAAATAGTAGAACAGTTGTTAGAGATTTGATTTTTGATTTTAGACGTTATTTGGAAATGGAAAATTATGCTCCAAAAACAATTAATGCAATTGATGGAAGTGTAAGAAGCTTCTTTACTGCTGTGCTTGGGAAAGCAGGGATGATCAATGTAAAGAATTACAGGAATAGGGAAGTATCTACTAAGAGGGATTTGGTTCCTACTCTTGAAGAGCTTAAAAGGATGATTGATGTTTGTAATCTGGATGAAAAACTTAGGGTAATTTTTATTGCTCAAACAGGTATGAGGATTTCTGATGCTTTAAAGTTGAAAGTTGGAGATATTCAAAGGGAATTAGACCTGGGTAGAGTGCCTTTAGCAATCAGCTATTTACCTCAAAAGGATAGAGTAAGTATCGGTGAGCGGGTCACATTCTTAGCAAGTGATGGTGTAGAAATTCTGAAGAGATACCTGGAATGGAGACAGAGAAAAGGGGAGAATTTGACTTTTGAAAGTCCGCTTTTCGTTGGTAGAACAAGAAGAGGCGATAAGTCATTGACTCAGCAAAAGTTCAACAAGATGCTGAAAAATGTTGCAGTGAAGGCAGGTCTTAATGGGGATGGAAAATATGGGGTAATTAGAGCTCATTCACTGCGGAAGTTCTTCATTACTCAACTAACTAATCATGGTGTTGAGGATAAGATTATCAACTTTCTAACGTGTCACAAGATATCGGAAGTGGATAGGGTCTATTGGTTCCGAAGGGTAGAACAACTCAGGAGCATCTATGTACAGCGGCAGCAATATCTTAATCCTATAAGTCTCAAGAGGGAATATGATCTGAACAAGTTAAACGATATAAAAGCTAAGATTAGAGAGCTTGAGAAAAGGATTAAGGAACTGGAAACAACAAAAACAAATTCTGATGGCTATGATGCTATAATTGTAAATTCAGAAGATAAAATTGTTGAATTTGCTAAACTTGGCTATGAGTGTCAATCTGTTGGAATGAACAGATGGCTTATGAGGAAGCAAATTTGCCCTTAAAGGTTCACAAAACCTATTTTATTCAAACGAAATTTGTTATTTTGGGAAACATTTAACATTGTTATTACTGTCCGAATTACTTATAAACCAAGTTATAATCGCAGTATTATGGATGAAAAACAGGAAATCAAAGCAAAAGCCAAGATTTTTTGGGAAGGCGGACTGAAAACTAGGAGTATCATAAGAGGATTTGAGATAGAGACCGACAAACCAAAATTGAGTTTTGGAACAAATACCGCTCCAGCCCCAATGGAGGTTTTCGTCTCAGGTATTGGTGCATGTCTACTCTCAACCTACGTTTGGGCAGCTTTGAAATCACGAATAACACTTCAGGATTGTGTAGTTGATATAAAAGCCTATACAGATACTCACGAAAATAAAGAAAGGTTGTCAAAAGTTAAGATAATCCTTACTGTTTGGGCAGAAAAAAAATATAAAGAAAAGTTAGAGAAATGTTTTGATTTTTCAATAAAAACTTGTCCACTAACAGATACAGTATCCTTTCCTATAGAAAATACAATGCAGTTTAAAGAAGACCATTAATTGATTTTAATATATCATCCTGAGACGGTTTTTTTATTAATCCGTCGCAGCGTGAATCATTGCTGCAATCTGAGGTGTTTTAAATCCTTTCTGTTCAATTGCACCAGAGGGACATGCTGAAACACAGCTACCACATCCTTTGCAGAGGGCAGCATTGATTTGAGCCTTTTCATCCAATATTTCAATCGCTGAATATGGACAAGCCTTTATACAAAAACCGCAGCCACTGCAAAGATCTTCATTAACCTCAGATACAACCGCTTCTGACTCTAATTTATCTTTAGATAAAATAATGGTTGCACGTGCAGCAGCTGCACTAGCCTGAGCAATGCATTCTTCTATGTATTTAGGTGAATGTGCCTTTCCACAGAGAAATATACCATCTGTTGCAAAGTCCACAGGCCGTAGTTTCATATGGGCTTCAAGGAAAAATCCATCTTTATTAGTAGGAATTTTAAGCATTTGTGAAAGAATTTTTGTTCCATCTTGCGGAAGCATTGCATTACTTAGGACTAACATATCAGGTTTAAGAATAATTTGCTTATCAAGTATTGGATCTTTTATAGAAATTTGTAACCCGTTTTTATTACTAACAGTTGGTTTATTTTCGTCATCATATCTAATAAATATTATACCTTTCTCTGCGGCTTCTTCGTAATATTTTTCCCTAAATCCATATGTCCTAATGTCCTTATAGAGGATATAAATATTAGTCTCCGGACTAATCTCTTTTATTTTTAATGAATTCTTGATAGCATCTCCACAGCAGACTCTACTACAATACGTTCGTTCTTCGTTTCTGCAACCTACGCATTGGATCATAACAACATTTTTTGCTGAAAAATTCCCTTTTGCCAATTTTTCTTCAATTTCCCATCTGGTTAAAACACGTTTATCTTTTCCATATAAATATTCTTTAGGTTTGTACTCCTTTACACCTGTAGCTATGATTACAATGCCATGTTCAAGTTCTTTTTCTTTTTTTCTATCTGTTATAATTTTAGTTTTAAAGTTTCCAACATAACCCTGGACATCTTTAATCTCTGTATTTAGGAATACGTGTATTTTCTTATTATTGTTCAATTTATTTTTAAGAGTTTGCAATAACTCTTTAGGATCTTCTTTACCAAGCATGAAATAAGTTTTTCTTAAAAAACCCCCTAACTCATTATCCCGTTCTATCAAATATGTTTCGAATCCTTGTGTAGCTAAATCTAAAGCAGCCGTCATACCAGACACTCCACCACCAATGATTAGCCCTTTTGGAACAACAGGAAGTTCTTTCATAGTTAATGGTTGGATCAGCCTAGCTTTGCTAACAGCCATTTTAACTAGATCCTTGGCTTTCTTTGTGCATTTTATTGGTTCCTTGTTGTGTACCCATGAACAGTGTTCCCTTATGTTTGTCATTTCAAATAGATGTGGATTCAATCCAGCCTCTTTTAGGGTGTTCTGGAATAGTGGTTCATGTGTTCGTGGTGTACATGCTGAAACTATTACCCGATTCAGATTATATTCTTTGATAATATCAATAATTTTTTTCTGTGTATCTTGGGAACATGAATATAAAAACTCCTCAGAATGAACAACATTTGGTAATGTCTTTGCATATTCAACAACAGATGGCACATCAACATATGCACCAATATTTACACCGCATCTACAAATGAAAACACCTATTCTTGGTGGTTTATTTGTCGTATCTAACTCAGGTGGGTATTTTTTAACAATTTCTAACGAATGTCTCTCAGAAGAAATAATACCTGAAGCTTTTACAGCAGCACCACTTGCATCAGTAACTGTCATGGGAATATCTTTTGGTCCAGAGGATGCACCAGATACGTATATTCCTGGTTTACTTGTTTCTAAAGGTGTAAAAAGATTTGTTTTAGTGAAGCCATATTCATTTAAATCAATGCCCAATTTATCACTAATTTTTTTTGCGGATTTAGAGGGTTCCAAAGCGCATGAAAGAATAACCAAGTCAAATATATCTTGTTTTTTCTCTTCGTTTTCAAGATAATTAATTATCAAATTATTTGTTTCTGGATCTTCTTCAATGCTTGGAACTCTACATCTGGTAAATTTGATTCCATGTTCCTTTTCTGCTTTTATATAGTAGTCATCAAATTCTTTGCCAAAAGCCCGAATATCCATGAAGAAAATGTGTGTTTTCAGACCAGGAACATGTTCTTGGGCGATAATTGCTTGCTTAATAGCATACATGCAACAAACACTTGAGCAATATTCGTTCGCACGCTCATCTCTTGAACCGACACACTGGATAAAAGCAATCTTCCTAGGCACTTTTTTATCAGAACGTCTAAAAATACGTCCAGTAGTCGGACCAGATGCACTTAGAAATCTTTCGAATTCTTTACTATTTAAAACGTTTTTATACCTACCATATCCATATTCTTCTTTTCTTGATGAATCGAATAAATCAAAACCTGATGCAAGTATAATAGCACCAACTTCAATGTCAATTATTTCTTCTTTCATATCATGGCGAATTGCTTCAGCTTCACAAGTTCTAACACATTCAAAGCATTCAGAGCAACCACCGCAATTTAGACATCGCCGTGCTTCTTCAATTGCTTCTTCTTCAGTGTAGCCTAATTCGACTTCTTCAAAATTGTGTTTCCTCCTATCAAGTGGCATTAATCTTATAGGGACCTTACGTTTCTTTTTTACACCTTCAATAGACATCTGAGCGATTTCAGGTTTTATTCCACGACCTTCTTTTAGATCTTCTCCATTGATATATCTATCAATAGAAACTGCAGCTTCTTTTCCAGAAGCAATTGATTCAATAACGGTACCTGCACCCCAAACTGCATCGCCACCGCTGAAGACACCTTGGATATTGGTTTCCAATGTTATTGGATCGACCTTAATAACACCCTTTGAAGTCAATTCTATATCGTCTTCAAGATTTTTTGGCAGTGATATCGGTTTGATTTTTACCTCTCTACTCGGTGTTTTTTCCACCTTATTCTTTTTGGATAAAAATCCGGTTTCGACCTCTTGACCTATTGCTAAAATTATGCTATCTACTTCCATGATAAACTCAGAATTAGGAATAGGTTTGACCTTTCTTCTTCCACTGTTATCTTTTTCCTCTAACAACTCCATTTTTACGCATTCAACTGCTTTAACATGACCTTTTTTGCCAATGACCCGTGTTGGTGCAACTAGATAAAAAAGTTTTACACCTTCTTGTTCTGTTTCATCTATCTCCCAATCTGGTTCAGCAGGCATTTCCTCACGGGTTCGTCGATACAAGATAGAAACTTCTTCTGCTCCCAATCTTAAGGCAGAACGGGCGGTATCTAAAGCTGCGTTACCTCCTCCAATAATTATCACTTTCTTGCCTATTTCATGTACAATATCGCGGAAACCTGACAATTTGATAGCTTTTGAAGGGCAAATAGAGGCACATTTTCCGCATCCTTTACATAAATATTTTAAAATTTCAGGATATAATTTTTTAGATTTATCTTTACCTTCTTTAAGTATAATTGCTTCATGTATACATGAAGGACCACATGACCCACACCCGGTACAGAGATTCTTGTTGACAGTAACAATCGGTGTCGTTATAATCTCACCTAAATTCACCTCTTTTAAAAAATCAATAGCCTGGAATACACCTACAAGGTCTTCGCCAGGTATATTCATCTTTTTTCCTTTCTGAGCACCAACCGCAAGAAAAACCGCTTTGTAACCTCGTTTAAATAATTCAGGGATAGTTAGATCATTCCCTAGTTTTGTATTTAGGTGAACTTTAACTCCGAGAGAGAGAATGTCAGAAATCTCTCGTCTAAGGATTTCCTTAGGTAGACGGAAGGTGGGAATACCAAACTTCATCATGCCACCAAGCACAGGGGCACCTTCAAATATTGTTATATGATATCCTTTCAACGCGAGATCATGGGCAGCGGTTAAACCAGCAGGTCCTCCGCCTATAATGGCAACACTTTCAGCACGTCCAATTATTGGAGGTGTCTTTGCTGCAGGGATTCTCATCTCCAAATCCCCAACGAACCGTTTTATTTGAGCAATAGCTACTGGGTCGTCAATATCCTTTCTAGTGCATACTTTTTCACAAGGTCGATGGCAAACTCGACCACATATTGATGGGAAGGGAAGTCTTTCTTTAATTACTTGCAGTGCCTCATAGAATTTTCCTCGACTAACAAGTGTCACATAGCCTGGAGCTCCTACACCTGCAGGGCAGGCATCTCTACAAGGTTGTAAACCGCGTTTATCTATAGTAGCCTTAAGTGGTACAGCCTGAGGAAATGGTACATATATTGCTTTTCTAGTGCTATTATTAATGTCAAAATCATTTGGTAATTCTACAGGACATACATCATAACATTCACCACATCCTGTACACTTTTCAATGTCAACATATCGTGGTTTCTTTCTAATCTTAGCTTTAAAATTTCCTAATTTACCTTTAATATCAACAAGTTCAGAATATGTCAAAAGTTCAATATTTGGATGTCTTGCAACATCAATCATCTTAGGAGAAAGTATACACATAGAGCAATCATTGGTTGGAAAAGTTTTATCTAGTTGAGCCATGGTACCGCCAATGCTAGGGGTTTCCTCCAGGAGGTAGACTTTAAAACCAGCATTTGCAATATCCAAAGCAGATTGCATTCCTCCAACGCCGCCACCTATGATTAACACTGAACCGATTTTTTTAGTCATATTTGTTATTTCCACCTATCATTAATCAAAAACTATTTTGCCTCCATAATAGCATCAGTTACATCTTCAGGTTCAACACCAGGGCTTTCAATCTTCCGATCGTCGTAGAAATCCTCAACCTTAGAAATTATAGCCTTCTCTTTCCGTTTAGTCTTTTTCAAATTTTTCTCTAAACCAGTGAGCTCAGATTTTGGATAAAACTGGAAATCCCCAGAGATACTTATATTCTCAATAACCTCTTTTTTAATCTCTTGAGCAGTTCTTATGAGCCCCCCTCTAGACTTATAGGTACTATATAAAATTTCAACACCTTCACGTATTTTTACACCTTTTGGAATTTTAGGGGTCTTTTTATAGAGAAATTCGTCGGAATTAAACCAATGTTCAAGCTCAATCATTTTATCAATTATTTCTTTATCAAGATTTATTGGTTTGAGTTTTCCGATGAGTTTTTCGTAATTAAGAATAAGAGATTGAACAACATCATCTCTTTTTGGCATAGTACCCAGTTCCTTTTTCATAGTAGTTAGATTCTCTTCCATTGAAAAATATATTTTATCTCTGAATTTCTCATCAGGTACTTTTAGTATTTTACTCATGGTTTTATAATCAAAGTCCATTAAGATACCGCCGACAAAAACCATGCTGTCACCAATATCACCACCGCCTTCGCCAGCGATCTTTCGTTCATCTTTAGTAACAATATCGTTTTCAGGTCGGAAACGAGTATATATACCAAAATCATTATATGTATCACATACTGGTTGGGAAAGGTAAGAGAACACATCTTTTACTTTTCTAGGAAATCGATTATTGCCTTTTCTCCATATAAGTTGATAAAATATCTGATTTTCATCTAGATAGGTTGCACCTCCCCCTACCTCACGTCGCATAACAGGAATATTGAATTTTCTACAATAGTCAAGATCTATTTCTTTTGTAGCATCCTGGAAATAACCTATTGATGCAAGAGGGATTTTTGGAGATACTATTACTAAACCTTCGAATCCCATTCTTGCAAGAGCATGAAAAACAAGCATTGATTGTTGACCAGGCAGATTACCGAGATTAATTAGTTTTAACATTATTGTCCACCTCTTAAGTTTTCGATTTTATCCAATAACGGTGCTACCTTTACTTGGTTCTGTTTAATAGCTAGATCTTTTTTTGGATCTAATCCCATTGCTAAACCTAAAAGCTGTGGATAATAAAGAACAGGAATGTTATAATTACTTTCAAATTTGCTTTCTACTGTAGATTGAAATTCATCATACATAATGTTACAAAAAGGGCATACAAGGGTCATAGCATCTGCATTTTTCTCTTTAATATGATCTAGTTTTTGTTTTACCATTTTAACAGGTGTTTCTTCATCAATAGCAAGTATTCCCCCACCGCAACATTGTAATTTGTCTCGGTAATTAACTGGAGTGGCCCCTGTTAATTCTATTAGTTTATCAAGACTTTGTGGATGTATGGGATCATCAAAATTATCATAAATATTAGAAGGTTTTATGTAATGGCAGCCATAATGAGGAGCAATTCTAAGACCCTTCAGGGGATTTATTACAAATTTTTTTAGCTTATCTACACCAATATCTTGATAAAGTACACGTGCAAAATGTTTGACTTTGATACTGCCTTTATACTGATATCCCAAATCTTTTAATTTATTATTAATATATTTTAACTCTTTAATATTTTTATTTTCTGCAAAATGCTTCTGCACCTCTGTCATGTATCCTGTGCAGGCACTACAAAGTGCAATGATATCTAGACCTTTGGATTCAGCTATTGCCAGATTTCTAGCGGCAACTGTTAATGCAGTAATATGATGAATACTTTCAAGAGGAAAACCACAACAGGAAAACTCTGGAATATCCACAAATTCAATTCCTAATCTATCAGCGACTTTTCTAGTGGAGAGTTCATAGTTTAATCCTTTAACTGATACAGTGCAACCGAGGAATAGCGCATATTTAGAATTACTCATGTATATCACTACTTTTTATCACATCGTGTATCCCTGTTTTTTTCAAGACTTTTCTTATTTCAGGTATTGTATAATTTAACTCAGGTATTCCTTTTTTTAATCTTACAATATTTTCGAACTCGCTTACTTCTAGAATTCTCCCATTTTTATCAATAAGGTCAACAAGCATGCTCATTGGCTTAGGTATGTTGCCCTCTCTAACGGCTATATTTCTTACTGCAGCCATTAGTCGAGTTATTTTTACATCTCGGGGGCATAATTCATAACAGCTATAACATCCAGAACAAAGCCAAATTAATTTACTTTTAAGAACTTCATTTTTCAAACCTAATAAAATCATTCTTATGATTTTTCTTGGATTATAATCATCATTTACTGAAAACACTGGACAGGTTATAGTGCATGTACCACATGCAAAACAGCGTTTAATGTGTTCCCCTCCATGTTCTTCTGCAACCTTAAATTTAAAACTAGGATCTAGTTCATCCATCATTATTGGTTTTTCTTTTGATGATGACTTTTTTTTAGTCATTGTTTCATCTCTTAATGCCAATATAAACAAATATTCAATAGTTCTCCCCAGCTTGATACCAATTTAATTTTGGCATATAGTAAGTTTTCATTAGTTTATCCAGGGGGGTGATTGAGAAATTCTTATTTAATGATTTCTCCATTATTAACACCGTTTAAGATACTTTGTGATTTGTTTTCAATACCATAAAGTTATTATTTACTAGATGAAATGATAGTTTTTGAATTTTTATCTTAAATTTCTAGCATTATAAACAATTTTGTAATGAATCCTAATTTGTAATTATTATTACATAATATATTGAACAAGTTTTGTATTTAAGGTTTTCTGTATCTTAAGATATATTAATATAAAAACATTATTCATAAATAACAGGTATAAAATTTAAACAAACATCACAAAAAAAATTTTAGTTGGTAATACTATTTATAATCAAAAAAAGTTTTATTATAATGATAATTTTTACTGAAAAAATACACCGACTATTGAATTCCAAAATGTTCAATTAAAAAATTATTTATTTTTTTATATACTTTGTGAATCTTGTATATATTTTACCAAACCAGGTAGCTATAGAAAAGTATATTAACAATTGTTAATAATACATATATACAGAGATTAAAAATAAAATTTGGGGGATTATATTACAATGTTTGATGAAGAAAAAACAATAAAAGCTGTAGAAAAAGTAAGCCCCAGTGTAGTAACTATAAGCACCGCACGAGTGATGAGATACGATCTTTTCAATAAAATGGAATTAAAAGGAGTAGGTTCTGGAATTATCATGAACCCAGAAGGTTATATTCTGACTAACAATCATGTGGTTGAAGATGTTCGAAAATTAAATGTTTTTCTTTGTGATGGAAAAAAATTTGAAGGACGTGTAATAGGAAAAGACTTGAGTACAGACATCGCAGTAATTAAAATTGATGGGCACAATTTTTATTCAGGAGAATTCGGTAACTCAGATATACTACGACCAGGACAAATGGTAATTGCTATAGGAAATCCTTTAGGACTAACAGGAGGGCCAACAGTAACTGTTGGTGTAATATCCGCTATGAAACGTAATATCCAAACTCAGCAAGGGATATTAGAAAATATGATTCAAACAGATGCTGCGATAAATCCAGGTAATAGCGGAGGTCCTCTAGTTAATAGTGATGGAAAGATTATTGGAATCAACAATGCTATTATACCTTTTGCACAAGGAATTGGATTTGCAATCCCCATAAATGTAGTAAAAGATGTCGCAAATGAATTAATCGAGTATGGCCGTGTGATTAGACCATGGATCGGTATTGGAGGAATGGATATGAACCCTTCACTTGCCTCATACTATAATCTTGCTTCAGAGGATGGTGCGCTACTTATAAGAATCAATAAAGGAAGCCCAGCAGATTATGCTGGATTAGCACCAGGAGATATTATCATCGAAATTGAAGGAAATAAAATAAAAGGGATGGACGATGTTCGAAATACGATATGGAAGAGAAAGGTGGGAGAAAAAATAAAATTGAAGATACAACGAGCAAAAAAACAATTAATTGGCGATTTAACACTTGAAGAGATGCCAGCAAGCTAAGCAAGTTAATTGATAAAATTAAAAATACAAATATTTTTTAATCAACTTTCGTTTTTTTAATCTCTTTGTTAATCCATTTTAATATTTCATCTTTATCTTCAATAATATATTTACTTTCATAATCTTTATTTTCAATCTTTATTGAAACAATCCATGAATTGTAAGGATTATCATTGATCGTTCGAGGATTTATTAAAACCTTGTCATTAACCTCAATTATTTTACCTGAAACAGGAGAATATAATTTATTTACAAACTTAGATGATTCAAAACTACCAAATGCTTTACTTCTATTTACTCGACCTTTATTTACATTGAGAAAATTAATAGATCCGGCCATTTCAGCAGCAAAAGCGTCTAACCCAATTTTAATAATGTCTCCTTCAGGTTTCAACCAGATATGAGCACCATTTTCAATATAATACTTTCTATCTAAAGGAAAGTCCATTCCTCTTATTTTAATCAACAATGCCATCGCCATAGCTTTTTATCATTTCAACAATATCATATAGCAATTTATCGCTGTTAAATTCAATACCAATAAGCCTACTCTTTATTTCACGCTGATTAGAATGAGATAGAGGGAATCTATTGGAAAAAATAACTTCCTTAACTAAGTTTTTTTTAATTTCACAAATAACTCTTCCATAACTATTTTGAAAATTAAATAACTTATAAATCATAATTTCACCTTCTCGTATCTTAATCTCACGCCAAATTTGTTTTGTTCCTCTTTGAAAAAGCCATTTATCAGAAGAATATTGTTTGTCAAGTTCCATCATTTTATTTGTTATTTTGCTTTCAATTTTTCCCTTAGTCATTGGCCCTAAAAGTTCTTCAAATTTTTTAACAAGTATCGAACAAATATCATCCTTTAAAGGAACAATCTCAAGTTCTTTTTTAACTGTCGTTAAATTATTATTCATTAATTCTAAGAATTTCTTTTTTAAATCATCGGCTAAATTAATTGCCTTTGCCATTAGTTCATAGTTGAAATCTAATAAAATACTTCCTCCAAGAACTTTACAATCTCCAATTTCTCCCCCACCGTTACCTGATATTTTTTTATCTCTTACAACTAGATCACAAAGTGGACGATATTCTACAGATATCCCTAATTCACGATATGTCTGTATAACGGGTTGAAGAAACTTCCTGAAAAATGCTTCTGGTGCATACGGAACTATTAGATTTTTTCGATGTAAAATAAGGTTGTAAAACAATTGATGTTTATCTAACAGCACTGTTCCACCGCCGATTTCTCTTCGAAATATTCCAATATTGTTATCAACACAAAAATTAAGATCTAGCTCGTCCTGAGGATTTTGATGTAGGCCTACACTCATATAAGTATCACTAGGAGAAGATAGTACTAAACTCTCAATATTTTCATAAGCAAGTGCGTGATAAATTAATTGAGTTTGTTTCCAATTCAAGTCACCGAGATTAAACAACTTCATTCAATTTCACTCTTATTTTGTTAAAGTATCTTATTGTTATCGATTTTTTTCAATCGCTGTCTTCCTTGAAATTATTTTCTTAAATTTCTTACATAGTCTTCGCGTATTATGTACAAATAAACATACAAAACAGTAATATCCTCCTCTACAATCTTTACCACATCTATAGGGCTTATAAGGCATGACCATCACTACAATTATCTATAGATAGGATTGAACAATTGTATAAGTAATTATTCCCATATTAATAATAAAGACTGAAAACATAACAAGTCCAAGTGAACGACCGAGATTTATAGGAGCTATACTTTTTCTTATCGATAATTGGCTATAAAAAAGAGACAATGATCCAATAACAGCAAATATTAGATAAATATAACTCATGTTTAAAAGGACAAACATGTAAAGGGTGGCAGCAATTGTAGGTAATGCAAAAATAAGACCGATTCCTGCAAATTTTTTCTGACCCAAAATAACAGCAAACGTTTGTGGATGAATTTTCACATCTCCTTCAAAATGCAAAATATTCTCTGGAACATCTAAAGTTAATTCCCAGAAGAACAACAAAAAAAAGAGGGTAACTGTAACTAAACTAAATGGAGCAAAAGCGATCCATACACCAATAGGTATAAGACCTGCTCCCAAGCCAAGAAGTAAATTATTTTTATAAATAGCGGAATATACCGCAATAACACCAATACAAGATAATTGGATAAGAGAACTTGATAGATTTTCGAAGGTAAACCACCATATAACAATACCAAGTGTTAATAAAAATAATGAAAGGATTAATGCACTCCTTTTTGTAATTCTACCCGAAGGGAGTGGGCGCTTAGGGTTGATAACCGCATCTTCTTTTATGCCTACTAAATCGTTAAATACATAAATTCCAACTATCGATGCCCAATACGCAAATGCCCATGCAATTGTTTTTAATTGAATAAATTCATCCAAAGACCCACTATTTACAAATATTGCTAACATACCAGGTGTTAAACCAATAAAAAAACAAGCAGGCCACCAACCAGGTCGAAGTAGTTCAATATAGCCAACAAGTTTCTTTTGGATTTTACCCATTTTATATCCTCTATTCAATTAAAATAACGATGTTAAAGATTGCAACTGTATAACAAAATAGTTCTAATAAATTTCCTTAAATTAGAATTTGAGATATTTGTGATGATAGATAGACGTTATAAAACAACACCAAAAAAGCTCTCTAATCATCTTTATCTCATAGAATTTGGTTTACCAAAGTATATCGAATTGTTAAGGAATTTTCAACAATCCCGCATTAAAAAATAGAATTAAACTAGTTCCAAAAGCAACTAAAATTGAAAATGATAAAATTGCATAGTATCCCCCATTGTAATCTAATTTCCTTAAAAAATACCAGTATGATAAAATTTCAGTAATCATAATAGGCCATATATAAAATAAAAATTTAGTTGGAATGATATAATTAAGTAAACCCATCAACACAATAGTAGAATTAGCTAAAACTACAAAGCTCCATCCAAAATAGAACGCCTTTCGTTTCCCCAAATAAGTAGCCAAGGTTAAAACTTCTTTTTTTCTATCTGGATCAAAATCAATAATTGTTGTTGGGACATAGATTGCTCCAACACCAAAGAAAGAGATTATACCCCACAATATAGGAAATTCTACTATTGGTTTGATAGTAATCCATCCAGCCATAGTGCATAATATACCACTTGCTATAGCATTTGTCAAAAGGTCAAAACCAGGTTTCTCTTTTAATCTCAACGGTGGTGATGAGTAAACAATTGAAAGTAATATACAAGCCGAAACGAGTATTGTAAACCAAATTGAAACAAAGATTGCAAAGATAAAAGAAAGAATGAAAAGTACAATCGATAATCGATAAATTGATTTTGGTTTTATTAAACCTTTTAGTAAAGGCAGATGTTTTTTTCTTCTACTAGATATGTCTTTAGTTCTATCAAAAAAATCATTGAACAGGATCGTGGCACCTCCTAACAGAGGTCCAATTGCTATGAGCCCAATTAAAAATATAAATAATTCCATATAGATATTCTGCACAGGACCTGGATCAGGTAATAATAATATCCGTGCTACATAAGTGGGATAAATCTTATTAGAAGCAAACGACCAACCCATATAATAGGGTAAAATTGATACGCCCCAAAAAAGAGGTGCCATCTGCTTGAAGTAGCGACGGAATATTATAATAGGATAAGGCATCGCATCAATAATACTCATATATATCCTTGATTAACCTTATTAGGGTTAAATACACTTAGCAACTACATCCATGACATCCATTACCCGCATTTTGAATTTTTCATCGCTATCTTTCAATTTTTGTTTTTTTATCTCAACAGCATCACTAAATTGAGATTTGCAATTTGGACAAGCAGAAACTATTGTTTTTGCTCCTAGCTCTATAGCCTCGTCAATTTTTCTGAGAGTAATATCCGTTGTCAAATTATAATTTATAGCCCTCAAGCCCCCGCCTCCACCACAACAAATACTATCCATACGATTGTTTGGAAATTCAAGGATTTTGTCAATACCAGGGATATTTTTAAGAATATATCTTGGTGCATCAAAGATACCTCTTCCTTCATATTCAATAATGCGTCCAAGTTCACAAGGATCATGATACAAAACTGGTAGATTTTTTTCTCTAAATTCTTTTGTAAATTCAAGTTTTTTTGCTTTAATTAATGCTGCTACTACCTCTGTGGTGTGAAAGAGTTTAAAATCCCATTCGGTGAATTTACGATATTTCTTAAATGCACGGTAACATGCTGGACATCCCGTTACTATTTTAGTTGCTCCTCTTTTTTTAATCTGTTCTATATTATAATTAGCGATGTTTTTGAAATTATCCCATTGGCCAGACATAGTATTAATTGCACCACAGCACATCTCATCAGTTCCCAGGGTGGTAAAATTTAAACCCGCACTAGTAAAGATCTTCAAGGTATTCAACAATATTTGATATTCATGATATGAAGTCACGCAACCTATGAAATAAACTATATCTGCTTTCTCGGGAAGTTGATACTCATCACGATACCATTCATCTCGTTTAGCATAGGGCTCCATAAAAGGATTCTTATAATTTTTATCAGCTATGTTTTTATACATGTCAATAGTATTCTCAGGTGGTTTGATATTATTTTCAACCATCCACTTTCTAATTTCTTCCCAGTATTTATGAAAATTGATGTCAACATGACAAATTGTTTCACAACGACTACAAAGTGTACAAGTATATATCTTCGTCATGACTTCTTCAAGAGATACCTTGCCTCTGCCAGTGAGAAAATCTGTAATTTTTTTCCCTAATATTTTATCAACAAAACTGTCCTTAGCTATAAGTTGCTTTAAAAGGAATACTTTTCCTCTTGGAGTTAGGGATTCCCATCCAGTCTCACGATAGATCGGACAAACAGAAGTACAGTATCCACATTGCAGACATGCATAAATGTCATCTAGATGAGGTGGCTTGTTTCGTAAAAGATTTGGTTTTTGTTCTTTTATTTTTTTTTTATCATTTTTTCTATTCTTTTCCATGGTTTTTCATTCCGAATTTATCAGCTGGCATAATTTGTTTTAAGATTGCTAATATATTCATACCGGCAGCTATTGCAAAACCTGGAATTGGTATGCCAAAACGGGTTGTAGTCTCTATTAGTTTTCCAGGATTCATGATATAATGGGGGTCAAGTGCAGATTTGATATCATCCATTACAATAACTCCGTTACCGTGTATCTTTTTTAAATTTCCACTGAAGAGGAGTCCAAATCCACCGGGTCTCCCACCTACTTTGAATGCTTCATCTGTTAATTTCTTAACTAAAGCCATAGAAGCCATGTTCTTTATTAGTTTATGTTCATTTGTAATTGCATAAGTCATAAACAAAGCGGTATTAGGATCTGCAACAAAACCTACCACAGCGCCTTTCATCTTTAATTTTTTCAATACGTTTTGTGATCTTTTACTCATTTCAACAATTTTTGATACAGGGCAGAAGCTTTCTCCGACAATTAAACCTGGACCAAGACGACGTGCTTTTGATTCGAAGAATCGTTCAGACCATTCATGATCTGAAAACTCTTTTGTTGTTTTTTTGCCATTGTAATTTGCCATAATACTCTGTGTTATTTTTTCCTGAATTTCTATAATTGTGCAATCTCCAGAAAAAGCGATATTAACCAAAGCGCCTATCTTTGGGGAATCTTTATCGAGTTCACGTAGTAAATCAAAGTGTGTTCCATCGAAAAAAGCAATATGATAAGGAATAATATTAGTTCGTGTTAAAGCATGAATTGCTTTTCCAGCTTCTTCTATATCCTGAAAGACAAATGAATTAGGACGGATTTCTTCTGGTGATATATTAACCTTCAAGGTAGCTTTAGTAATTATACCCAATGTTCCTTCAGAACCTATAAACAAATCGGTAAGGTTGTATCCAGATGAATTATTCAATACATTTTTACATCCAGTAACTATTATAGTTCCATCTGCCAGGACAACTTCTAATGATCGGATTAACTTATCTATTCCACCATATTTATATGAACCTATTCCTGCGCCACCTGTATTAATCCATCCACCTACACTAGCTCCAGGTGCGCTGCTTGGGTATGCACCAATTAAAAGACCTTTACTTAATAAAGTATCATATAGTTTCTTCCAATTTACTCCAGGTTCCACAGTGACAAAAAGGTTTTCTTTATTAATTTCCAAAATCTCCTGCATACTCCCCATGTCTAATACAATACCACCATAGGCAGGTACTACTCCCCCAAATGCCCATGATGCTCCACCTCTTGGTGTAACAGGTATATTATATTTAACTGCATATTTCATGATTCTTGAAACATCAGTAGCATTACGTGGTTTGACAATTATGTCAGGAACAGTTTTGAATACAAGAGATAATTCCTTTGGAAGCGGTGCTAAATCATGGCTGTATAATAAACGGTCAAGATTGCTACTGCTAACACGCTCTTCTCCAACGATGTTGGCTAGATTTTTATATATCTCAGACGTGACAATTCGGTCCTTCAAATGAGTCAAATTTTTATCCGTTTCATTTGATGGTCTATCCAGTTCTATCACCCGATAAGTATAGATATTATACCTATTAATTTTTTACTATCATATCGATATCAAATCTCAATAGTTATAACGTTATTAAAAAAAGTTTGAGTAATTGAACAAATCAGTTTCAATATAATTTTTGGTATAATGAAGAAAAACTAGTTAATAATCTTAAGGAAAAGTGATTAATCTCAGGTATTAATTGATTTTTAATTTTATTGGTGGAATGATTTAATTATTTTTTTATAAGTTCTTTTTTTTCCTGGATTTCTTTTTTTATCCATGCTTCGAATTCTGAACCGATTTTCATTAACTTACCTAAATCTGCATCGAGATTACTTGGAGAAATTTTAATAATCCATCCTTCACCATAAGGATCTTCATTACAAATCTTAGGATCATCCTCGACATCCTCGTTAGCTTCTAATATTTCTCCAGATACAGGAGCATAAAGTTTGCCAGTCCATTTTCCACTACTCAAAGTTCCAAATGGTTTATCTTGGCTAACTTCATCTTCTTCTTCTAGGGTAACAATTCTTTTTATTGTGCCAGCCATTTTTTGTGTAAAATCTGTTATGCCTACAACTACGTGATTATCCTTCACTTGGGCCCAACAATGTTCTTTATGATAATATAATCCTTCTGGAAATTTATACTCATCTACTTGCATATAAAATACCCCTGTTGAAAGTTACATGTTATCTTAATGATATATACTTTTCGAAAAAAATATTTTGTTAAGTGGTTAAATTTTATTTATTAAATTAATAGATAAGAAACTTTTAAATCCCAGATAAATATTTAATAAATATACGGAAGGGGATCATTTCCAAGATAAGTATTTCCCTGAAACATTCCTTAGGTTATATAACTAATAATTAAAATCGAGATGTATCATATGGATCTCTTGTATTCGGCAATTTTACTTTTTCTAATATCATTAATATGGATTGGAGTGATTTTTTTCTCATTAAAGAAGTTAATAGATCATCAAATAAGAAGAGATAAATGGATGCTGTTTGGCGGGCTTCTAATTTTTATTGCTATGATAAGTATAATAGTTGCTGGAACTGTTGGCTATGAATACATTGAAAGCCCGGAGTTCTGTGGGACCTTCTGTCATATCATGGAACCATACTATGACTCATATATAAAACCAGGGAATAACACAATGATGGCTATTCATGTTAATACTTATGAAGGATGCTCTTATTGTCATGAAGGATCTGGTCCTATTGGAAAAGTTCAAGGTCTACTTAGATCAATTCCTGAAGCATATTTTTACTACACAAATAGTTATAATCCTGAAGACTTAGGTGGTAATGTCCCACGCGATTATTGCCTAAAATGTCATGATGGAGATATAGCAAATGTTCCAGGAAATGTTGAAACAGCAGTTAATACAACAATTAATCCTCATATTGATGAAAAAAAATGTACAGATTGCCATCTAGCTCACCAGAAAGGATTTGGGTTGAGTGAAAATAGCTGTTTATTATGTCATGGCATTTCTCTTGAAAATTTCGAGGAAATGCTTACAGACCATTCTAATCGCGCAGGAGAAGATTGTATGGAATGTCACAATAGAATACATCCAGACGATGCATTGATATATTTTAGCGAATATCCAGATATTATAAACACAGATTTTTGCTCTGACTGTCATGGAGACGATGTTAATAGATTTAAAAGTGGAGAGCATCAATTAGAAAGTTGCATGGATTGCCATAAAGAACACAATTTATTAAAAATCGAATTCAATAACTGTTTGGATTCTTGTCATGAACTAGCAATTGGACATGATTCAACTTTGTCTAACTGTTCTGTTTGTCATGACCTTTCAACAATCCATTTGAAACCTGGTATCGATTTAGATCAAAAGTTCAGCAAGATTGTCTGTTCAAAATGTCATGCTGAAGAAAATTCTGCTTACGAGAAAAGTTACACACCAGAATCCTTGGAGATTTATGGAGACAATGGATGCATCGATTGTCATGACGAACACAAAGCAATAATTTATCCTCATCTAACAACCTCACCCTATGATGATTGTATTAGTTGTCACAGCACTTATAATAAAATCAGCACTGTACATGATCGTACAGGAATTTCTTATCTAGATTTCTTAGGTATTACTAATTATTTCTGTTCAAGCTGTCATTCAGAAGAATTTTTAAGATTTAGTCGTGAATTACACAATGCAATGAATTGTATAGACTGTCATAGCGAACATGACATATTGAGAGTAAAATTCAACAAATGCACATCATGTCATGAGTCCCCATCAGATCATGACACTTCTTTATCTACTTGTTCGGGTTCAACATGTCACGATAGTATGAGATCAATCCATTCAGAAATATAGAATAAAAAAAGTTAAAAAAATATGAAAAAAAGGTTGTTATTTGAAAAGAAATTTGTAAATTTATTTTAATAATTTAGAAATACAATTTACTCAATAAACAAAAATATTTGAGAGACATGCATGACCCTGAAAAAAAAATCTAATAAAAGTAATTTAGAGAAATTACGGCAAATTTTAGATAATCCCAATGATCCTGAAATTAAAAAATCAATTTCCAAAGATAATAAAATTCTTGAAACAATAAGAAGAAAAATAACATCTGAGAGATATGAACCTATAGTTCAACCGCCATTATCTGAACTTTCAGCCCGAATATTAGATAAAAAAGAACCAAGAATTGACATTCATAAAAAAGAAAAACATTTAATCAAACCAAAAAAAATTACAGATTATCGAAAAGATGTAAGTAAAAAAATTGAACAGGTTAAAGACAATATTTTTGATACCGAAGATTTTTTTGAGGTTGAAAAAGCAGGTGTTTCAAAAACTAAATTCTTAGAAATTAAGCCAGGAGATATTGAGATAAAAGATAAGAGAGTGGTTTTTCGTGAATTAGATGAAATTTATTGGAAAACTAAGCTAGGAGAATCACCTTCTGATAAAATTCAGATGTACAGTCTAGTTTCAATCTCTGAGATGTGGGCTTTTACAATAATCCTCACTTTTTTAGTTGTTTCAGGTCTATTTCTAATTAGAGATTGGCTTTTTTTGAATTTTGGGGTTTATGGTAACAAATTTATACCAACTCCTGAAGGTACTCAAAATATCCATATTTGGTTTGGTATAGCACTTGCTTTTCTTGGGTTGTTTCATTTGACAATTCACATTTTTTCAAAGAAAAAAGATATACTTCCTACACAGACAATTATGGATTTTAAGAAATTTCTACACTCTGGAATGTATCTTTTAGGATTAGCACGTAGAGAGGACTATGGTTCTGAGAGATTCCATGGAAGACAGAAGATTATTTATGTTGCACTAGTTTATATTCTTGGTTTAACGATTTTAACAGGTTTACTACACTATATAAAATTCTTTTCAAACGATATTATCATAGTTCATATTATACCAGCAGGGTTAAGTATTATAGTCCTTTTTTTCCAATTTTTAATTACAATTAGGACACATGACCCAATTGCATTAAAATGTGCTTTTATATCAGGGAAACTCCCGCGATGGTATGTTAGAAAGAATCACCCAATTTGGTATAAACAACTGATAGGCGAAAGAGAATCAACCCTGGAGAAAATTCCTCTTTCGATAAATGCTCAGACAGAAAGAATTTTAATCGGAGAAAGAAATAATATTTCTAATGCTGTTTATAACTTCGCTCTGCTTTTAAATAATTCTCCTAATATAAAAGACATTGAAGCATTTGCAAAGAATCTACAATCTAACCTACAACCAAATAATTTGCAGAGAATAATTGAGCTCTCCGACGAATTAAAAAATGAATCCGAAGATGAAAATAAACAGATGGACACAGAAGAAGCTACACACAATGAAGAAATTTCTAAAAAACAGGAGAATCTTAAACTATAAATAGGTAATTAATTAATTTTGTTATTATATCATAAAAGGTTGTATAGACATCTCTAAAATATATCCTTTTTTCCTTCTAATTTTTCTTTTCTTATTAACATTAAGTTATAAATAATTTGGAAAATAGTTATTTTTCATTAGTAACTACTAAGTTTTTATTGGCGTTAATATTTTTCAGTTCCTCCTCGACAAGATCTTCGTAATAATGCTCAACTTTATCTCCTTTTTTAACTTTATATATCTCTTTTGGCACTTTTTTTTCAGATGCAATTCTTAATATCATTCCTAAAATCATCAGCCACATTCCACTCCAAACTAAATTCATTAGAGGTAATATCTTTACATTTATCTCAATACTATCGACCTGTCCTTCATTATCTTCATAAGCTTGCTGGTAGGTAAGATATATATCTTCTAAGGGAGTATCTAAAACCCTTATTTCATTTCTTAACAATTTTTTTTCACCACTTATCAGTGATGTAGATATTATCTTTATAAGTCTCTCACTTCCAATTAAACTGCCACCATCCAAGACATTGACATCAACAAATTCTGTCGTATAGATATAATTCTGAAGGTCAACATCTAATTCTACAAAATTGACACCATCAACAACACCGGAATCCGTAACATAAAAAGTGTATTTACCTACATTATCCTGATTACCATCAGGTGGTAAAGAAATATTCTTCTCAACCACAAGAAAGTTACTTCCGACATAACCTAAAAATAATAGAATTATAGCTAGATGAATTAATTGGGCAGACATTAGTCTTATTGATTTCCATAATTTTCTGGGGTTAAAACATTTAATAATCTTATAAATTGTACCTATTAATGCAGTAACAAGTATTGGAATTGAAAAAGCAACAATACCATTATTTGGAAATAAAATAAAACCAATAACTGATGCAAAAAGTGTACATATCCCGATAATAGTAATCCATCTCTGACCAACATATTTCCAGAGCAAACAAAATATCAACACTAAAACGGTCATTAGACTTAATACTCCAACCTTGATGTTGAAGTCACTCGGATTCAACCCATTCACACCGCTAACTAAAACTACGAAGGTTACGATTGTAGTTGTAATAAACAAAAAAACGGTAACCAGCATGAGTATATCATCACTTATCAAATCTGTAACAGTAAAAAATTGTTCCTTTTTGCCGTTCTTAATTTTTCTATACCTATAGATAACAAGAAGGGTAGTGATTATCAAGCACATGACAATAAAAAGTGCATAAGATGCAACTGTTTGGCTTTCACCAAGCATGCTTATAAAACGTTGCCAAGGATCTATCTGAACATTTGCCTGTCCAAACGTATGGACTGATACCCACAATTTTCCCGCACGTGTAACAAAAGCTGCAAAAATAATAAGAATAAAAGAAAAAACTCCTAAAATAGGTGCCAAAATTTGATAGTCTTTTTTTCTTTTATACATAAGTTGAGAGTGAAGAAAACCAGTGAGTATTATCCAAGGTAATAGAGAAGATGTCTCTACTGGATCCCAAGCCCAATAGCCCCCCCAACCAAGAACAACATATGCCCAAATGGCACCTAAACCTATTCCAAGTGTTAATAGAACCCAACCAATTCTGCTCCATTTGAGAGAATAAAATATCCAGTCTTTATATCCTGTAACAAGATACGCAAGAGTTGCAGCAAATGGTAAAGCCAGAACACCATATGCTAAAAATATGATAGGAGGATGAACTACCATAAGTGGAGTCTGTAACAATACGTTAAGTCCTTGGCCATTAGGATATGAAATCAAGAGGTTGGCAGGAGTCGGTTTAAAGATTTCATGAAGAGTTAAAATGAGCATCAGAATTGTTATTACCCCAAATATAGCAATCCTTGTCCAATCGTTCATATCTTCGTTAACGTTCCTTTTTATTGTTTTGATTTCTTCATATAGCCAAGAAACAATAATAGCCCAAATCCAAAATAGAAGAGAACCCGCCATACCAGCAAGCACTCCTGCTATTTTATATTGAAGTGGATGGGTAGTGCTAGTATATTGCCAAACGTATTCAATAGATATGTCCGATGTTACAAATAAAGTGTAGAGATATACAAGTGCAATAGATACTGTAGCAAACAATAATGTTGTAATTAACTTCGAATATCGAATAAATTTGTCTTCTTTTGTTTTTATTCGCAGAAAAGAAACAACAATTCCTGTAATGGATAAAAATAAACTAATATATATTAAAAATTCTCCAATTGACATTTGAAACAGTAAAGCTTACACTTATATTTATAATTACTTTAAAAGTAAAATCTGATGTGCCCATGCTATTTACATAGTACAATTTTATATAACACAAATTCCTTGAAAATGAGTTTAATTTCTTGATTGTAATGACCAATAATTTTACATTAGAAAAAAAATCTAGATTCAACATATTGACTAATATAAATAAATAAATCTAAGAATAATTTTTTTCACATTTTAGTGCTTTTTTAGATGATCAGACTGTTAGCAAAAATTTTAAATAATATATTTACTTTATATAAATTTAAGAACTTATTAATTAGGTGAGATTATGATTGGAAACATAAGATTTTTCGGAAGAAATAGACGCCATGGATCATTTATAAAAGACAAAAAAGGACAATTTGCAATATTAATCTGTATTGGATTAATTACATTGTTTGCTTTTTCGCCGATTAATATTCAATCAGCTACAGCAGATATTTCAGCAAAGATGATGTATAAAACACCTGAAAATCCACCACAACATACAAATATTTCTGAAATACAGTATTGTAGTGAATGTCATGCGGATGAAATGCCAGACGTCTGGGTAAGTGTAACTGTTGATAGTCAGACAACTGGTGATATAACATATTTTGTTACAGGTTCAGATATTTTTGACGGAGAGGAAGGATGGGCAGTCTTTGATTCGTTAGAGAATAATAAAGCAAATGCACACAATTCAGGCTACTTTACCCTACCAAAGGACGGTTATAATTATAGAGTATTCTGGGTTGACAATGGAACTGGTGGAACAGGAGAAGCAGGTGGAGGATCAGCATACAAAGATATTACAACTCCAAATGACCCACCATCTAATCCAACAATAACAGGAGAAAAAAATGGTAAAACTGGACAATCCTACCCCTATAAATTTAAATCAACGGATCCGCAGAATCAGGATATCTATTACAAAATAGAATGGGGAGATGGACAAACAACAGATTGGTTTGGCCCAAATCCTTCTGGTACTGAGGTAGAAAAATCACACACTTATGCAGAAGACAATACTTATACTATAAAAGCAAAAGCCAGAGATATTTATCAAAAAGAAAGTGATTGGGGAGAACTTAAAGTAACAATGCCGAAAAACAAACAAGCTAGTTTCAACTTTAATCTACTTAGTTGGTTTTTTGAACGTTTTCCAAATGCTTTTCCAATATTCAAATACTTTCTAGTCGTTGCTGGATTTATGGACGGATTTGTTAAACATGGAACAGGAAAACTTGTTATGCAACTGACGGATGCACCTGATCTAAATATTACAGAAGCATTAGTCAATATCTCCCAAGTAAGAGTTCATTATGCTGGTTCAGACCAAAACGACACAAATGGAACATGGATTAATATTTCTAATGAAACACAGACATTTGATCTTATACAATTACAAGATGCAACAGAGGTTCTTGGTGAGGTAAATTTAACCGCGGGATGGTATACACAAATAAGACTATTTGTAGAGAAGGCACTGATAACAATCGATGAAGTTCAGTATGATTTGAAAATATCATCAAAGAATGTAAAACTTATTACACCGTTTTTAGTTCAGGATAACGAGACATTAACATTAACATTAGACTTTGATGTGCAGAAATCTGTTCACAAAACAGGAAACGACAAATTCATTATGAAACCAACGATAAAGGTTATTCAAGAATAAATTAACCTTCTTTTTTCTTTTTAATTATTCTTATAAATGACCTTTTTCTTCCCTTTTTTATTATATGAGGACATTAATAATAATGATATTGAATCAATATAGGTTTAAAATTAAAATAGATAAAATAATATGACACTTGGGATAATTATGAAATATTAATTTAAGATAACATTGATGAAGATATTAATAGTTATATTTATATTGTAGTAATACACTAATAAATATTAAATTATTATTAAGAAAATAGATAATAACAAATGGGGATAAAATATGAAAAAAAAACTCGTACTAATATTTGTAACAGCCTTTATATTGATGGTTTTTCGACCTTCGCTAAGTGCTTTAAATAATGAAGGATTATTCGAGAAGTTAGAAGACCAGAATAGAACACTAATTACAGAATATGGAAGCAACCAAGTAATCATGATAGATTATGATGGCAATATACTATGGAATATTACTGGTTTGAAAATTCCACAGGATGCAGAATTACTCACCAATGGAAACATACTTGTAACAGAGAATGTTATTGATATTGGACGAGTATTCGAGGTTGACCGAGAAGGTAAAAAAGTGTGGCAAAAGCCAGGATTGAACCAGCCTGTAGACGCAGAAAGACTCCCCAACGGTAACACA
>Ga0209427_10001668_pt1 | contig 25696 bp, 15 predicted proteins | sample DeeMarSWOR136_30_FD_187465 | JGI IMG/M metagenome (GOLD analysis project Ga0209427, IMG submission 187465) | Marine sediment microbial communities from White Oak River estuary, North Carolina - WOR-1-36_30 (SPAdes) (version 2) | ecosystem: Environmental > Aquatic > Marine > Intertidal zone >...
TTGCTTCGATAGTGAAACCGGAAGCCGATATTGCGATTCCTTACGACTGCATCGTTGACGAGAAAGACCTTCGTGTATTGGCGGGCGACTGGCTGTTAAGAGACCGTGTTATTACGACATCGCCGCCGAGCGATGTTAATCTGACGGCTCTTTATGAGTTTGAAGGCAACTGGTATGACACCAGCGGTAACGCCAACCATCTTACAGATCCCTGTGGTACGGCCCCCGGCTTCACCACCGGCGGTGTGTTTGGTCAGGCGTTAGTGCTTGACGGTGCTGGGGACCATCTGGCGGTCAGTGGCATAGGTATTGACGGTAACACGCCGCGAACGATTGCCTGCTGGGCACAGGCCGACAGCACGAATATGCAAGACTGGTCGCTTGTTTTCGGCTTCACCAATACTAACGGTGTAGATAACAGCCACTTCAATATTGGCTACTCCTCGGCCGGCATAGTCAACAATGAGCCCTCCTTCATAGCCCATGTATGGGGCTGGGAGGAGCAGATACTGCCTCTGGATGTAGGTGTTTGGCACCACTTTGCCATGACGTACGATGGCACAACCATCCGATACTACGGAGACGGTGTCGAGATGGATACTGAGCCCGACGAATCCCAGGTCAGAGATCTTAGCCCCAATGTTGACCTTGTCGGTGTTGGCAAACGTGGCACGCATGGAAACAGCTTCCACGGCAAGGTTGATGATGCTCGCATCTACAGTGTTGTCTTGTCAGAGTCAGAGATAGCGTACCTGGCTACCAATGGTGCACCAGAGATTCATGTCCAGATTCCGTCGGAAGCCGACCTGCACAAAGGTGAGGCCCCCGGCAGTCAGTGGATTAACTTCAAGGACTACGGTGTTTTGGCAAATCAATACCTTGATGAGGTGCTATGGCCGTAATCCAAGTGCAAATCGGTTAGCCATTTGGCTTTGCATCGATTCGGGGCCTGTACTCAACAGTACAGGCCCCGATTGTTTTTCAGCCGGAATAGCGCTTATAAAGTAAGCAGCCGCCCTGCTTTCGGTACGGTTCTAATCTCTAAAATTAATTTTTCAGGTGAAAATTGTTTATTGGTCTGTGGCCTTGTGCCTGAAAGGTCGTAATGTTGTCAACTAAAGTGTTTTGTTAAATACAAGATTAACCGAGTGTTGACTCTGGAACCAGTTTGCAATCAGTTTAGACGCTAGAATGACGCACATAAAACAGAACGGTGCAAGCCCTTATGAACGTGGTATTGGCCTACGGAACCGAAGGATAGAGGTTCGAGTCCTCTCAGGCGTATTGGCAGGTTCCTGCAAGATATTTCACCCTCCGAACCATTGAGCATGAAGGTTGCTCCTTCATTTCATTTTACGGATACGAACCTCAATGTCTTTTGAGTTCTTCAGGAGATTGACCAGTGTGTTTGGATCTGTTTGACCGTAATGATATGGATATAGTATCTTCGGCTTAAATGCCTTCGCTGCATCAGCAACCATTTCAGGCGTCATCGTGTAGGGCAGGTTCATTGGCAGAAATGCGATATCAATCTTCTTGAACTTCTTCATTTCAGGAATGTTCTCTGTATCCCCTGCCACATACACCCTTGTCTTGCCAAAAGTCACTATGTAACCGTTGCCTCTTCCTTTGGGATGAAAAGGCTCCCCGCCGGACCGTTTATGCACAATATTGTAGGCCGGCACGGCCTCTATCTTGAGTCCCTCAATAGCCTGCATATCACCATTTTTCATGACTGTGCCGCCGGCAACCTTCTCGGCGCATGCCTTGGTCAGCACAAGCCTGGTCTGCTCGTCTTGGAGCGTTTTGATGGCCTTGGTGTCAAAGTGATCACCATGTTCATGGGTGACCAGAATCAGGTTGGCCTTGGACATCTTGGAATAATCAGCGAGCCTGCTCCAGGGATCAACGTGGACAACCTTATCCCTGTAAACAAACTTTAGAGTCCCATGCCCGATGAAGGTAATCTTTAGATTTCCGGTATCCGTCCTGATTACATCCTCTTCAAACTTTTTTTCCGCACTGCCTGACTCTTTTTGTTTCTCCATTGAGCGTACCTCTACAATGCCAAAAGTAATAAGCACCAATCCAATTGCTGCTGTCTGAAACGCAGTTTTGAACTTCTCCATCATTAACCCCTTTCTATGTATGACAAAAATACCTGAATACTGAGCCGTCAATCAATACAATGACAGACCACTCATTATTTTATACAAATGACAGGAAAACACAAGGGATACTGGTAGCCATAATAAGATAAATGTAAAGTAGCAAAACTCTTGATCTGGTCATTTAAGCCTAATTTACATTTGATTTTCGAGGTCCACTGCAGTAGTACTGCAGACAATAGGTAATACTATGGAGTATATAAGGCGTTTGAACTTTCGGAAATACTCCAATATTTTTCGGGAAGTCTTGGAAGAACAAGCTGTGAAATGTTTTGGGAAACCGATCAAAAAAAAATAAGAAAAAATATAAAGAGACGCGACACAAACTGGGCTTCAGCCAGCAAGCTATTCTCTCGCGCAAAAAACACGCAGCCGTTAGAAATAATACGGCCGCGTGGGTAAGTTGTTTATACAAACCAATTCGAGTAATGTCATCGAAGAAATTAATTATGCTCTAAGAACCACTAAGAGATTCCATCTGTAAGTGAAGAAACATCGCAAGATTTACGTCACTGCCTTCTGTTACAGGTGCAATGTATTTGTCCAAAACGAACTCCACAGATTCATCTGCCGACCAATTCACTTCAGATTGCAGGATCCCAACATATTCTACGAGAGCATCGAGCCACTTGCCGGCCAGTCTGTAGTGAGCCTTGTCCTCATCATTTCGGTGATTCGCCAATGCCTGACTTACTGAGGCAAGCAATTCTTCGGAGATTGGTGCTGTAGACGAGACTATCTCATTAATCACCTTTGCAAGAGCGGCAGTCCTCACCTGGCCGGGATCTCTTAAGACAGCAGCACAATTCGCGAGCTTTGCATACGATTGACAGGGATTAATGTCCTCAGAATCGGCGAGAGCATTTACTAAATGGATCTGCATATCATCTCTTGAAACCCCAAGTTCCTTAGCTGCCAACGCCATCAAAGCAGGGCATTGCCCCATTTTGAATATCACGTCCTTGGGGATGGGGGCCGCTTCCACAAAAAGCGTAGTCGGATTTTCGGGTTGTTCCGGCGTATCCGGCGGCTCGGGAGGATCTGATCCACCGGGACCTTCCGGTGGTTCGGTTGTTCCCGGATCGATTCCAGCCATTCCTTCACCAACACCACGGCCCTGGTTGCCCATAAAGGTGTTGCCTTTCCCATTACCTTGATTTCCCTGCCCCCAATGACCGTTACCATTACCTCCACCAGGATTTCCACCACCCTTCTTAGGATGACTGCCACCGTGGGCTGGATTAGGTCCTTTCGCACCTATTGGATCCGGTAAAGTGAGCGAGGCTGATAAGGAACCAATGCCCGGGATAGCCATGGAAAAGTTATCACCAGCGGCAAGAGCAAGCGTATTTCCTCCCACACCCTTGCCTCTGTTCACGTTTCCAAGCACACCATTCCCTTGTGCATTGAGCATAAGAGCGGAACTTGCTGGATTGAAAGTACTCACCCCATTTTGACCGGAGGTATCACCAGGCTTTGCAGTTCCATCGATTTTAATGCCTCCACTACCTACGATAACACCAGCAGGATTAATTCTGCCGTTTATTATTGGAATAGGACCATTGGCGTGAATATCAGTGTTGCCAATCGCCTTGCCTTTTGGTCCCGACCAAGCAACAGAAGACAGCATAGTTAAGAACAGAATGACCGCCAGCAAGCATGTGATAATCTGCTGAATAAAATCGATTTTTGAAAACTTAGTTGGAATAATTTTCATCTTTACACCCTTTCAAAGCAATAAACAGTGATAGGTATAAAACCATCCATTGTCGATAAGGTAACCCTCCCTGAACAAGCTAACAACCCCATATTCGATAAAGCTATTTTACCTATTTTAAACCCTTAAGTCAAGAAATAATTCCCGTTTTGTTTTAATAAAAGCAGGTTATGAAATACAAGCCGGATTCTGGCGTACCATCCGGTAGTTTATAGGACAAAATGATGCAAATCTCAGAATATTGTAAGGTAAACAACCAAACATGGGATTGGGAACCGAAGTGGTTTTGATTAAAAAAATCGAAATGATATTGAGGTCACCGGTGACAGAATAACTTGATTATCAAATGGCATATAAAGATAAATCCGGCGATCCGGTGAACCTCTTAGAAATCCTTCTTCTTCAACATCGTTAAGCATTCAATCATAGCTCGGCCATTGTGATAACCTGCTTTCCAGACGTTGGCCTTATCGCCTTGTTTGTGTCCTTCCGGCGTGATATTAGCATGCCATTCCCCATTTTGCCAATCCACCATATTCTTTTCAATGAAGTCGTAAGTCTTCTCAAAAACACTGAGATACTTGGTGTCTTGTGTCAGCTCATACATATACAGAGGACTGACAAGCGCTTCAGCCTGGACCCACCAGACCTTTGCACGCCTATCGGCGGTTTTATTAAAAGGGCCACTGTCATAGAATCCTCCGTTTACCTGGTCATACCCATATTTCAGGGAATAATCAAATAAAGCCTTGTACAAGTCCAGCAGAGGATAGTTCGAAACACCGGCAACATTACACGCGTCTATGAGTAACCAGATGTTCTCAAGGTCATGGCCATAAGAGACCCTCGCATAGTCTCCATCCAGCCTTGGAGTCCAGTCGCGTTCGTACTTGTCTGTACAGACCCCCAGGTCTTTTCGTACGACTGCATTACTTTGAATCCGGATCAGCTCTAACAAACGCTCACGAGCAAGAGGCAACTTACTGGTTCGATAAAAGGCAGTCAGCGCTTCGAGCAGATGTAGATGTGTATTCATCAGCTTCAGGCCGGATTCTACGCCCATATATGAAAGTTCATTATCTGGCAAGGGTGTCCAGTCCTCATCAAAGGATTCTATGTAACCTCCGTACTTTCCGTCATGGCACTTTTCTTCCAACAGATTGAAAAACTGAATCGCAAAATCCGAAACATCCCGTCTTTTACAGGCCATATAGTATTCAGAAATGGCGTAAAGTGCGAAGGCCTGCCCGTAAAGATGTTTTCGAGGTTTCAGCTTCTTGCTGCCGCTTACGTCTACCTCCCAGTAAAAGCCGCCATTTTTAGAATCCCACATCTTTTCTTTCAAAAATCGGTAGCCTAAATCTGCGGCCTTCAGGTGCTCTTTTCTACTATAACCATCGCGGGCCAGTCGAGAGTATAACCACACAATACGGGACTGAGTGACAATCATTTTTGTTATCTGCTCTTTACGTTCACCATTCGGCCCAAAACCGATAATATAGCCGCCATTTTCAAGGTCCAAACTCCTGGCATCCCAGAAAGAGATAATATTCTCCTTGAGCACTTTTTCGAGTCTGGGTATATGAGTTTTAGCTAAGGTCGCAGGATTCTGCGCCAAAAGGAGACTCGGTGAGATCGCAAAAAGAAAAATGAGCGATAGTAAAAAGCATAACCTAATTCGTTTAAATATCCACCTGTCCATTGTTCATTCCTTACTTAACAGTTCGGTCGTTTATCACCGATAATTATATCATCAAGCTGCCATATTTATTAAGAATTTTCTGATTACTTTATCTCTACTACATTCATTATTCAGATATTTTACATAAAACCCGTCTGTTACATTTGCTTTCGTTCGAGCAATTATATATCTTATTCAGAATTTGATTCTTCGCTTGACCAAAGTCCGAATGTCGAGAATGTTATTAGAACTTGTTTGGAGCATATACCGTGAAGTTGAAACGTTATGAAGATAATCCTATCCTTCACCCAAATCCGGCCAACGAATGGGAGAGCCTCGCCGTTTTTAATCCCGCTGCCTGGTATGACCAGGACAAAAAGCAAGTTTTACTTTTATACAGGGCCGCTGAATCGGGTCCCGAATACAAGTGTTATTTCGGTCTGGCCGTGAGCAACGATGGTTACCACTTTGAGCGTGTTTCCGACCAGCCGGTTTTTGGCCCAAGCATCGATGGTTTTGACGCCAGTACCGTTCAAGACCCCAGAATGGTAAAAATCGGCCAATATTACTACATCACTTATGCTTGCAGGTTTTTCCCTTTCGGCCAGTTCTGGATGCCCAAACATGAGCAGTATAAACCGCCCGTCTGTCCCCAGGATTTCCCCCGCATCCTTCGCAAAAATGCCACAAGCACGGGATTGCTTCTTACAAAAGACTTTAAGAGCTTCTTTCGCGCAGGCCGCCTGACCGATCCTATGCTGGATGACAGAGATGTAATACTATTCCCTGAAAAGGTCAACGGCAAATGCGTGATGATGCATAGACCATTGGAATGGGTGGGAAACAAATATAACACAGAGTTTCCGGCTGTCTGGATATCAACGGCTGATGACCTGCTGGGATTTCGCAAAAGCCAGCTTCTTGTGAAACAAAAGCATGACTGGGAATCCGGCAAAATCGGCATCAACACACCACCCATCAAGACCAAACATGGCTGGCTGACCATTTACCACGCTGTTGGTGCAGATAAATATTATCGACTTGGTGCACTACTGCTGGACTTGAAAGATCCAACCAAAGTGCTGCACCGCACTACAGACTGGATTATGCAGCCGGAAGAAGACTACGAAATTGATGGCTATTACAAAGGTTGTGTTTTTCCCTGCGGGAAAGTGGTCATCGGTGATACACTTTTCGTGTATTATGGCGCAGCCGACAAATACGTCGCATTAGCCACATGCACTCTTGAAGAGCTTTTAGATTACCTGTTGTCCTGCCCTGCTTAAGAAAGGAAATCGAATGCAACTTCACCCTGTAGATATCTGGATAATAATTGGTTATCTAACAATGGTTATTTTTGTAGGCTGGCTATTGTCCAAGAGAGCCTCAAAAAACCTCGAAGCTTACTTCCTTGGGGGCAAAAGCCTGCCCTGGTATGTAATCGGGACATCGCATGGTGCCAGCGGATTCGACATCACCGGCACCATGTGGTTCGTAGCAATGCTATTTACCTACGGACTCAAGGCGGCCTTCATCCCCTGGATCTGGCCGCTCTTCGACAGGGTCTTCAGGCAGGTATATTTAGGGCCCTGGATTCGTCGGTCCAATGTCCTCACTGGTGCCGAATGGATGCGTACCCGTTTTGGTGGCCGTTTGGGAGGAAACCTTTCACATATAAGCGTGGTAATTTACGCACTTATACTGACCATTGCTTTTCTGGGCTATGCATTCGCCGGTATTGGAAAATTCGCTGAGGTTTTCTTCCCCTGGGATTTGGCCTGGGGTCCATTCTCTTCTGCGGATATGTACGCAGCGATTATCTTAACCGTAACAACGGCTTATCTTCTCTTAGGTGGGTGGTATAGCGTCGTATTGACAGACCTGATTCAGTTCGCCCTGTTGACTGTGGCCTCAATATTCATCGCTATTGTCGCAATCGATAAGGTAAGCCCCGAACTCCTCGACAAATTCGTACCTGAAGGATGGGATAAACTCTTCTTTGGCTGGAAACTTAATCTCGACTGGACCGGCCGAATCGACCAATTGAACAACAATATTGTGAAAGACGGTTATTCACTATTCGGTGTAGTTATTATGATGTGCTTGTTTAAAGGACTGCTAATCAGTGTGGCTGGCCCCACGGCCGGCTATGGGATGCAGCATGTCCTCTCAACCCGCAATCCACGGGAAGCCGCTCTGGAAAACTGGTGGATGTCCATTGTGCAGCTTGTCCCGCGTTTTTTGATGATTACAGGCATCGCCGTCCTTGGGTTGGTCTACTTCAGCCCCCAGGTCAACAAGATGCTTGAAGCTGGCGGAAAGTTCGACTTTGAAAAAATCCTGCCGTACGTCATTGAAGGATACATCCCCGTAGGTCTCGTCGGCATCCTGCTTGCCGGACTGCTTGCCGCCTTTATGAGCACGTTCGATTCCACAATCAACGCCGGTGCCGCTTACATCGTCAACGATATATACAAAAGATATATCAATCCCGACTCGCCGGCAAAGAGATACGTTCGTTTCGGCTACTTATGCACAGTTTTATTGTTAGGCATATCAATAGTCGTTGGTCTTCACATCGGCTCAATCGACAATGTTACCAAGTGGATTGCCGCGGCTCTGTACGGTGGTTATGTCGCTCCGAATCTGCTGAAGTGGCACTGGTGGCGGTTCAACGGATACGGATATTTTGCAGGCATGATTGCAGGCGTCATCGCAGGACTTCTCTTTCCATCGTTTATCCCTTCGGCGGCGGAACATTTATTCCCGGCCCTTGCCCCCCTGCCGGATGCCCTTATTGCATTCCCGTTTATCCTGATATTCAGTGCTGTTGCCTCAGTAATTGTCTGCCTGAAAACTCCGCCGGAAACAGACCAGACCCTTGAGGACTTTTACAGCACCGTTCGTCCGTGGGGCTTTTGGAAGCCGGTTTATGATAAGCTCGTCCGAAAGCACCCGAATCTGGAGCCCAACAAAAACTTCGGACGCGATGCATTCAATGTGAGTATTGGAATCGTATGGCAGTTGACATTGAACATAATCCCAATCTGCATAGTCATCAGGCAATACAAAACAATGTGGATATCGGTGGTGGTGCTTATAGTAACCTCGGTAATCATGAAGTTTACGTGGTATGACAAACTCGGCCCGGGTGATATGTCCTTGCAAAAGGATACATAGGTAGCTATTATGCTTTTCATCAGCTATACCTTGAAACAAGACATCTTTCGTAAACCTACACTCAAAACGCCTTTTTTCTCGCTTGATTTGCAGTCTCACAAAAGTACAATGATAGTTTGCTGCAACTTTGAGAATTAAAGAAAGGGAAAAAATGAAAAACACACGGACTGTCGCTCTTATTTTAGTTGCATCAACCTTGATCGGATGCCAGAACCTCTATTACTCAACAATGGAAACCTTCGGCTATCATAAGAGAGACTTACTGGTCAGCCGGGTCGAGGATGCACGGGACGCCCAGCAGGATGCCAAGGAGCAGTTTAAATCCGCTCTGGAAAAGTTCAGCGAGATTGCGGACTTTAAGGGGGGCAAGCTCGAAGCAAAATACAATGAGCTCAATACCGAACTCGGAAAGAGCGAGTCGAAAGCAAAGGCAGTCAAAAAACGCATCGCTGATGTCGAAAGTGTGGCCAAGGCACTATTCGATGAGTGGAAATCCGAGCTGGACCAATATTCCAACGAGAAACTCCGCCGTGCGAGCGAGCAAAAACTCGGCCAAACCCGACAACGCTATTCATATCTTATCGGCGCGATGAAACGCGCTGAGACAAAAATAGACCCCGTACTTGTTGCCTTCCGCGACCAGGTCCTGTTCCTCAAACATAATCTCAATGCTCAGGCCATCGCATCGTTACAAAATGAGCTGGCCTCCGTAGAAGCAGACATTGCATCACTGATTAAGGAAATGGAGGCTTCTATAGCCGAAGCCGACGCCTTCATCCAGGCGATGGCCAATCCGGCTTAACTTCGTCAAATGCTGATTCCAAGACGATTGCTTCAGCCTTCTTTCACATCCCTGTCTTGGATATCCAAATATTCGTTTAATGGCCCATCCGGCTGAACAAAACTATTCCTGACTCGTATATAGATATAAAGGATTTTGTAAGCCCCTGTTACCCTTCTCCTCCTCCTCGCAAGCAGGGGCTTTTTCTATGCTTTTTTGCCTTATAAAGTGGTTTACAGACCTCCATCCACACACTCAGGTGCATGTAAAGCCCGCAAAACCACCTTTTGTTACAATGTTTCAAACTCTAACAATGTCCCCCAATTACCCTTTATTCATCTGATTAAGTTTTTTAGCATTGACTTTCAGCTTAAAAGATGTATAATTCAACCGATTCCTATCGATGTAAAAATGCAGGAGGCAACGTGATGAAAAAATGATGTTCATTACACCAATTTAGCCAAATCACCAGGCAATATCAGTACACATAGCGTACGCCGACAAATTCAACAATCTTTTGAAAGGGTACAAGAATGGAAACAAAAAAGAAAAAAATAAAAGTAGTCATTAGTTTGCTGGTTTTAGGTCTGATGGTCTGCATGGCAAAAGTCAGCAAGTCAGCACCCATGGGTACGGCCTGGACCTATCAGGGAAGGCTGATGGATGCCAACGGTCCGGCAGACGGGCAGTACGACTTTGAGTTCAGGCTATTCCAGGACCCGGTACTTAACAGCTTTCAGGTAGGACCAACCATTGACATAAACGACCTTGACGTAATCGACGGGTACTTCACGGTATTGTTGGATTTCGGAGATAAGGCGTTTACCGGTGATGCAAGATGGCTGCAAATTGGCGTTCGGCCCGGTGACAGCGAGAATCGCGTTACAATCCTGAGCCCGCGCCATGAGGTGACTCCCACCCCCTATGCCATTTATGCAGAGAACACCGGCAATGACAATGACTGGCTGGTCAGTGACAGTAACATGTTTTCAATCCCGACCGGTTATATAGGTATAGGGACCACGACGCCGATCTCCAAGTTAGAAGTGGTTTCCACCGAAAGCGCTCACGGAATCCGTTCGACCGTTCCATATATCGCTGTTTACGGCCACCGCACGGGCGTAACCGGGACATGGCCGGGTGTGCATGGTCAATGCGACTCCAACTCTAACAGTACTTCCGGTGTGCGCGGCGTTATCACCAGCACAACGCCCGGCACCAACTCGGCCGGAGTTCGCGGTCAAAACAATGGCACGGCAGATAAAGGTGCCGGCGTTTATGGCTGGCATGCCGGCAACGGTTACGGTGTCTATGGTGACACCGGGGGTAACGGCATCGGGGTATATGGTATTCACAGCTCTACCACCGGGACAAAGCCCGGAGTAAAGGGTGTAACCAACACCACATCCTCTTATTGTAGTGCTATCGTCGGTGAAGCCACTTCTAACACCGGCGCTGTCTATGGTGTACAGGGCTTGAGCTGGAGTAGCAGCGGCATGGGCGTGGTCGGAAGAACTTACGCCCCCTCGGGCGACACTACAGGAGTACACGGACAGAGCGACAGCATCGGCGGTATAGGTGTTTTGGGCTGGGCCTCCAATGGCTCGGGGACCAACTATGGTGGCTATTTCGCCGCCGCCAGCGCTGGCGGGACCGGAGTGTTCGCATGGCACGATTCCGGGAGTGGCACAGCGCCGGCTCTCATGGCCAGAAACGACTCCGGCTCGAGTTATGCCTATTCGGTCCATGGGCAGTTGAATAACACATCCGCGGGCTCGATGTCGGCCGGTGTTCGAGGAGAAAACCTTGGCACCGGTGCCGGCGGGATTGGGGTGTGGGGATCACACAGCGGCACCGGCTGGGGCGTTTACGGAATGTGTCCTGCCGGCACCGGCATTAGAGCGTGGGGCGGAACTTATGGCGTTTATAGTGTCGGCGACATCTTTACCACAGGATCCTACTTGACATCCTCCGACGCCCGTTTTAAGGAAAACGTGGAACCGCTTAGGGATTCTCTGAGCAAAGTCATGGAGTTGCGGGGAGTGGAATTTAGCTGGAAGCAGGATGAATACCCGGAACATAATTTCAGTGAAGAAAGGCAGATTGGATTCCTCGCGCAGGAAGTCGCAGAGGTCCTTCCCGAGGTTGTCAACAAAAAAGGCGATGATGATGACGAATTCTATTCGGTCAATTATGACCGTATTGTACCCGTACTGGTTGAGGCCATCAAAGAACTGAAAGCGGAAAACGAATCCTTGAAAACAAAGCTTACAGAGGAAAACCAATCGTTGAAACAAAGACTTGAGGCTTTAGAGAGGATGATCCAGCAAAATCAAATGTCTGAGGCTATGTAAGATACACAGGATAAACGAACAAATATTATTAATTTTCGAAAGGATAAAAAATGAAAAGGAAAGAAATCATGGCATTTTTGGTATTGGTTTTGTACCTGATGGTCTATCTACCTAAGGTCAGCGAGGCAGTGCCAATGGGCACGGCCATTACCTACCAGGGGCGGTTAATGGACGCAAACGGCCCCTCTGATGGAGTATACGACTTCTTGTTCAAGCTTTACAATGAACCGAATGGAGCCGGCTATGAACTTCCCCCGGGGTATGATGTCAACGACATAGATGTGATAGACGGTTACTTTACTGTGGAACTCGATTTCGGTAGTAGTAGTTTTAACGGTCGTGCAAAATGGCTGGAGATTTTATTACGACCTGGAGATAGCAATGATGTTAATGATTTTGTTACCTTAAGTCCGCGTCAGGAAGTTACGCCTACCCCCTATGCTTTGCAAACCAGAGGTATATTCGTGGATAATGCGGAGGATGTTGGAATAGGCACAATACATCCAGCTGGAAAATTGCACGTCGACGGTGGTAAAGCAGCAGATGATATGGATGGGAATGATATTATAATCAAGGCACAGGAAGGGGGAGACCGGCCCTCTGGCGGGATAAGCGTCGTAGGTTATCCGGGTGGGGATATTATTCTCTTGCCAGGAGACGGCGGTAAGGGGCCGTTCGGAGCACCTGGCCAATCTGGCAAGGTTGGGATTGGTACAGAGAGTCCTGAGGTTATGCTCGACGTAAGGGGTAACATTGAGGTTGATCAGAAGATTCAAGCCCACGATGCAGGTGGGCTTCATCTGGCAACAGATGAAGGAACTACCAGAATATTGATAAGCGATACAGGCAAAGTTGGTATCGGGACAACCAGCCCCGAATCAAAACTGCATATTGAGCAGAATGCAGGTGCATGGGGCGAGGGAATACGAGTTAGTTACGGGGGACATTCATGGGACATTGTCAGTGACAGTGGCGGAGACAGGCTTTTCATTACACAGGATGAAACCAGTGAGAAGGGATTAACAATAATTGACGGCAAGGTCGGCATCGGTACAAGCAGTCCTACTGCCAAGATAGAGGCAGCCGATGGCAGTATGAACGGCAAACTAAGTTATCATCATGAGACCGGTTTCCCTGTAACAACTACTTATGATTCCGGCGTGAAGGGAACATACGGGTCGGATGTCGTGGGTCATCTGGGTTATCGATACAAATTAATGACGTTAGACCCTGTTTATTATGGTGTTCATGGTTCGGCCACAACTACCGGCAATAATGTTGGTATCTATGGTTCGGCCTCCGGTGGTACTTCTAACTGGGCCGGTTATTTCAACGGCGATGTATATGCCGGCGGCAATGTTGGCGTAGGTACAACCAATCCGGGGGCAAAGCTGGATGTGAGGAGTCCAGGTGCAAGCGAGGATGCTATAAGCGCCTATGGTACGAGCGGTAATGAAATGTTCCTGGTTACGCAAGACAACTTAGGGAACGGAAAGGTGTTTGTACGAGATGCTTCCGGAGGTACGAAGATTCAACTTGCTGCGTATGGCTATAGCCTGCTCAAAGGTGGTAACGTTGGCATTGGTGAGGTGGGGATTCCACAGGAGAAACTGGTTGTGAGGGGAAATATATTGGTGAAAAGTGACAGTACAGGTGCGGATGTGCTCGAACTGGGAGAAGGCCTGGACTATGCTGAGGGCTTTGACGTGACGGAAGAAGCAGATATTGAGGCGGGTATGGTGCTGGTGATAGATTCTGACAATCCGGGCAAGCTCACAGTAAGCCGATCAGCCTACGATAGCAAGGTTGCCGGTATCGTAGCTGGCGCCAATGGAAACGGCTCTGGTGTTCGTCTTGGTGTGGGTCAGTTTGACCACGATGTGGCCTTGGCGGGACGTGTTTATTGCAAAGTGGATACGACGAATGCGGCGGTGCAGCCGGGTGATTTGCTGACCACTTCGGGCACGGCCGGCTATGCTATGAAAGTGACAGACCACGAGCGCGCAAGGGGCGCCGTATTGGGCAAGGCAATGGAGAGCCTTGAGAAAGGTCAAAAGGGACAGATTTTAGTGTTGGTAACCCTGCAATAGAAAGGTGGTGACGACAATGAAAGAATTAACTCTTACAATCGTGGTTACCTCCTTAGTGGTGATCTCGTTAATATCGCCTGTCCGGGCCGAGATAGTGACTATGGATGAGGCTCTGACCGTAGCGAACAACTGGATTACAGTCCTGCTGCAAAAAAAGGGTACGTGGGGCGATGCCAATACAGCCCATGTGGAAGATGTACAGGAATTCCAGCGTGATGGGCGGATACTTGGTTATTTCTGCCGTGTGTGGCCGAAGGGCTACATCATTATATCTCTACGTAAGGAGCTTGCTCCGGTGAAGGCGTGCTCGGCAACCTCTGACTTGGATCCGGCGTCTGAAGAAGGTATGGTAGATCTCATAAAAGATTGTATGGAGCGTATCCTGAATACGATAGAAAAAGAAGTTGGGCCACTCCATTCTGCACGAACAGAGGACATAAGCAAGATTTTAGAAATCGATTACCGTACTGCCTGGGCTGAGCTGGGAAGGGATGAGGAAACGTTCGAAAAGGGTCTGGGGTTGGGTGTGATCACGATGAACTATCAGGAGGGTGGAGTGTTGCTTGATACACGCTGGTCGCAGGGAGATCCCTATAATCGAGACTGCCCGCCGCCGCCATCAGGTGATGACTGTGACAGACCGCGGTGTTCGGTGGGCTGCGTGGCCACTGCGGCTGCTCAGATTATGCGTTATTGGTACTGGCCACCTTATGGTGTAGGAAGCGGATACGATGATCCTTACGATTGGGTCAACATGCCGGATGACGTCACAGGAACCTCGCCGGCAGCCCAGATCAACGCAGTTGCTGAGCTGTGCCACGAAATTGGGGTAGCAGTCGATATGGATTATTGTGATGGTGATGGTTGTGCGTCAGCTGTCTCCACCGAAGACATGGAGGATGTGTATGAAGGACCATATCGCTACTCAGACTCCTGCTACAGGCTGAACAGGGTCGTATACACTCCTGAAGAATGGTTCAATGAAGTAAAGATACAAATCAATTCTAACCAGCCAATCCAGTACAGAGTCGTAGACCATTCGATCGTAGCGGATGGCTGGCGGGTACTCGGCGTCCTACAATACCACATGAACTACGGCTGGGACGACGAATATACAACGTGGTATACCCTGGACGCCTTGCATAAGGGTGATTTTTTTGAGGAATATATGATGGTAAATATATTTCCCGTTACCTCAGTACGACATGCCATAGTGGGAGTATATCCGAGAGGAGATTTCAATTTCCGGTATTTTAATCAGGATGCATCCGGGAGCAGTGCAATCTTTGAGTCGGGTCAAAACTTTCAATTTCTGCCCAAGATAGTAGTAACCTCTTCGGGTAACATAGAATTTGGAGGCAATAGCCGGTTTTTCACGCGTGGCGACATGTCCAGAGGGATCCGTACCGACATCGGTGGTATCAGCATGTACTCAGGTGGCCAAATGAAACTTTACTAAGTGAGGAATTAGCTATGAAGAATAACACGATAAAATCTATAGCCCGGTTTGCTATTTCGACAATGTTGTTGATTGTATTGGCAGAGTCAAGCGCCAACGGCCAATATGAATTACGCTGGTACACGATTGACGGCGGCGGCGGGCGAAGCAGTGGAGGAGATTTTACTTTGACAGGCACGATAGGCCAGCCGGATGCAGCCTACAGCAGGGGCGAAAACTACGAGTTGCTTGGCGGCTTCTGGCCGGGCGGGCCTTTATGCTTTGTTAACTTTGAGCACTATGTGAAATTCGCAGAATACTGGTCCGAACAAGGAATTGGACTGCCGGCTGACCTGTATGAGGATGAGAAAAATACCATCAACTGGCTTGATTTGAAAGTCTTCGTTGAAGAATGGCTCTGCTACTGCCCCGCAGGCTGGCCCTTAAAATAAGAATAGAATCGAATAATTTCGTATGAGAAGGGCTTTAGTCTATAAAGCCTCACCCGGAAGTCCCGGTTGAAATCTGCAAGGCAATCGTTAAAATGATAAGCAGAAAATACAAATGCCTTGTAGTGAAACAACCTGAAAAAAGCCTACGGTCCAGCCATGAGAGCAAAGAAGGAAACATACATGAATCTAATCTCGGATTTCGCCGGCGAAAAAGCCCCAAAGCAGCACAGAGAACAAAAATTATCGAGGCATACATATAGGAGCTCATATTCCAAAATATCCCCAACAGTGCACAGGATAACAAGACGTGCTTTTCTGGGCCGCACGGCTGGAATGCTCGCAGCACCTTGGATAGGGCTTGCCGCCGCTAAGGCAAATGTAGCCACTCAATCGACACAGAGACAACGAATTGAAGCGGCGGCTCCAAATAAAGCCTTCGTTTCACCTCGCAAACATCGCAAACTCCTGATTTTCGACCTCAACGTCGGATATGGTGGACATGGTTCCATCCCCACTGCCAATCAGGCTTTCACACTGATGGGCGAAAAAACCGGTGCTTTTGAGACGGTTATCACCAAAGATCCTTCCGTCTTCAAGCCTAGGAACCTTAGAAAATTTGATGCCGTTTTTTTTAACAACACCGTAGGCAATCTCTTTGATGATCCCGAATTGAGGCAAAGCCTGCTCGAATTTGTTTACGGCGGCGGTGGCCTTCTTGGTGTTCACGGAACCTCAGTGGCCTTCACCCGCTGGCCTGGTGCTCATGAGACTTGGCCCGAGTTTGGCATTATGCTCGGTGCACGAGGCGCCAGCCACCGGGACAGCGATGAACACGTTTTCATCAAACTCGACGAACCAACTCACCCCATAAACCACCCTTTCAACGGCAAAGACTTCGACTACAGGGACGAATTTTTCCGTTTCCATGAACCTTATTCGAGAAACAGGGTCCGTGTGCTTCTGAGCATCGACACAGAGAAAACAGACTTCAAGGGGCAACAGCGTGGCAACTGCATCCGCCAGGACAATGACTACGCTCTGGCATGGGTGCGGCGGTACGGCAGGGGGCGCGTTTTCTACTGCACCATTGCGCACAATCCCTATGTCTTCTGGGAACCGAAGATGTTACAGTTTTACCTCGCGGCCGCTCAGTTCGCGTTGGGCGACCTGCCGGCACCGACCATCCCCAGCGCCAAACTGACACCGGCCATCCGGGCACAGGAAAAACTTGGCTGGCGCCTCGGCATTGAGGCCTATACTTTCCATAAATACACGATGTTCGAGGCAATCGACAAGACCGCTCAGCTTGGCCTGCCATATATGGGTGGCTTAAGTTTCCAGAAGGTCAGCAAGGAGATTCCCAAAAATTTGGATACAAACCTGACTGATGACGAGTTGAAACAGATCCGGCTGAAGTTAGACGCAGCAGGTGTTCGTCTTCTGACATATTACATTCACTTGATTCCCGGCGATGAGGCTGGTTGTCGTAAGGTTTTTGAATTCGGGAGAAAGATCGGTATCGAAACATTTATGTCCGAGCCCATCCCGGAGGCCCTCGATACAATAGAGAAATTCTGCGATGACTACGATATCAACGTAGCCATTCACAACCACGACAAGAAAGGATCACCTCAGTATTGGCATCCTGAAGGAATTTTGAAGGTCTGTCAGGGCCGAAGCAAGCGAATCGGGGCCTGCGGTGATCTCGGCTACTGGATGCGCTCCGGCATAGATCCTATCAGGGCCATCAACACACTCAAAGATCGCCTGATTACCGTGCAGATGCATGACCTGCACGAGCTAAGCCCTGAAGGTCATGATGTGCCCTGGGGAACCGGCGCAGGCAAAACCGAACAGTTTATCAAGGAAATCCACCGGCTGGGAATCAGGCCAACTATGTTCGGCCTCGAATACTCCTATGACTGGTTTGATTCGATGCCTGAAATAGCTAAATGCGTAGAATTCTTCAACAAGGTGAGCATGGAAATAGCACAGAAAGATAAAACATGACACAAGTGGAACACTTCAAAGAAACAGATAATAATACAATTACTCGACGCCAATTCTTGAGCGGTACTGCTGCACTTTCAGGTCTCGTCGCTGTACCATGGATTATTCCCTCCTCGGCATTTGGTGGGGATGGAAATATCGCGCCAAGTAACAGAATCACAGTAGGCTTGATAGGCCATGGAATTATGGGAAGAGGTCATTTACGAAGATTGGCCGGTGACCGGGACTTTCAGGTGCTTGCGGTGTGCGATGTGGATAGTTTGCGTTGCCAACAGGCCAAGAGTCGAGTAGAAGAGACCTACGCCTCGCGGCGACCAAATGATAAATATAAAGGATGTACAGAATATAATAACTATCGTGAACTCCTGGATCGACCTGACATTGATGCAGTAGTAATCGCCACTCCGGACCATTGGCACACATTGCAGTCAATCGACGCGGTCAAGGCAGGCAAAGATGTTTATTGTGAGAAACCGATTACAATAACGGTTCGTCAGGGACGCAAGCTTGTTGAGGCTGTGCAGAGGTATGGTCGGATTTTCCAGACCGGAACTCAATACCGTTCCATTCCGACAATCCGTCAGGTCTGCGAATTCGTCCGCAAGGGAGGTCTCGGAAAGGTTAAGCAGGTATTCACTCTATGGACAAGACTGGGTGGCTTCTTTGGAGCGCCGCGTTTCGGGCCTTATCGACATTTAATGGACGTTGAGAATTCCGGCAGGTCCTATGCACCTTTGGATATCATGCTGCCGGCCGAACCTGTGCCCGAAAGGCTCGACTGGAACCTGTGGGTCGGACCGGCTATTTGGCACCCCTATAATCCCGCATACCACCTAAATCCTGCGCCTGGCGTCGTACCCTGGGCATTCTGCGAAGATTTCGGAGCGGCTTCGGTGACATGGCACCACTCTCACAGTGCAGACGTAATTCAATATGCCCTCGGCGCCGAAAACAGCGGACCCGTGGAGTTCATTCACCCCGGAAGTGGAGAGTACCCTACGCTAACCTGCAAATACGCCAACGGGACATTGCTTCATCTGGTTGAACACTGGGGGATGGTAAAAGATGTATATAAGGCGGTTCCCGCAACAGCCAGATTAGCAGGTAATTTCGGAGGTGTATTTGTCGGAGAAAAAGGATGGGTCACGTCGATGTCAACCGGCGGGCCTATAGAGGGCGGTCCTGAGACGATCTTCGAGGAAATGAAGCTAAACACACGTCAGGTGAACATCGGTGAGAATAACCATCACGCCAACTGGGTCGAGTGCATTCGGACTCGTAAGCAGCCCAGTTCCAATGAAGAAATAGGCCACCGGTCTGCATCGCTGGGACATTTGACCATCATAGCGTACAAGCTGCAGCGGTCCTTGAAATGGAACCCGGCCAAAGAGCAGTTCCTCGGCGACGAGGAGGCAAACCGGTTGCTCTTCCGCTCAATGCGCTCACCGTGGCGGCTATAATGTCGTACTTCACGTAAACTACAAAGAATATGAGGAGAAACATGTATGAAGACGAAAGCAGCACTTCTTGTCATACTTTGTGTTACGACACAGTTTATCGCCGACGACGGCATTATCATTCGCAAAAATCAGCGGACACTGGAGCAGATTGTAAAAACCTATTCAGAAATGCCACCTGTAGAGTACAGTCCCCCTTCCGGCCGATTGAATCATCTGCCGCAAACAAGACAGCGTCTAACCGAGGGAGGCACGCTGCGGGTCGTCATGCTTGGTGACAGTATAGTAAACGACACAAGCCGTTCCTGCTGGAATCTTTTGCTGGAGCGAGACTACCCCAATTGCAAAATAGAAAAGATTACTTCCGTTCGGGGCTCTACAGGCTGCTGGTGGTATAAAGAAGCCGGCCGGGTAAAGAAATATGTGCTCGACCATAAGCCCAACCTTGTGATCATCGGCGGAATTAGCCACCGTGGAGACATCGACTCAATTCGTGATGTGATTAGCCAGATCCGAAGTAGCTGCCAGGCGGATATCCTCCTGATGACGGGGGCGTTCGGCCAAGTGGACCCTCGCGATGACGTCCAGTGGAAAAGGATAAGCGATCCAAATAATTTCAGTGATTATCGCAAAGGTCTGGAAAAACTCGCTATTGAGGTTGGGGCAGCCTTTCTCGATATGGAGGCTGCGTGGGGGAAATACACCCGGCAGTGCGGAAAGGACCTTGAATGGTTTAAGCGAGATCCTATCCACGCCAATGAGCGGGGCGAGCAGATACTCGGACATATTCTTGCACAGTATATTTCTTCATCAGCGAAAGATGCCGATAGTCCGAAAGTGTTGAATATCGACAGCCGACTGGAACTGTTTATAGATGATTTCCTTATCGAAAAGATGAAGGGAGCCAACCTGACTTTACACAGGCCAATCTGTCGCGAGGTTGTCATAACCCACGATAAACCGTGGGAAGGAAATACCTGTGGGTACCACACGGTGTTTAAAGATGGGGACATCTACCGAATGTACTACCGCGGCTGGAACCACGACAACAAAACACAAAAACAACTGCACAGGGCAATGGTTTGTTACGCTGAAAGCAGCGATGGAATAAATTGGAACCGGCCCAGCCTGGGCATTGTGGAATTCAACGGTTCGAAAGAAAACAACATCATCCTGAAAGGACCCGGCTCGCATAACTTCACGCCGTTCATGGACACGAATCCCGACTGCCACCCAGACAAGCGATACAAGGCCGTGGCAAGGGGTGAAGATGAAGGCCACAAACAGTTGTTCGCGTTCCAGAGCCCGGATGGGATTCATTGGCGGTTGATGCAGAGCAAACCTGTCATAACAGAAGGGGCCTTTGATTCCCAGAACCTAACATTCTGGGATTCGGTCCGAAATGAATATCGCTGCTATTTTCGTGATTTTCACAACGGTGTACGAGATATAAAAACATCGACATCAAAAGATTTCGTAGACTGGATAAAGCCTATATGGCTTAAATATCCCGGTGCCCCCAAAGAACATCTATACACAAACCAGATACAGCCTTACTATCGGGCCCCGCATATTTTCATCGGCATGCCGACCCGCTATATTCCGCAGCGAGGTTCACTAACCGAAGGCCTGCTGATGACCAGCCGGGACAGAGAGACATTTCATCGATGGAATGAAGCGATTATCCCACCGGGCCGAAACAGAGACAAGTGGCAAAATCGAAGTAATTATATATGGCTGGGGATAGTGGAGACTGAATCCAGCCTGCCCGGAGCCAGCAAGGAACTGTCGATCTATAGCAACGAACGTTATTATGACGGCCCCGGAGTAAAGACGCGACGATACACCTATCGAATCGATGGTTTTGTTTCCATCCGGGCACCATTCAGTGGTGGAGAGTTTGTTACCAGGCCGCTTATCTTCGCGGGCAGCGAATTGATAATCAATTTCTCTACCTCGGCTGCAGGAAGTATTCGCGTGGAAATTCAGGATATGCAGGGAAATCCCCTCGAAGGCTTTGGTTTAACAGACTCCGCCGAAATCTACGGAGATGAAATTGAACATCGCGTTACGTGGAAGGATAATAGTGACCTGAGCAGGCTGGCGGGCAAGGCCATCCGTATTCGCTTTATGCTGCGGGATGCCGACCTTTATTCACTCCGATTCAAATAGCTGACATCACAGTGGTCACTACCCTCATCAGACTTCCTTCGTGACTCCCGGTTGTGGGGCGGCATAGATACCGTCCGGACCGGCCTTGATTGGAGCGGGCGTGTCAAAGGTCATGTTGTCAATATCCTTGACGAACTGGAAGTCGGAATTCAATGCCTGACCCCAGGTTATGTACTGGCCCGTGTGTGTTGCCATGCGACCCATTAACGCCGCGACATCCGCCTCGCCTGCCCGTCGGGCTTCGTTATGTGGCTTGTTCTGTCGGATAGCATCTACAAGTACCTGCCATTCGGCGTGATAGGGATTGGGATCGGGCTGACCAAACTCCCAAACCAGCTCTTTCTTGATCATATTGTGACTCTTGTATATCTTCGGCTTTGGATCTCCAAGAGTGGCCATAATTACGGCCGAGCCTTTTGACCCGTGAGCATAGTCGGAGTAGGTACTCCAGCAGTTATTCATATGCCGCGAAAAGGCCAACAGCTTCGTTCCGTCTGCAAAGGTATATTCCACTGTATAGTGGTCGAACTGGCTGCCCGCCTCCTTATAACAGCGGCCGCCCATTCCCTGTGCCGAGACCGGCCAGGCACCCTTGACCCAGCAGGCCACATCAATATTATGGCAGTGCCAGTCAATAAAGAATCCCGACGACACCCAGGTGAAGCTGTTGGGATGCTGGAGCTGGAAGACAAGCTCGTTGGCGCTTATAGGTAGCGGCGGGCAGTGGACAGGCCCATGTACGCGATAGATTCGCATAGTATGCACATCACCGATAATCCCATCATGAATTCGCCGAATCACTTCCTGCCGTGCCTTCGAGTGCCGCCACATGAAACCTACACCGACCTTTAGGTTCTTCTTCTCAGAAAGTTCTGCGGCTTTCAGCCAGCGTCGCACCGCCGGCGCGTCCGTCGCAAACGATTTCTCTGCAAAGACGTTCAACCCTTTCTTAACGGCATATTCGAATTGAAGGGGACGAAACGCCGCGTGAGTGGTCAACAGCACGACATCACCCGGACCCAAACAATCTATTGCCTTTTTGTAACCATCGAATCCGATGAACTGGCGCTCTAGGGGAACATCAACCTTGTCCTTGTAACTACTTGTCAGATTACTCAGGCTGCTTTTGAGACGGTTTTCGAATAAGTCGGCCATAGCGTAGAGTTTCACAGGGCCGCCTTTGGTCGAGAAGGCATCGGCAACCGCCCCGGTGCCGCGGCCTCCACAGCCTACCAAGGCCAGCTTTATGGTCGAGCCGCCCACCGCATAACATCGGTTTACAGCTACACCTGCCAAGGCCGAAGCGGCTGCTATACTTCCAGAGAACTTCAAGAAATCACGGCGCGATTCCGAACATGTGGATGTTTTATGTTTTGATGTACTCATTGCAGACTCCTGTTTAAAAAATCATTTGGGAAACGCCTCAAGTAAAAGTAACTAAGTGTAAATTGTAGCAGGAAGCGAGCAGCTTATCAACGTAAAAGGCTGATTTTTGTAATATCCAATTACTAAACCGTGTTTTGAAAATCGCTCAAGGAATTACTTTTAAGCGATTATATTAAATTTCCACCTCTATCTTTCCACAATCATAGCTGTAATGCGCCGGTCAGGTCAACATTCACAGGCCTTTTTCTGTAGCAATTCAGCTTGCCATCCGTTATAATTGCGAGTATCTTGGATGACAACTTGTCGAATAGTCGAATGTCCAAAATTTGGGAAAGATTCGATAAATCACACGGGAGGTATGACAAATGACAATTAGAAAAGGGACACGTGTTACTTACAATATCACAGACAAAGCCTGGCTGCCAATTTCACGATTAGCTTTATCAGGTTTTGCAATTTGCTTGATCATTGGTTTGATGTCTGCCGCAGAATCAACAATTCTTTTGGCCAATCAAGCCGTCGAACAACATCGAACTCCGACATACCGCATATATCCGTTGCGAAATGGAACCTGCAAGATTGCAGGCAATCACGCCTACTATGAAGGTGACAACGCCGAAACATACGACTTTGCTCTTTATATCTGGCTCGTTTTAGGAGGTGATAAACCTATACTGATTGACGCCGGGCTCAGTAACGTCGAGGAAATGAACCGTGGTGCGGCCCACGTGCTGCGCGAGCCAATCACTCAGAATAAGAATGAGAGCAGCACGGCGCAACTTCGTAAGTTCGGCCTGACACCGGATGACATCGGGCACGTGCTCATTACGCACCTGCACTTCGACCACGTGGATGACCTGCTCAACTACAAAAACGCCAAAGTTTACATCGGCAAAAAGGAGTGGGAGGGAGCAACAACATCTGCGCCTACGTGGGGTCATGGAAAGATAATGCATGAGTTCAGTAATACTCCTTCATACCGAAAACGTCTCGTGTTAGTCGAGGACCAGCAAGTCCTGCCGGGCATTGAATCGTTCTGGGTGGGTGGTCACACGCCGGGTTCGATGGCCTATCGAGTAAATACAGCGTATGGAAAAGCTGTTCTGACAGGTGACACAATATCTTTGTTGGGCAACTTCGAGCGGAATATCCCTTTAGGTATTTTCAGCAACCGCCAGGAGTGTATGGAAGCTATAAAGAAGATTCGCCAGAAAGCCGACATAGTGCTGCCCAGCCATGATCCCGGCACCCTGGATCGTTGGCCTCCCGCTCCGAAGAACGCTGTCAAATACACTATAAGAGCAATAAAAGTCGGCCAATGCGAAGTCCGCGACTACATAACTTTCCAGGATACCGACAGCGAGCAGACCAGCACGTATTTTCTGTACGTCTGGGTCATCCAGGGCGGGCCTAAGCCCATCGTTGTTGACACCGGTCCCAAGTACCCTGAAGAGTTCAGTAAATCAACTGCAAAGTACATCCCCGGCGGCGTCGTCCAACTGCCCGAGGAACGCACGATCAAGGCGTTGAAGCTGCATGGTATTAATCCCGCCGATGTAAGCCACGTGATAATAACACACCTCCATCCTGACCATTACGACTACTTCGATGCCTTCCCCAATGCTCGCTTTGTCGTCAATCGACGTGAATACGAGGAGACTACAGGGAAGCTTGGCGGTGGAAGGAACCGCTTGGCTGTCGATGTGCGGAAAGCACTTGAGAAAAGACCTGATGCTCTGCAACTTGTGGATGACGAGGAGGTCGTTTCAGGTGTGCGGGTTTTCCCGCTTGGTTGTCATACGCCGGGTAGCCAGGGTATACTTGTCCGCACTCAAATGGGCCCTGTAGTCCTCACCGGTGATGTTGTGTACAAGTACGAAAATATAGAGAAAGACCGGCCGACCCGAAGTCCGGACGAACGCGCCTGCTGGGAGGCAATGGCCCGTATCCGCTCGTTGGCAGATATTGTGTTACCTGCCCACGATCCATTGACACTCGAACGCTGGCCGAATGGTATCATCGGTGCCTGCATAACTCCCTGAAATCGATTACTGAACGCAATCCAAATCAAACAATTAGATACACGATAGGCTCTGTTTTTTACCCACATAAACGGTGTAAATCCATTCTGCTTTGAGTAGCGGGGATTTGTTTGTATAGCTATTGGCTTTGTCTGTAAATAGCCGGATTTTGGGAAAGTAACCAAGTCTCTCTATAAGGCTTTGTTATATGCCTCTATGCTGTTTTAAGGCGCAGCTTTTTCTAAAACGGCTGCGTGTCTACCGACGCGGGGATCGCCGGCCGCATACATCACGCCCGTCTCAGGATCCACATAAAGCATAACTGGATGAGAGTTTGCCCCGGAAAAGGTACTTATCTTATGTCCCCGTTTTTTTAACTCCGCAATAACTTCTTCGCTGATGCAATCCTCTAAAGCAAGATCTCCCGGTCTTCCGAGCGTTTTTCTGCGGTCGGGATTAGGATTGAAGGAGCCCTCGTGGTGCCCCGTGCTAAAGCGCGGGGCCCGTACCGAATCCTTTGGCATAATACCAAACTCAACCAGGTTAAGCAGGCAAATGAGCGTCGTCTGGTCCTGTAGGTCCCCGCCGGCAACACTAATCGCGATAACCGGCTTGCCGTTCTTGAGAACCAGTGTCGGTGTCAAAGTGATTCGCGGTCGCTTACCGGGCTCTATCCGGTTGGGATGTCCCGGCGTTGTGTTAAGAGAACGAAGCCGGTTGCCGTGCGCCACCCCCGTCTCAGGACAAATCGAGTACGGAGGATTGCCGCTGGGAGTGGCCGCTACCATA
>Ga0209427_10001669_pt1 | contig 25665 bp, 20 predicted proteins | sample DeeMarSWOR136_30_FD_187465 | JGI IMG/M metagenome (GOLD analysis project Ga0209427, IMG submission 187465) | Marine sediment microbial communities from White Oak River estuary, North Carolina - WOR-1-36_30 (SPAdes) (version 2) | ecosystem: Environmental > Aquatic > Marine > Intertidal zone >...
GAACAGCCGATATCTGGAAAAAAGGATACATGAAGCAAGAAAAACAAGCCCTAAGAGAAAGTAATAAGCAAAACGAGAACTCCATCTAAGGTCTCGGAGATTTGCCAGCTTTTCCGCCAATACACTTTGACTTATTCGTTTCAATATGTACCACAAAGAATTAACACACATTCTAGGCATGCTCCCCTCAACATCCGTATTCTTCTCTGCAGGTGAATACCTTCTAACTAGAGTGTCACTCCTAAACAAACCCCGAGAAAACGAATTATTATCTCTCATTTTCCATTTAGGAGAAAAAGGATACTACAAAACCTTTCATTCAGCACGAGTTGTATCAACATCAGAGGCTGCAACTTTAAGAAAAGAGGGTTAACCTATGAACAATAAACCTGACTAAATCGTGAAAACAGTAAAAAATGCGGAAGGCAGAGACAAGTGGACAGACATAGGTGTAGCTTACACAAATCCACGAGGCTCTGTAACGGTGTACCTCTCAGCCTTACCACTCAATGACAAAATAATCCTGATTCCTACAAGGAGTGGATAGCTCGTTACTCATCTTCACTATAACCCTCAAAAAAGATAACCCGTGCATTCTATGCCATCCCCTGTACAACCCAGAGCCTTTTCAAATTATTTCTTTCAGTTCTGTTACATCTCTAAGAACCTTTTCCTTGCACCACATAGAACCCCTTTCGAGTTGGGAGTTGATTCAAATTTATGGTATTTTTTTGGGGAGAAGGATATGCTTCTTAGCTTTTCTAACATGTCTGACAATAAGTGAGGTTCCCAAGCTGAGTTGAGCAGCATCAGTATAAATATAACCAATAGGTTCCTGCTGTAACCCATAATGTGAAGCATTACCTTTATATAATATTCTCCAAACATAGACTAGGTGAGAGAATGGAAATCAAGTTGCCAAAATTCTGCTTTTTAGAGGATAAGTTCGTCCCATGGGAAGAAGCCAAAGTACCTGTCTCCACCCATGCGTTACATTACGGAACTGCTGTCTTTGCTGGACTGCGCGGCTACTGGAATGCAGATGAAAATCAACTGTATGTCTTCAGAATCAGGGATCATTTCGAACGGCTCCACAAATCGGTGAGGATCATCTTCATTGAGTTAAAATACTCTGTAGATGAGCTCATAGATATTACCAAAGAGTTGCTGAAAAAAAATGAATTTAAGTGCGACGTCTACATTAGACCTTTAGCTTTCAAGAGTGTTGGTCCCAAGGTGGTGGGCATGGATATCACTGAGATACCCAGTTCCTTTCTCATGTTTGCATTAGGGTTTGGAGAATACCTCCCATTGGCTGGTGGGTTACATGTGTGTACCAGTACCTGGAGAAGAATTCCTGATGTGGCAATCCCTGCCAGAGGAAAAATATCTGGTACCTACGTGAACTCCTGTTTGGCCAAATCGGAAGCAGTGTATTCAGGATTTAACGATGCCATTTTTCTGACAGAGGACGGTTATGTCTCAGAAGGATCTGCCATGAACTTATTCATGGTACGAGATAACACGTTGATTACCACTCCTGTGTATGCAGATATCCTTGAAGGGATTGTCAGAAGAACAATACTTAGCATAGCTGAGGACTTGGGTATACCCACTGAAGTGAGACCAATCCAGCGATCTGAATTGTACGTGTGTGACGAAGCATTCTTTTGTGGAACTGGCGTGCAGTTAGCTCCTATCACAAAAGTGGATCACCGGGAAGTAAGAGATACTGACCTCCCCCTTACTAAAAAGATACAAAAAGAATTCTTTGCCACTGTCAGAGGAAAGAACAAAAAATACAAACACTGGCTGGCTCCTGTTTATGAATAGAGCAGTCTTAGTCTGTCACTGTCTCTTGGATCCCTTAACAAGAGCCCGAGGAACAAAAAAGATTAACAGAGACATCATCAAGGCATTACTCGATGGTGACATTAGTATAATCCAGCTTCCCTGTCCTGAAATGGTGTACGGATTCTTCAGAAATCCTTGTAACAAAGAAGACTACGACACCCCAGAGTACAGGGAACACTGCAGAAGACTGGCTGTAAAAATAGCTGAAATAGTACACCACTACAGTGCACATTTTTCTGTTTTTGGACTAATCTCCATCGGTGGATCACCTTCCTGTGGATTTCAAAGAACCCACGTTGAAGGAAAGCACGCACAAGAACCAGGAATCTTCATGGAAGAATTACACAAAGTCTTCGGAGAGAACAATATACACATTGCTATCTGCGATCATGAGCTTTTGGAGAGTGAACACAAAAGAGAACAATTCCTCTCTTCAGGAGTATAACCACTCCATGTCACACTCAACAATGCCCTCAACCCATTTTATCGAAAAGCTCAAGAATGAACTCATTCATCAAAAAAAATGGAGAATTTAGCCTTTAATTATCATTTAAGCAATTGTCTTTTATTTGCATAGTGTTACACGTGTAACAATAATAAAACAACAACAGTAATCGGGCAACCAGCAATAAAACACATTGAATAAAAGTCTTCCCACAGAAACATTTTTAAAGTAAAGAATACATCCATCCATCATGACGCTCCTCGCCGATATTGCAGAAGCTTTAATCGATGGAAATGCCCCTCGAGTAAAGGCTCTCACTGAAGAAGCTTTAACCCAAGGTATATCGCCTATTGATATTGTCAACTCTGGATTAATCAAAGGAATGGATGTTGTTGGAGAACAATTCAGGAAGATGGAAATATCTGTCCCCGAAGTCTTAATTTCTGCACGGGCCATGCACACCAGTCTGGAAATTTTAAAACCATTACTTTCAGAACAAAAAGTGGAACCCCGGGGTATATTCATGATTGGAACAGTCAAGGGAGATATTCATGATATTGGAAAAAATCTGGTGGGCATGCTCATGGAAGGGGCAGGATTTGAGGTTATTGATCTCGGAGTAGATGTCCCTCCTGAAAAGTTTGTGGAAGCAGTAAGAAATGAGAATCCTGACATTGTGGGCATGTCTGCTTTACTTACTATAACCATGCAGGAGATGGAAGAAATCATTGAAGCGATCGAAGAAGCAGGGTTACGAACCCAAGTGAAGATCATGGTGGGAGGAGCCCCCCTTACCCAGGAATTTGCAGACAGAATAGGAGCAGATGCCTACGGTGAAGATGCTCGAGATGCAGTTGAGAAGGCCAAAACACTGCTAGGGATAGAATAGGCTGCATTTACCCAGAAAACTGTGATAATTCCTCGATCCCCTTGATTTGACCCTTCGTAGCATTTTTTAACTGCTGCCAGTAGTATACATTGGGGCTGAATCCCATGACTTCCAGTTCATTTCTTATTCTCTTGAAAAGTGCACGTCCATTTCGATCAAAATCAGTTAAAATAATCACATTTTTTCCTTTCAAGAAGGAGAGATCATCAAATACCCGTTTACCACTTATCTTTTTTATGTCGTGGTTAATTCCCAGCTTTCTCAATGCGACCACATCTCTTTGGCCTTCAACCAAGATAATGGCTGACTCTTCTTTCTTTAATGACTCAATTAAGGTGAGAACATTCTCTTTCATAGAATCTCTTCCAGGATGGTAACTGTTTCTTCCAGCGAGTTCTCTATTTTAATTAATTTTGACTTGGCTGTAGCCCCGGATATGATTGCTGGGTTCTTAAAGTACTGTCCCAGAAACTGTATGACATCTTTGTTGGCCTTTCCCTGTTTGGGCTGGGCTTTCACTTTTATTTTTAACTCTCTTCTCCAATCATCATACTGGATGAGGTACTCTTTTGCATTAGAGATTACATGCACGCGGAGGATTGTTCCCTTTTCATCGCCAGAAAGAGCAGATACAAAGTTCATAGTGTTCTTGTTTTACCTTTATACATAAACATTCGTGTGATGTGTGGTAAAAGCTGTTCAGACTCTGGCAGCTATTGTGTGTCGATGGGTTTTATTCATAGATGCTGTTAAGTTCCATTCTCTTGTTACACGTGTAACAAAAATGAGACAAATTCTAACGACTGGATAACCTCAAACACTGGAAAGGTTTATATACTCTTTCTAAGTCAATGTGTAAGATGCATATCCTTGCAGAGGAGATAGACTATGAGGAATAGCATGAATGGAAAAATGTTTGTAGCGCTTCTACTATGTGTTTTTCTTAGTGAAGGCTCTCATGTAGTTCAGATCACGAAAAGTGTGAGGAATCAGACAAATCCAGCTATCTACAGCAGTGCAGTTGTCTGGGAAGATGATCGAAATGGGAACTGGGATATCTACGGGTATACCATCCTGAACCAAGAAGAGTTCCCCATAACGATTAATGGGAGTAACCAATATGATCCAGCAATCTATGAAAATTATGTGGTCTGGATGGATGAAAGAAATGGGAATTACGATATCTACGGGTACAATATTATGACACAAGAAGAGTTCCCTCTAATTGTTAATGAGAGCAGTCAGATAAATCCAGCAGTGTACAAGGATTATGTGGTCTGGCAGGACTACAGAAATGGGAACTGGGACATCTACGGGTTCAATCTGCTGACAGGGACAGAGTTCCCGATTACCACCAATGGGAGCAACCAGACAAATCCAGCCATCTATGAAACCATGGTGGTCTGGCAGGACTACAGAAATGGGAACTGGGACATCTACGAGTATGATCTCTTGACATTTGAAGAAACCCAAATCACCACCAATGCGAACAACCAGACAAATCCAGCCGTTCACAGAGATGTAATAGTCTGGGAAGATGATCGAAATGGCAACTATGACATCTATGGGTATACTCGCCTGCAGGAGGTCCAGATCACCGCAGATCAGAGCAACCAGACAAATCCAGCCGTCTACAGCAGTACAGTCGTCTGGGAAGATGATCGAAATGGCAACTACGACATCTATAAGTACGATCTGTCCACACAAGAAGAGTTCCAGATCACTACAGACTCATACGATCAGAGGAATCCAGCAATTTATGGCACTATCATTGTCTGGGAAGACGGCAGGCAGGGTAATACTGACATTTACGGGTTCAACCTTCCCATGACATCTGTATTCACTTTAACAGTGACAGTCATAGATACTGATGGAAATCCAATTTCTAAAGCTTCTGTCACCTTAGGCCCCTATACAGGGTTAACAGATGAAACAGGTGTTGCAGCCATCACTAATATTGCAGGCGGTTCCTACACCCTTACTGTGTCTGCTGCAGGTTACCAGGGTTACACCCAATCGCTGTCCATTGCTGGGAATGAAACAGTCATTATCACTTTGGAACGTGAGACGAGTGAACCAGGAGCACAAGTATCTGTAGCTGTTACAGTGAAGGATACAGTACAGAATCCAGTTTCAGGAGCAACAGTAACCCTGGTAGGCCCTTCTACCTACACAGGTATTACAGATACCCAGGGAGATGTAGCATTCTTCAATGTTGTCAGTGGTTCGTACACCCTCAGTGTCTCTGCCAAAGGATACCAAGATTGGGCCCAACCAGTGGAGGTTACCACAGATGATATCATCAGTATTACCCTTGTGAGTAACCTCTCTGTGACTATTACAGCACAGACTGCTTCAGAAAAGCCAGTACCAGGAGCTCCTGTAGCCATGACAGGCCCTGCCACCTATACTGACACTGCAGATGCCCAAGGGAAAGTGACGTTCTCACATGTTGTCCACGGGACGTACACCTTGACTGTATCTCATCCAGACTACGGCACTTATACGGATTCAGCCTTCCAGGTAACAACCAATGACATAACTACCGTGGTGAAATTAAATCCTGAAATGGGCTTCATTCATGGAACAGTACACTGGGACACTGTTGAAACTCCTGCAAAAAATGTGGCAGTACGAATCTACGATCAGGCGATTGGTGTACTTCAAAAAGAAGTGACCACAGATTTTGAAGGACGATTCATTGTAGAAGTTCCGAACGCTAAAAAATACTACATTATTGTTGAAGATTTTGTTGAACAAAAGTATGTGGGGATTTCCCCTACAAATTCCCTAGCGAGAGGAGCTTTAACACTCATCATTGATTCTGAATGTCGTGTAAAAGGTGTTGTAATAAATGAAGCGGGGGAAGAAATTGCGGGAGCAGACATTACTCTCAAAGATACAAAAGACCAAGTACGTGCACAAGGTACCACTGATAGTTCTGGACTGTTCACCATAAAGGTGACACCAGGAACATACTCTATTGAAATTGCTCAACAAGGATATCTTTTGTCCACACAGACCTTTACTGTGTCACACAAGGAAATCTACAACCTTGGAACAGTGACCTTGAAGAAAAAGCCTGAACCCCGCATAGATGTGCCCGAAGAGAGTCCGCCTGTAGAAACTCCTGAACTTCCCTCCAAGTCACTGATGGTCCCCGTGCTGATCACCCTTGGTACCTGTATTCTAGTAGTTGTTATCGTAGTAATACGAGCAAAGAATAGATCAGATCTAGCAAAAACAGTTTTGATTTCAGTTTTTACAGGAATAATAGCCATAATTGCCATGTGGATTTTATTTCAGATTGGTTAACTCCATTTTTTCGCTACCTTGTAACCGAAAAACAGTATTCAGACAAATAGGCTGCGCACTTCGTTTGGAACACTTACGACAATGTATGACTGAATCAGGCGAACCTTCCGGGGATTTTCGTTCTGGATTCCTTTAGCTATTGGGTTTTTCCTGTTGCGGCGAATGAAGCTGTTTAATGTCACATAACTTTGCACAACAGACCCATTGATTGTTCAGTAGTCTGGATTCAAATAAATGAATTTTGTGGGTTTCTAGTGCTGGAAGGATTGTTAGTTGATGCTGATGTGGAATTGCGTAGTTTCCTTGGCAAGGATTTCGGGCTTGGCATCTGCTCCAGTCTTTCTCGATCTTACCAGGGAGAAGGGAGGAGTCCAGAAAGAAGTGCAAAAATTTTGGAGCCACAAGGATCCTTTGGATAACCTTTTAACGTGGAAAGTGAAACGAGATTAAAAAGCAAAAAAAAATGTATGGTCATCCAGAGGGATACATGCTAAGTTTGAGGTGAGAATGATATGACAAGAAAACAACAAGAAACCATTCTTTGCCAAATTTGCAGGGAACAGAAGAAACGAAGTGAGGTCATACCAGCAGAATTGGTCCGGGAATCTTTGGTCGAGACAATTCGAAAGACACATCCTGATTGGTCCTCCAGCGGTTTTATTTGTGTTTCTGACCTCAATCATTTCAGGGCAAATTATGTCAAGGACATTCTCGAAACGGAAAAGGGTGAACTTTCGACATTAGAAGAGGAGGTCGTGAGAAGCCTAAGAGAACAAGAACTTCTGTCCAAGAACATCAATTTGGAATTTAGTCAGCAATTAACATTGGGAGAACATCTGGCAGACGCCCTTGCTGATTTTGCCGGAAGCTGGCGCTTTATCTCCATCTTTGGCAGTTTGCTTCTTATATGGATTGCCATAAACTCTTTTGTACTACTATATAAGCCATTCGACCCATACCCGTTCATTCTACTCAACCTCATTCTTTCGTGTATTGCTGCTATTCAAGCACCCATCATAATGATGAGTCAAAACCGCCAGGAGGCAAAGGATCGCATGCGGGGAGAATACGATTATCTGGTAAATCTTAAGGCAGAATTGGAGATTCGTCACCTACATGAAAAAGTAGATTACCTTCTCAGGAATCAATGGCAGAGGCTTTTGGAAATCCAGGAAATCCAAATGGAGTTGATGGCTGAACTTACCCGCAAGGCTTCGCGGTGACACAGCACCGATGACTAGTGTGGGTATGCAAATCTCACCAAGCCAGTCTACAATGTTCTAATCTGTGTACCAGTCATACAAAATTCACTCAGACTCCTCATTCTTTTGTTTTATTTATTTTCTGGGCGTTGCCAAATCTGGGGTGTTGATTGTTACACGTGTAACATTGGGTGAATTATTTTTGTTATTTGTATTCCCTCACCAAAGGATAATTCCTAAGCTCAGAGATTGTAAAGATTTTTAAATTCTCATCTTCATAAAGAACTATGAAAAAGAAGCTTTTCACAGGTGTTCTTATTTTTCTCATATTCTTCACCGCATTTAGTGAGGTGTTATCTGTAAAAAAACACCAGATACTGTACGAATGGGCCACTGACTACATCAATGTCAAAACTGCACCACAAAACGATGATATACCAGATGATGCACGATCCCACATCATGTACGAAATGGTTAGCCCCTGTGTAGACAATTTAGTAGATAATGTCCAGCTCATCCGTGATGCACCACGAAGCAGAATACCTATTTTGAGTGTTATAGATTTTTATGGGAAAATTTTTGCAATCCAGGTTGGTATGGCTGATAACATCATTGCTTATGCAACACAGAGTGGATACTGGGGTGAAAAAACTGATGAACTTGATATACTATCTGAAAAGACGTTGGAGGAAGTTGAAGAGTCAGAATCCTATAACCAGTGGCGCCAGCACATCAAAGATGAAATTACAACACTTCACATCCTTCCAAAACAGTTGTGGAATACTCCTGAAGAGCTCAGAGAAGACATTCTTGAGTACTCTCTACAGGAGATGCCCTTCTTTGACCGATTATTTTTGAGTCTTTGGGATTCTTTCTCAAAAGAAAAAGCGCACACCCTCTATCAAACCTACCAGACCCACATAAAAGAGGACGACCTCACAAACGCAAGTGCTGATTTATTTGCGTTGTATGGAATTTACATGAATCAGCAAAAGATGAGAGAAGATATTAACTATTTCTTATCTGCATTTGGTGAAGATTTTGATTTTACACCTATCATCATTTTTGAGATTGTAACGATTTTACTTCTGTCTTCTGCCGCCACGTGTGTGGTTTTGCTGCTTCTGTTTTACAGAAAAAGCCCTGCAGTCGTAGGAATTCCTTTAGGAGTTTCGGCTGTCATTGTCTCTTCAGCATATTTTACGTTAGGCTGGTTTGGTCTTGCTGGTGTTGCAGCTGTTTTTCTTTCATATAGATATATGATTCCCTTAAACTACAAAAAAAGTGCTCTCATATCATTGAAAGCTGGCTTCGTCCTGTTTTTGGCACACTATGTGTTCAATGCATCTCTCACCTATGCTGGCATCATCCAAAGTGAGACAGGAGCGCAGCACCTGACCGATTTAGTGGGAGGATCTCTTACAGGGACTGGATTGTACATTGGGTTCCAAATTTGTCTTCTCTGTCTCTTGAGTGTAATTGGTGGACTGCTCGCTTACATGCTTTTGACAACTGTTAAAATGATGAGAGAAGAATCAAAACAAAAGTGAAACCAAGAAGATTACTCAGGTATTTGTATTTTCACTATATTTTCACTGCATTCGTAGAGCACTTCATACGTGAGGCATTGATGATTGTTACACGTGTAACAAAGAATTCTAATACGAGACAACTCCAATTACCTTATCTATTGCATGTGAAGTTTCTTGAAGAGGTTAATAAACAGCTCACTGTTTCACTGTTTTCACTATTTTTTTCATAATGTTTATGCTCAGGGAAACCCAGGTATAGGATAACACGACAAATGCAAAGTGCAACCTAAAGAGATGCATTGCGGTTCCACGTGCAAAAGAGAGAGCTATAGTAAGGGAGGTGTACTAATGGCAAGCATACTAGTGGTTGAAGATGAGAGGATAGTTGCCGAAGATATACAAAAAAGTTTACAGAACTTGGGATATACAATCCTAGCAGTCGTATCTTCCGGAGAAAAAGCTATTCAAAAAGCAAGAGGAGAGAACCCAGATTTAGTGTTAATGGATATCGTGTTAAAGGGGGAAATGGACGGCATAGAAGCAGCTGAACGCATATACTCCCAGTTCAATATCCCTGTGGTGTATTTAACTGCCTATGCAGATGAAAAAAAGCTGCAACGGGCAAAGGTAACAGAGCCCTACGGCTATCTACTGAAGCCTTTTGAAGAAAGAGGACTGCATACTACAATAGAAATGGCACTGTACAAACACAGAATGGAGAAAAAAGTACGGGAGAGCGAACAGTGGCTTTTCACCACGTTAAAGAGTATAGGAGATGCGGTCATTGCCACTGACACCCAAGGGTTAGTCACCTTTATGAATCCTGTGGCTGAAACATTGACAGGATGGAACCAGAAAGATGCTGTAGGAAGGCCACTAGATGATATTCTCACCATTGTAGACGAAGAGACAGGCAGAAAGATAGAAAATCCTGCACAAAGGGCACTCCAGGGGATTGCACAAGAAATAGACCACAAAATGTTGACAAGAAATGGAGTAAAAATACATATCGATGAGTGTGCTGCACCCATCAAAGATGACAAAGGGACGATCACTGGTGTTGTTGTGGTGCTTCGAGACATTACCAAGCGTACACGTGCAGAAAGAGCGCTGAAAAGGGCAGAAAAAAAATTTAGAGACCTCTTTGACTACGCCAGTGATGCAATCTTTATACATGATATGGAGGGGCACTTTCTCGAGGTAAATAGAACCGCGTGCGAACGATTGGGGTACGCCAGAGAAGAGTTGCTACAGATGACTCCTACAGACATAGATCCCCCAGAATGCGCTGTTTTAGTGCCTGACCAAATTGATGAGTTGAAGGAAAAAGGCCATCTCTTTTTTGAAACTGCCCACATAACAAAGGATGGTAAAACAGTCCCTATTGAATTGAGCAGCAAAATAATTGAATTCGAAGGAATCCCGGCCATATTGAGCATTGCACGAGATATCACTGAACGCAAAAAGGCAGAAATGCAGCTGAAGACCCTATTCGAAACCAGCAAATTAATAAATTCCACCATAGATATGGCAGATATATACAGGTTTATCTCAGATTCCATTCAAAATTTAGTTGGATTTGACAATTTCATGATCTTTTTGGTTTCAAAAGATAAAAAACATATATACTGTACATATGCTTCAGAAGGGATCAAAGATAGGATAGAGAGCATGGCCATATACTATGGTGAGGGGTTGGTGGGCCGCTGCATTGCAACAGGAGAACCCTTACTTCTAAAGAATCGCAGTAGGGGAGCCGAGACTTCCGAGACAATGGGAATGTTCGCATCTCAAATTGTTGTTCCTCTGGTCATCGAAGGCGAATGTGTGGGTGCACTCCACATTTTAAAAGCTGCGGAAAATGCGTACGATCAAAAAGATGTTGAAGCGCTAAAACCATTGAGCGAAGTGATCTCATCAGCGGTGAGAAACTCAACCCTGTACAATGAAATCAAGAAATTTGGTGAAGAACTTGAGAAGAGAATTGAGGAGAGATCCAAAAAGATTGAAATTCTCCTGAACACACGAATGAGTCTCCAAGGAGAGGGGAGCTGGCAAAAAGGATTAAAAACTATTGTCGAAAGTATAGGTAAGCTTGGATTTGACAGGTGCGACATCTTTCTGGTGAATCCTTTGAGAAAAACACTGGATTTCCATTTTGGAAAAGGAATTGAGCTTCCAGAAAAGAATACATCCATTTCTCTGGGAAATTCTGAACACTCTGGAGTCAAATGTGTTCGGGAAAAGAGAACAATACGAGTAAGGGATTTCAGCCTGAAAGAAGGGAAAAACATCACTTCTGATTCAGAATCGTTTGTCTGGGTACCCATTGTGGTCCAGAATGAGGCTTTTGCAGCACTGGGTGCAGACAATGTGTTGAGCAACAGGAGTATTACAGACGAGGATGTGAAAGATTTAGAAATTCTGGCAGGTATGTGTGCAGCCTTCATTGATCGAACCAGGATGTTGATACAGCCTGTTGCAGAGAAAATGTTAGAAACAGAATTGAAACACAGGCTGGACCCTGCAGAGTGTTACATTGTTCCAGAGAAAAGACCTGAAAAGTCTGTTGAGATATTCTGTGATTTAACTACCCATGGTATACCAGGGTTTGTCATTTCCAGAATGTATCCAGAAAAGCTCAGAAGGAAACACAACTTGGTGAAGACTCCCATGTTATGGTTATCACGCTCCGAAAAGGGAGATGCTATAAGTCCAGATGATCTTCCCAAGTTAAAGTACATTATTGGAGATTTCACCAGAAAGAGTACAGACTCGGTAATTCTGTTAGATGGTGCAGAGTACTTAATGACACAGACGAGTTTCATAACAGTTTTGAAGTTTCTGCAAGAGCTCAAAGACATGATCACTCTCAATAATTCGCGGCTGATCATTCCTTTGCATAAAGATACTATCCCACTAAAAGAGTACAGTATACTGGAGAGAGAGCTTACCGTTTTGTAACCACTCTTCTGAATCATTTGAAGATTTGTACTGATACGCTGTCTCATTATCTGGTTTTGTCTCACTTTGTTACACGTGTAACATTGGTTTTAAATTCTTAGTACTGGGGTTTTCATGATTTTTTGGACTGGTTTGAAGCAAAAACTGGTGCTACAGCTTCAGATTGCAGAGAGATACAATATTGTTACAGAGAACTATTCATCACTATCTAAAGTTGAAGGGATAAAAAAGGGTTGAACCTATTTGCTGTTACATTCTTGATTAAAGACAATACCGAAAATATTCAACCTTTTAGATAGTTTTTCAAACTAAAAGCAAAAACCCTTTTCAGAATAGTGTTAAAAAGAGAAAATTATTTAAAGTTTCATTCACTTATACTTACAGCACCTGAAATGGTGATACAGTGGTGAACCTACACACGAGACCAATAGATAGTAAATCTCTAGTGAGAATATGTCCTCTCACTCCTTAACACTCACCGATGCCTTGAAAACCCTCAGCCCCCATGATCAATTGTGCCTTATCTGTGAGACAGAAGAGGAATAGCCCACATCTGAAACCTCTTTCATGATAAAAAGGCTGCAAAGAAATGGGAAGTACGTGGGTGGATGTTCGACGCAGCGGAGAAGAAGCCCTCAATGCTATCTCTGCTATTCAGGGGGAGTCGAAAGAGATCTTGGATGCTTCATTGGAAAAGACACGGCGCGTACTAAATGCTGAAGGAGAGAAGCCATTATGAGAGCTATCACAGACCGCAAACAGGCAGAACAGGAAAAAGATAGAATTCTAAGAGATCTTAACGAACGAGTGAAAGAACTGAACTGTTTGTATGGAATTGATGAAATTATGAGAAGAGAGACTGCAACAGTGGAGGAGGCTTTTGAAGAAATTGTACATTTGATCCCGTCCTCGTGGCAGTACCCCGACATTACTGGCAATCGTATTGTTCTTGAGGACAAAGTGTATGAAACTAGCAATTTCAAAGAAACAGAATGGATGCAAAAGGCAGATATTACTGTTGGTGGCACAAAAGCTGGAGTAGTGGAGGTCTGTTATCTGGATAAAAAACCCAATGAGGACGAAGGCCCATTTTTAGAAGAAGAAAGGAACGTGATAACCTCTATTGCTAAACGATTAGGAGAGTTTGTTGAGGATAAAAAAGCAGAAGAAAAGCTTCATCACCAGGCTAGTCTTTTAGAAAATGTTTCTGATGCCATTATTTCCACAGACCTAGATTTTACTGTCAAGACGTGGAATAAAGCTGCTGAAACTGTATACGGCTGGAAAGCTGATGAAGTAATAGGTAAATCCATGTATGAGATTTTCCCAGCAGCGTATTCTGACAGCCGATGGGAGAAAATTGAAAAGGAGTTCTTTGAGAAAGGGCATTGGAAAGGAGAAGTCATCCAGCACCGGAAAGATGGCAGCCCTCTCAATATATTTGCATCAGTCTCCCTCATCAGGGACAGTTCAAAGAATCCAGTGGGTGCAGTTGCTGTCAATCGGGACATTACTGAACAAAAACGAGCAGAAGAAGCATTACAGGCATCTGAGGAGAAGTATAGAGAGTTGGTAGAGAATATTAATGATGTCATCTATGCTACTGACGAGAAGGGGGTGATAACCTATGTGAGCCCTGCTGTAGAATCGTTTATGGGGTACACTCCTTCAGAGGTTACTGGTCACCATTTTAGAGAGTTCATTCATCAGAAAGATTTACCACGCCTCAGAGAGGGTTTTCAGAAAGTCCTTTCTGGTCATACTGCAGCAAATGAGTATCGGGTTTTGGCCAGATCTGGCGAACTGCGCTGGATGCGTACGTCCAGTAGACCAGTCTTTGTGGGAAATCGTGTCGTTGGAGTACAAGGAGTGCTGGCAGATATTACAGAGCACAAGAATGCAGAAGAGGCCCTCAAGAAGAGTGAACATAAGTACCGCCAGCTCATTGAAGGTTTACATGAAGGTATTTGGGTTATCGATGAAAATGCATGCACTACTTTTGTTAATGATCGCATGGCAGAAATGCTTGGATACACTGTGGAGGAAATGGTGGGGAGGCATTTATTTTCATTCATGGATAAGCGTGGTGTCACTATGTGCAGGCGCTATCTGGAACGCTGCAGACAAGGTATAACTGAACAGCATGAGCTTGAATTCCTTCGCAAAGATGGAACACGGCTTTATGCAACCATAGAGACATCGCCCATTACTGATGATGACGGAACCTATAGGGGAGCAATCACTGGCATCATGGATATTACTAAGCGCAAGCAGGCAGAAGAACGGTTACGGGAATCTGAGGAGATGTACAGAACATTGATACAAACATCCCCAGATGCTGTGACAGTAACTGATTTAGAAGGACGCATCACCCATATATCGCAGAGAACACGTGAACTCCACGGGTTTGAACATGCTGATGAGCTGCTCGGAAAAAGTGCTTTTGAATTCATTGCTCCAGAAGACCACGAAAAGGCCATGATAAACCTTGAGGAAACATTAAAGGAAGGATTTGTTAGAAATGTGGAATATACCATGTTAAAAAGAGATGGAACCACCTTTATTGGTGAAATAAATGCAGCTTTGATTAAAGATGCTGAGGGGAACCCAAGAGCCTTCATTGCTACTACGAGAGATATTACTGAAAAGAAGCGTGCAGAAGAGCAGATTAAGGCATCAATCAAAGAAAAAGAAGTACTCTTAAGGGAGATCCATCACAGAGTCAAGAACAATATGCAGGTGATCTCCAGTTTGCTCAATCTTCAGTCTGCGCATATCAAGGAAAAACGGTACAAAGAGGTACTTAAAGAAGTTCAGGACAGAATACGTTCCATGACGTTAGTCCATGAGAAGTTGTACCAGTCTGAGAATTTGGCAAACGTAGATTCCAGCGAGTACATTACCAGTATAGTACGTGGGCTGTATCGGTCCTATGAGATTACAGCAGACAGAGTTACACTGGTAATAGAGGTGGAGGACATCCTTCTCGGGGTGGATGCTGCTATACCCTGTGGGCTGATCATTAACGAGTTAGTTAGTAATTCTCTGAAGCACGCCTTTCCTAAAGAAAAAGGTGAGATCAGAATAACGCTCTGCTCAATCGATGGAATGATTGAGTTAACAGTGGCAGATAATGGTGTGGGTATACCCGAGTATATAGATTTTAGAAATACAGAATCTTTAGGGCTGGATTTGGTGACCACATTAGTAGAGCACCAACTTGGTGGTGAAATCACCTTGGATAGGAGTAGAGGAACTGCATTTCACATTGTATTTCAAGAGGTGAAGCAATGGTAAAAACATTAATTGTTGAAGACGAAGGTATTGTGGCCAAGGACATGAAAAACAGGTTAGAAAGGCTGGGATACGCAGTTGTGGCAATGGTATCTTCTGGAGAAGAAGCTCTCAAAAAAGTGGAAGAAATGTGTCCAGATGTAGTGTTGATGGATATTGTGTTAAAAGGGGAAATGAACGGCATAGAAGCAGCTGAACAGATTCGTACCCAATTTAACATTCCAGTTGTGTACGTCACTGCCTATGCTGATGAAAACACATTACAACGGGCAAAAATAACAGAACCCTATGGCTACATATTGAAGCCAATTGGGGATAGAGAACTGCACATTGCCATAGAAATGGCATTGTACAAACATGAAATGGAGAAAAGAGTACAAGAGAGCGAACAGTGGCTTTTCACCACGTTAAAGAGCATAGGAGATGTGGTCATTGCCACTGACACCCAAGGGTTAGTCACCTTTATGAATCCTGTGGCTGAAACGTTAACAGGCTGGACCCGGAAAGATGCTGTAGGAAGACCATTAGATGATATCCTCACCATTGTAGACGAAGAGACAGGCAGAAAGATAGAAAATCCTGCACAAAGGGTACTCCAGGGGATTGCACAAGAAATAGACCACAAAATGTTGACAAAAAACGGAGTAAAAATACACATCGATGAGAGTGCTGCACTCATCAAAGATGACAAAGGGACGATCATTGGCGTTGTTGTGGTGCTTCGCGACATTACCAAGCGTACACGTGCAGAAAGGACACTAGAAAGAACAGAAAAGAAGTACAAAGTGGGACAGCAAGAATTGAAAGAATTGAAACAGATGGAAAAGGCACTGCGGGAATCAGAGAAAAAATATCGTGAGTTGGTTGAAAGTATAGATGAGATTGTCTATACTATCGACAGCAAGGGAGCGATAACCTATGTGAGCCCTGCTCTTACATCCATCACTGGATATCAACCTTTAGAAATAATTGATCGATCTTTCACTGAGTTCGTTTACCCAGAGGACCTCGACTATTTCACTGAGGTATTTCACACTATCCTTTCTGGACAGGTGTGTCCAGGTAAAGGTCGAATTGTAACCAAGTCTGGCAAAATCCGATGGGTGCGCTTTTCAAGTCGGCCCATCCTTGTAGCGGGCTCTGTTACAGGGCTACGGGGGATGTTCACTGACATTACTGAGCAAAAACGAGCAGAAGAAGCCTTGCGGGCAAGCGAAGATCGCTACCGTCAGTTATTTGAGGACTCTCCCATTTCTTTGTGGGAGGAAGACTTCTCTGGCGTCAAAAAATATGTTAGCACGTTACGAGATTCAGGTGTCAAAGACTTTGCCACATACTTTGAGGAGCACCCAGAAGATGTGGCGCACTGTGCACAGATAGTGAAGGTTGTTGATGTAAATGAGGCTACCTTAACGCTGTACAAAGCCAAAAGTAAAGAAGATTTCCGTCATGGGTTAGGCACTGTTTTCGGTAAAGAATCGTATGATGTGTTTAAAGAAGAACTCATTACACTCGCTGAAGGGGAGACCTCTTTTGAAAGTGAAGCAGTAACGTACTCTGTGACAGGTGAGAAAATCCCTATTGATATAAGGTGGTCTGTGGCTCCTGGCTATGAAGAATCATTGTCCAAGGTACTGGTCTCTATTGTTGATATTACTGAACGCAAAAAGGCTGAAGAAGCAATACGGGAGAGTGAAGAAAAGTACCGCACATTTGTGCGGAACTTGAAAGGGATCGCTTACAAAGGTGGTATGGATTGGATACCCCTGTTTTTCCACGGCGCTGTCAAAGAAATTACAGGGTATTCAGAACAAGAATTTCTTGCTGGAACCCCGCGGTGGGACCAGGTTATTCACCCTGGCGACTGGCCAGCTTTTGCAGAATCAGTAGAAAAGCTTGAAACTATCCCAAACTATTCAACCAGTCGTGAGTACCGGATCATCTGCAAAGATAATGAAGTTCGGTGGGTACAGGAATTCATTCAAAATATCTGCGATAGTTCTCAGAACCCTATATATGTCCAGGGGATGATCTACGACATCACTGAGCGCAAGAAAGCAGAAGAGCAATTGATGCAGTTATCTGCTGCTGTAAAAATGTCCAGTGACAGCATTGTCATCACTGATACACACGGACATATCATAGATGCAAATGAACCAGCCCTCGCCCTGTACTGCACACACGAAAGGGGAGACGTTATTGGGAGTCCCCTCACAGATAGTGTGGCCCCTGAAGATCGCCAAAAGGTTTTAGCCTGCATTGAGGAAGTACTCACAAGAGGGTATTGTAAGAATCAGGAATATGACATCATTGTAAAGGATGGCACAAAAATCACTGTGGAAACCAACATGGCTCTCATAAAAACTGCAGAAGAGACTCCTGGAGGAATTGTGTGCATAAGCAGGGATATCACTGAGCGCAAGAAGGTAGAAAAAGAAATCAAAAAAAAGCTGATGAAGTATGATCTGGAAGAGGGAACCACATACCTGGTGAGAGAACGCGTCCCCTGCACCTCTGTAGAAGCCTTTCAAGACCTTCTCTCTGTAGGCTATTCCGGGTTTGTCATTTCCAGAACTCCCAAATGGGAATTTAAAGACAGATTTGAACAGGAGTTCAATTACCTGTGGATCGCTGAAAAGGGTGATGAATACAGTATTCCCCCAAAATTGGGAGGAATCCAAGGCAAAATAGAAACTCTCACCACTGCAACTGCTATCTTCATCGATGGGCTGGACTATTTGATGTCCAAAACAAGTTTTGAGGAGATCCTCTCCCTTGTTCAGACCCTGAGAGAGATAGCTTACCTTAAAAACCACGTCATTATCCTGTCTGTAGACCCTCTCACGTTGGACAGGCGGGAGCTCGCATTACTAGAAAAAGAGACCTTGAGTGTTGAACCATTGGTTAAGACAAAGCTTCCTGAAGAGTTGGTTGAGGTCTTAAGAGTGGTCTACGAGCAGGATACCAAGGGAGTTTCACCCTCTTACACTGTGGTAGGACAAAAAATTGAGGCAAGTAAGCCCACCACCAGAAAGAGGATACGAACGCTCATCAGTTACGGATATCTTGAAGAATCCAAAAAGGGGAGAACCAAGGTAATAATCCTCACAGAAAAGGGGAGAACCTTGTTCTTGAAATAGGTTTCACAATTTTCACTATTTTTTTCATAATGTTTATGTTGAGGGAAAACCTATAATATAAAACAGCATGAACTACAATTCAAAAAATGACAGGGACAGCAGCCTGAAAAGTCCAACGGCTACACGAACCGCAGGGTACGCCCCTGAAGAATACAAGAGTGACGTGGGGTTCAACCTGGATGATGACCAGCCATTGGCGGTTGAAAGAAAAACTGCAGAAAGACCCGAAAGGATTGAAATCCTCTTGAATGCAAAAGAGAGCATGCAAAAAGAAAAAAGTTGGGAAAAAGGGTTAAAAATTATTGAAAAGAGCATGAATGAGCTTGGATTTAAAAGATATGGTGTCTTTCTGGTGAATCCGCTAAGAAAGAAGTTGGAATTCCACTCTGGTAAAGGAGTCAACCTTTCAAAGGGTACATCAATTCGACTGAGAGATTCTGAGCACGTTGGAGTCAAATGCGTACTGGAAAAAAGAACGATACGCGTGAAAAGGTGCCCAAAAGAAAAAGATATTGCTGGATCCGATTGTGTATGGGTTCCCATTATTATTCAGAATCAACCCTTTGGAGCATTGGTAGCAGGCACTAAAGAATGCAGGGGCTCTGTAACAGATGAGGATGTGGAAGATTTAGAAATGTTAGCAGGCATGTGTGCAGCCTTTATTGACCGAAGGAGCATAGTGGTAGAGCCTGTTACGGAAGAAAGGTCACAAACCACCCCCAGATATTGGCTGGATTCTATGGAAGCGTACATTGTTCTGGAGGAAACTCCTGGAAAATCTGTTGAAATCTTTTCCGATTTGGTGACCCACGGTATACCAGGATGTGTCGTATCAAGAGTGCACCCAGAAAAGCTCAGAAAAAAATACAACTTGGTAAAGACTCCCATGCTGTGGTTATCACGCGCTGGTGTAGAGCTTTCTGTAAGTCCGGATGATCTTCCCAAGTTAGAATACATTATCGAGGATTTCACCAGAAAGAGTACAGAATCTGTAATTTTGTTAGATGGCGTGGAGTATTTAATGACACAAACCAGTTTTGAGGATGTTCTTCAATATGTGCAGGAATTAAAGGATATTATGGTTATCAACAATTCACGGTTAATCATCTCTCTTTACAGAGATGCACTCTCTCAGAGAGAATATAGTGTGTTTGTGAGAGAAGCTGCGCTCCTGTAACCTGTTCTCCACTGTAACCTGGAACAGGATTACGAAAAAACACGCAGGAACGTGGTACGTGTACAATTCATCCTTCTCGAAAAGGAGGTGGAGAAATGACAAAAAAACCGAAAATTAACGCACTGATAGATCTGCTGGAAGGTTTGGAATCTACCACACCAGATATTGAAGCATCTGCTGTGGTGTCATCGGACGGATTTATGGTTGCATCTTTACTGCAAGGTGCAGAAGAAGATCGAGCAGCTACCATGTCTGCTGCCATACTACTCCTGGGTGAAAGAGCAGCCAAAGAGCTGCAGAGAGGTGAACTATCTGAAGTGTACGTCAAGGGAGAAAACGGGTACGTACTGCTCACAGCCACCGGGGAGAACGCAGTTCTAGCCACGGTAGCGAGAAAAGATGCTAACCTCACCTCAGTATTTCACGACATGAAAAGGACAGCAGCAGAAATGACAAAGGTCATAAACGGTGGGCATAAACCCCTTGACCATTTCTGGAGCTGGGAATACGAATGTGATGACTATGACGGATTATGGATTTAGAGCACATATAGGAGTGAGAGAATTTCCACCCTTTATCAGGGTAACCTTAAAAGGTAGTGCACGGAAGGAATTATTTTCTCGTGCCACAAAAAAAGTGGAAAAAATCAAAAAAGAGTACAACACAACTGATGATATCTTCGATGCGTTGTACGGCGAAAAAAAGGGAAAAATCTTGAAATTACTCCTAGAAAATCCTCAACCTACCAAAAAGTTGATAGCAGCCAGCGGGCTGAGCCCCGGTGCAGTGTACCATTTTCTAAAGGATTTAGGAAAGCGGCACACACTTTCCAAGAAGGGATGCACCTATTCTTTAGAAGAATATGATTTTCATTCATTGTTTCTGGATGAAATTGTAAAATTGGAAGCAGATCCTTCCTTAAGAAGGAAGTATGGTGCCTCCATTAAGGAGTTGGAGTTAGCCTACTTTTTGTGGGACACCTTTTCAGAGATCAGCCCTGATGAAAGAAAATACGGAAGAACCTACAGCAGCAGATACACCCTCGCAGATGCTGTTCACCGGTGGAGAATGGGTCGTACCGATATCCCTGCGTGGGCATTAACCAAGGTGGCTGAACTTTCTGAATCAGATGTATTACAGCACGAAAGTATAACCCAGTATCATGTACCTCCTGGTATACCTGTTACCCCTTTCTATGAGGGTGAATACAACCTTCCTGTGACAGTGACCAGTGATTTAGACAAAATTGTCATGCAGCTTTTACACAAAATTTCCAAGAACTCTTTGTATACCTTTCCCAAAAAGAAAAAATGGCTCTTTGAGAAGCTGCACACCATTTTTGGGGAGTTTGATGATTCCACTTCACGGATTCCTTCAGCCATTATTGACATTCTGAAATCGTACTACAGAATAAAAACCTTTGAAAGATCCTCAATGTGCTTTCCTCCTCGTATGAAAGCGAGATGGTCAGAATTGAACCCCTTGGTTCGGATTGCAGAACAATCTTCACTTTTACTGCATGTTATCTCTCTATCCAGTCGGTCCAGTGATGGGTTCGAGATTACGTCTCGTTCTCAATCATTCTTACAGGACATCGCCACCTTCACTTTCGGCACGGGACTTGGGGTACTGAACTTGCGCAAAAAACGCGGAAGGCCACATTTTAGGGTGTATCTCTCTGAGAGCAAAGTTGATGTTCTCAGGAGATACTCCCGCCTTTTTCAGGAGTATCCAGATTTGGAGATATGGCTGAGGATACCCTTGAACCAGATTGCAGAGAAGCTGATGTTAACCGATGTTACGTGTGTAGAGCGAATCTGCCGTGAAGAACTCTCCTTGTTTATAGAATCCATTCTAAAATCTTTAGAGAGAAGAAAATCCCATCATGAACGGGTGGATTACCTGAAATACAAAGAGGAGATTACCGATTACTTCTTTGAACAAAAATTGATCCCCTCTCCGCGAAGGGTAGAAGAGCTGGTAGGGCTGCAGACAGATGAGGAAGAGTATCTGCTTTATATATAGTGAGCATTTTTCAGTGGCTGCACGCACTCTGGTGAGATTCATCCCGAAGAGAGTGTCAAAAATGCTCACAATCCTCGAATTTTTTTGAAAGTACACAATCAGTACACAACAGCAAAAGACAGCATTGTTACACGTGTAACAAATGAGACACAGGTTATTACAATCGATTCCTCCTACAGGAAGAACGAAATAGTTTATTGAGGTCCTAGATTATCAGCTATTCTTTTTACCTTTTCTACTACATCTTTTGGATTTTTTCCTAAAACTCTCACCATAGCTTCCCGTGATATTCCTCCTTTGTCATATATTACATCCGGTACCTTCCCCAGTCTTTCAATGGCAATATTGGTTCCCCAATCGAGAGTGGAGCCTTCTTTTACCCGGATTTTTTCTGGTTCCTCATCTCGTGAAAATGTTCCTCGTGCTAACCCTCCTTTCTCTGCAGCTTTGATGATGTCTTCCCCGTAGCGAATATTCATGGCAGACCGTATCTCTTCATTGTGCTTCATGGCTGCTAATACCACTCTCGCCATGTGGGAAGAAGCTCCAAATTCAGGACAGCTGACTGCTTTCACTGTACCTTTGAACTTCACTATTCTCCCGGGAAATCCAGCCACTTCAGAAATATCTTCAGCCTGTGGGAGAGCCATTACTAAATTTGACTGTACTTCCGGCATTACAGACGATACACCCATGGATTCCATCAGTTTGTACGCTTCTTTGAGCTCTTTAAGTATTCTGAATCTTTCAGCGTCCCTGTATAACACGGCAAAATGGTGGGTGGGGCCATGTCCCTTCCCGACAGAAAACGAATATTTAATCGCTTTTGTGATGTACTCTTTCGCTTTCTGTACTGCAGTAAGCGCATCCTCTCCCTTTGCCAACCCTGCAGTAATGGCTGATGAGAATGTACACCCTGTTCCGTGGGTGTTCTTGGTTTGTATCCTCTCTGATGTGAGTAAATGGATTTTTCCATTGTAGAACACATCTATTGCATCCCCTTTTAAGTGTCCTCCCTTGACGACGACAGTTTCAGCTCCCATTTCCCATATTTCTCTGGCAGCCTCCTCCATGTCCTCAATATCCTTGATATCCATGTTCGCTATCAAGGAAGCCTCATTAATGTTAGGCGTCACCACATAAGAGATAGGCACCAATTTTTCTATCAACGAAGAGACCGCATCCTCTTGTAGTAACGCATCTCCACTTTTGGCTACCATTACGGGGTCTAAAACGTACCTTTCCATTTCGTACTCCTCAAGTTTTTTCGCCACCACTTCTATGATTTTTGCATTGGATAACATCCCTGTTTTACACGCATCCACGTTCATGTCAGTAACTACTGCATCGATTTGTTTTCCCACAAACTCTGGGGGCATATCCTGTATTCCAGAAACTTCCACCGTATTCTGCGCAGTTACTGACGTAATCACTGAGGTTCCGTACACATGTAATGCTGCAAAGGTCTTTAAATCTGCCTGGATACCAGCTCCACCTCCAGAGTCGGACCCAGCAATAGTTAAGGCTACCTTCATCATCGTCTCACCCTCATCAATAAGATATAGACAATAGCAGCTATCACCATGCTCGGTACAGACGAACCCACAGTGGTGTATAACAGCAACTGATACACTGCAAACCCTATCACCCATGCTGCGACAGCTTGCCAGTTCACTGATCTTTGTGTAAACAAGGAGTCCTCCCTGTATGACTTTCTGATGACGAAATAATCTGTCAATACGACCCCAAACAAGGGGCAGAACATGGAACCGATCAACAATAGGAAATTCTCATACTGTGCCATGGGGAATACGAGTGCAATTGCTGTGCCCAGTGCACCACCAATGATGACACCTTTTCTCTCGCTGAGTCCTTCCCATATATTCAAGGCAGAAACAGCAGTGGAATACACATCCAGAAAGGTCGTTGTGAACGTAGACAAAAATACGATGATCAAAGCAGGTATCCCCAACCCTAAAGCCAGCATCACGGGCACAGGTTCTGCCATTCCAATGAAGAGAGCAGCTCCCAATCCGAGCGCATACATCCAGCTGGACACGATAAAATACCCAATCCAGGTGCCGGTAAAGCAGCTTCTAGTCTTCTGAGAGTAACGAGAGTAATCAGACACTAATGGTAACCATGAAATAGGCATAGCAATCACTAAATCAAGACCAATAGCAAAAGGCAACCCATTTTCCACAGATATTTCTGGTATTCCCTCCTTAAAGACTGCGTAGGTCATGATTACACACAACAGTAAAAGGGCAGTCACACTGATTCGCTGCAGCCACTTCCAGGTTTTATGTCCGACCACAGCCCACGCTGTCGTAATCACACCAGAGATCAGTATTAACCCTTTCACGTGGGACACACCCAAGAGCTCTTCCATGATAGAATTGGCTGCTTCACCGCAGATGATCAGCATGATAGCTGTCCACCCCATTAACTGGATAATGTTCAAGAAAGCTGCCAAATACGACCCCTTCACTCCAAAGGCAGGCCTTGTAGACATCATGGTGGGGACGCCCTCCTTGGAACCGATGATACCACCCAAAGCCAAGGGAGTATTTCCGATGATGTGGCCCAGTATGATAACGATGAATCCTGTCACAAATCCTAGAGGAACCAGTAGTCCTCCTGCCAATATTTCAGCTAAAGAGACGGCAGCTCCTCCCCACAGCAAGAAATAATCTAGCCCTGTAAAAGTTCTCTCTTCTGCAGAAATTCTTTCCATGATATCACCTCCATACGATTCTATCGCAGTGGTTCTGTAACTCTTTCATTTTTGTTCTCTCTTCTTGAGAAAATGGGTCATTTCCTAATTTGGTACCAAAGTACCCGTTGATGATACACGTTTTCGATGAAGACATGATACTCACAACCTTTTTGACATCACCTCTCTGTAAATAGATGGACACATCATTGATGAATAACACATCTCGCGGGGTGTATTTTTCGAGGAGGTTGTCTATTCGTTGTTTGTTTAACTCTGCCAGGTTTATGACTTCTTCTGGCGTTTTCCCTGAAAGGCGAGGTGTTGCAATCTCTGTAGTGTAATAATCACAGTTATTATCGCAGTCACAGACCAATTTTCCTCCTACTCCTGTTTTTTTATGAGGAGCCATGTCAATCACTGCAATAGATCTTCTGAGGGCTTCTGCTTCATTGAGGAGCGCTTGCGTTAATGATGTCTTTCCTGTGTTCAATTCACCTAGTATCAAACATCTGTGATTCTCAAGATCGGTAAACTTCCACATTGGACCTCCTCAGAATTTTCAACACAACATACCCTAAAACAGCTCCAGGGATACAACTGGCTGCAAAAGCAGTCCAGAAGAACCACACTGTTGGTGCACCCCCTTGAGTGATATAGGGAGCAATTAACAACCCACTTAATGTTCCACCAATGAAAACGGTACCCAATGGCTCAAAAAGTGCTGAAGTATCCTTTTTTATCAGTTTGTAAACGATGGATACCACCAGAGCTCCAAAAGGACTGCCAGGGAAAGCGTAAATTGTCCCCATGCCAGTGGTGAATCTGACTGTTGCTGCAATCAATGCAGCTGCAGCGGCCCATGGACCGATTAACACGCCTGCTATACCATTGATAGTATGCTGTAATGGATAGACCTTGGTGGGTCCTACCGGAATGGATATCCAGCCTAAAGCAGCTCCCAGGGCACCGAATACAGCTATGTACACAATCATTCTGGTTTTCACTGTGATCACCTATTACTTAGTTATGAAAAAATAGAATCTATTTATAAATGTTTGGGTTATAAAGGTTGTAAGAGTGTCAAGTGATTGTCTCTCTTGTTACACGTG
>Ga0209427_10001670_pt1 | contig 25661 bp, 28 predicted proteins | sample DeeMarSWOR136_30_FD_187465 | JGI IMG/M metagenome (GOLD analysis project Ga0209427, IMG submission 187465) | Marine sediment microbial communities from White Oak River estuary, North Carolina - WOR-1-36_30 (SPAdes) (version 2) | ecosystem: Environmental > Aquatic > Marine > Intertidal zone >...
ATTGCGGGAGGCTTGAAGCAAGTTTATGAAAGAATCAAACTGTCTCTTCAAGAAAAATTAGTGGTGGTAGTTACTGGGCTTGGCAGAAATTTTTTGGCGAAAAAAGCTGCTGAAAAAGCTGGCTTCAGCGAAGTTATCGACATGAATGAATTGGTGGGTGCTGACGCAGCTGTTGTGTCTCCCTCAGTTGGTGTGGCGCTTATGGTGGCAAGTAGTTTGGAGGGAAAAACTGTAAGATGGAAGCAGTCTTGAAGGTGGGCGGAAGCCTAGCCGAAGACCCCGACAGCCTAGCGAGGTTATGCCAAGAGTTAGGCGTTCTGGCTAACAATCACAGAATAGTTATCGTGCCTGGGGGAGGCAAATTCGCCGACACAGTAAGAGAGCTTGACAAAACCTATAGCCTCTCAAACACGGTTGCACATAAAATTGCTATATTAGCTATGGACCAATACGGCTTTTTTCTATCTGATATTACCCCAAACTCCTACGTTTCCTACTCTCTAGAGGAGGTCGGAAACTCTGCGAAGGGGACGCTGCCGATTTTTTTGCCTTCAAAACTTATGTTTCATGAAGACCCGCTGGAACATTCATGGGATGTAACTTCGGACACTATAGCTGCCTACATTGCTGGCTTATTACATGCAGAGAAACTGGTTCTGGTCACTGACGTGGATGGAATTTTCTCCGAAGACCCGAAAAAAAACGTGGATGCCAAATTGGTTGGAGAATTGTCTGCCGAAGAGTTGCAGGGTTGGAACAGGAGAACAAGCGTTGACAAAACCTTACCGAAAACTCTTGTACAAGCAAACTTGGATTGCTACGTTGTTAATGGCGGATACCCCGAGAGAATCAAGCTGATTCTGGAAAACAAGAAAACAGTTTGCACGCATGTTACTGTTTAGCGGTTCTTTCACAGTTTACTGATTGCTTCGGCAAACTCGACCACTTTTTCTCGTTCAAGTTTGCCTGCTAACCGGTCGTTTTTTGTGCAAACGGCTCCTCTAACCCCAATAATATCTGCACCTAAGTTGTGTACTCGTGGAATGTCTTGTTTCTGTAAGGAACCGGCAAGGGCAGCCAGCAGATTATAGTTGTGAGCTTGGTTAACAAGTTCTCTCAACTTTTCGTCGGCTAGAAAACTGAACAGATTATTGTTTCCCTTCTTTATTTTTACGTCCACCAGCACACCATCAGCCCCCGCCTTATATGCAACCTCCGGAAGCTCCAGAGGATTCACGCAGCCAACATATCTGAAATCGGCATAGCCAGAAGCGATCGTCTTCAAGCCACTGTCACACTCTTTCACAGCTCGGACAACTTCGGTCATCAGCGCCGTTGCTTCTTCAGAGGTTTTCACGCCGAAAAGCCCAACTTTAACATAGTCCACTCCGGAAACGGCGGCGCCCAAGGCTGCAAGAGAGGCTGTTCCAGGCATGTTCGGCAAATCGCCGATTGTTGCGCTTACTTCAAGATTTTTTGGCGTAACTTCTCTGACTTGCCTGATTACTCTGGGAAAGTTGGCGCCTAAGGAGCCTTCCTTCGGGTTTTTAACGTCAAGTATGTGGGCTCCTCCTTTGATGCTGTCCAAGGCTTCTGTTCTGTTTACGACGCTGACTAGAAGTTTCAAGAGTTCACCCATTTGAGTTTCTTCTCATGTCATTAACTCTTATATGTTTTAAGCTTCCGAATACTGATAACAATGTTCAAGAATTATCAAAGCTGAAGATGCAATTATGAAAAACGAAAAGTTGAGACCCGAACATAACGGCAAGATGGAGGTAGCCAAGCTTGGCGGCGGATGCTTCTGGTGCATAGAAGCCGCCTTCAATGAGATAAGAGGGGTCGTAAACGTTGAATCAGGTTACGCTGGCGGAACAACAGCATCGCCAACTTATGAGCAGGTTTGTACAGGAACCACAGGACATGCAGAAGTTGTTCAAGTCACATTCGACCCAAACATAATATCGTTTAAAGAAGTTCTGGAGATTTTCTTCACTGCCCATGACCCAACAACATTGAACAGGCAAGGAGCCGACGTGGGCACCCAGTATCGATCAGTTATCTTCTACCATAATGGGAAGCAGAAAAAAATCGCTGAACAGCTTATTGATGAACTTAACGCCGCAAAAGTCTGGGACAATCCCATAGTAACTCAAGTTGAACCGCTCAAAAACTTCTACAAAGCCGAAGAGTATCATAGAGGATATTTTGGTCGCCATCCCGAAGCGGCATACTGCAGGATAGTTATTGCCCCAAAAATCGCCAAGCTACGAAAAAAGTATCGTGAAAAACTGAAGAAACCTTAACTTCTGTATCTGTTGACTAGCGGCATCTTTCCAGAATACCTAACTTCTTTGGAAGATGTTGGTCAGTCGTTCTGCAAGAGATAATGGTAAGGTGAAGAGGGGCGAGAGCGGTCCAAGACCTTTCAGCATTTCCTTAAAGTTTTGAATATCTTTTTTGTTTACGGCACCTGTCAGCGGAGCTGCGATCAAATAGGCTGCCAAGAAAATTAGTGCCCCGATGATCAGTGATATCCAGTTAGATATGCTTAGTTGAGACGTTACCACGTAGGTGATTACTGCTGCGAGTGCGGACGCCAAAAGAATCTTGGCTGACGAGCCCCAGTCGATTGTTGTGTTATAGTTTTTCTTTATCCACCAAAGCGCTAGTATCAAACTGGGGATTCCCGATATTATGTATGTAGCAAGTAAACCCAGTATTCCAAATTTTGGGATTAACACTATGTTTAAGGCGAGTCCTATAGCCGATGTGATTAGGGTCAGTTTCATGTTGACGTCAGTTTTTCCTTGGCTCTTTATGATGTTTTCAACGCTCAGATATCCGAAAGCCGTGTAAATAAAGGTGACAACGTACAGTGCCAGATAGAGTGGCGTATACGAGTATTTTTCGCCGAAAATTGTGGATACGCCTGGTTGAGACAAAGCTATAACGACGAAGGCTACGGGAACAATAAGAAGGGAGGCGTATTTCACTGAAAACTGGAAGACATTTCCCAGCGTTTCCCGTTCTTTTTGTGAGTCAAGCTTGGAGAAGGCTGGCAACAGCACAGTAATCACTGGCATAACAAAAAAGGTCACTATAAACGCAAAATTTAATGCAACTTGGTAGTTGCCTATAATCAGGTCTGTGCAGTAAATAGCTATCATAAAGTTGTAGAACTGCGCCAGAAACCCGCTGATAATAGCCGAAATGGATAGGGGCAATCCATATCTGAACAAGGTTTTGATTGTTGCAAAGATTTCCAGCTTACTGTCATCTTGCTTCTGAAGCTTCCTGTAGACGGCTACATAGAGGAGCAGTATGCTGATTACTCCGGAGATCAAATACGCTATTGTGGTTCCGATGGTTGCCCCAAAGGCGCCTAAACCCCAGATTACCAGGAGAATCATGAAGCCTGTTTTGAGAGTGGAGTAAACTATCGAGGTTATGCTGTGGTATTCCATTTTTTCGTAGCCTGTGAAAGCGGCTTGAGCGGCTTTCAGAAGAGCGTCTGCAAAGATGGTGAAGGATGCTATTTGGATTAGTGGCACTATTTCGGGTCGATCAAAAATGTTTGTTGCCAAGAAACCTGAAAGAAAGAAGGAAACGATAGATAATGAAAAGCCTAGAATAAGCTCGAAAACGATTACGGATGCCAAAACGTTTTTCACGTTTGCTTCTTTGTTTTCTGACCTGTACTGGGCTGTATACTTTATTGTTGCCCAGTCTACGCCCCAGTCTCTGAATATTGCGATGAGATTGGGACCCATTAAGGCGATTGCAACTAGACCATAGTCGCCTTCAGAGAGAAGCCCTGCAACAACCATTACGCCTACTGCTGATATGATTGACGAGGCTGCCAGACCCCAGAAAATGTTGAATACGCCCTTAGCTGAAACCTTAGCCATACTTCTTGCTTTACTCACCGAAACGCGTTCTCCTAAACGAATTTTTACAAATATGTAAACACATTAATAAATCAGGTATCTAAAACAGAGTAAACTTAACGCGCATTTTCTAGACTTTATGTGCGCGCCCACGGATGTTCTAAAACATGGATTTAAAAAGCATGTTAACTTTTTGTAATTGTTGAGACTGATCATGAAAGAGGCAATGCTGTACGCTCTGATTGCCGTCATGTTGGGTGCCCTGACCATGGTTGCGCCGTTAATGGCGGTTAAACCAGACAATTATAGAGTGCTAACTTCTCCGAGTGAAAAAAATACATCTGCACTCTTGGAAGCGCTAGACGAAGGGAAAGAAACATATGAGGAAAGGGAAGCCCCAGAAAGAGCGGTAATATCTTCAAATTTGTTCTCCGTTGGATTGATGCTTATCCCCAGCTTCCTTTTTGCTTCAGGCATTTCACTATATCTTAAGAAGGGCTACCGCATTAAGAACGGTTGTACACATTCTAAGAGGGGGGTTGTTGCGGATGGACGATGAAGCGGAGTTTGATTATAAGCTTAGGGGAAAAGCTTGGAAAGTTTATTGGCTTCTTTTGAAAAGCGGTCGTCCAATGAGTGTTAGGGAGGTTGAGAAAGCCCTCCGATTTAGCAGTCCAAGCGTGGCACATCATCATCTTGAACAGTTGCGTCAGCTGGGTTTGGTTCAAAGACAAAAGATCGGAGGCGAATACGTTCTTGTTGGCGAAGTTAAAATCGGTGTTCTCAGACACTTTGTTAAACTGGGGAGACTTATGTTTCCACGGTACTTTTTTTACGCAATATTCTCTTCAGCATTCTACATTGCTTACATAACGATGTTGATGCAGGGCTTCACAAGGGAAAACCTGTTCATCATCTCTTTCGGGGCGATAGTTACAATAATATTTTGGTATGAAGCCATCCGATTTTGGCGACTGAAGCCCTTCTAGCATTCTGTTCTAGTTTCTGGAACATAATGTTCCAAAGATTAGGATAAAATATAATACATTACTTATATGAAGAACTGTGTTTAACTTTGCAAAGAGAAATCAAGAATAAGACGGTTACTTATGCGATTGCTGCAGTGCTTTTAGCTTGCATATTGACGGCCACAGTCTACAACTTCGGCATTCAACCCAACGGTTCACAAGAATCCGATGTTCCGCCACAACCTGAAGCTCCACCAGAGCCTAGTGTCCCCGCAGAACCCGAAGTTCCGCCAGAGCCTAATGTTCCGTCAGAACCCGAAGTTCCGCCACAACCTAGCCTACCGCCACAACCAACTATTCCACCAGAACCCAGTATACCACCAGAAGACGATGTTCCACCAGTATTTTCTGAACTCAAAACATTTTCAAGCTATGAAGAAATTGAGAACTTCCTCAACGTAAACATGGAAAAGATAGGACAGCTCGAAAACCTCCCCACTTTCACTTTCAGAGGTGGCGAAGGCAGTTTCACAGCCCTGGATGGTCAAAATCTGGGACCAGAATCTGTCCCAGGGGAATATTCGACAACTAACATTCAGGTTGCGGGTGTGGACGAAGCGGATATCGTGAAGACCGATGGAGAGTACTTGTATGTGGTCTCAGGATCATACATCTACATATTGAGGGCTTATCCAGCAAACCAAGCCGTATTGCTTTCGAAGATAGAATTCAACGAAACCTACGGTGCACAAATTTATGTGAACGACAATAAATTGGCGGTCATAGGAAACACCTACCCAATCTTGTACACCTACGCTGAGAGCACAACCGAGGGATTATTTGTCCCACCTTACATCTACAACGACAAAATGTTTGTCAAAGTCTATGACATAACCAACAGAGCCAACCCTGTCCTATCCAGAACCGTAATAGTTAACGGCACGCTCTCAGGTTCAAGAATGATCGGAGACTACGTTTACGCCGTTGTCAATCAGCCAGTTACACAATCAAGCTCCAACGAAATAGGCATAGAAGTGATGCTGCCCACAATCTCGGGCGATTACGTTAGAGAGGTGCAGCCGAATGAAATACACTATATTGATGCCCCAGACATTTCCTACCGTTTGACAACAATCGTCGCAGTCAACATCATGAACAATGCACAGGAACCAACCTATGAACCCTTCCTAACAGGATACTCCACAACCATGTATGTTTCGCTGAACAACATGTATCTGGTGGTTCCAAACACCACCAGATGGTTCATTCTGGAGAATGGAAACGAACCAAAAGAAGAAACCCTAATTTACAGGATAAAACTTGATCAAGAAAAAATAGTTGTCATGACTGAAGGAGCAGTTTCAGGCTACGTGCTAAACCAGTTCAGCATGGACGAATACAACGGCTTCTTCAGAATAGCGACAACAGTGTGGACAAACGGAAACTCCACCAACAGCCTCTACATATTGGACACGAACCTCAATGTTGTCGGAAAACTGGAAGACCTTGCCCCAGGAGAAACCATTTACTCAACAAGGTTCATGGGAGACAGATGTTATCTGGTAACCTTTAGGCAAATCGATCCCTTCTTTGTCATAGATGTTGCCAGCCCAACCCAGCCCAAAGTCTTAGGCTACTTGAAAATACCCGGCTTCTCCGGTTACCTCCACCCATACGACGAAAACCACATCATCGGAATAGGCAAACAGGACAGCAATTTGAAGCTCTCTCTTTTCGACGTCACAGACGTTACGGCACCAACAGAAACAGCAAAATATATCATAGAGTCACAATACTCGGATTCCCCCGTCCTATATGAACACAAAGCGTTTCTCTTCGACAAGACAAAGCAGCTACTAGCACTTCCAGTGTCAACAAACATGTTTTTGATCAGGGACGGAAACAGCGGTTACTGGCAAGGAGCATACATCTTTGACCTATCCTTGGAACAAGGGTTCACGCTTGAAGGAACAATTACACATCAAAACGTCGCGAATCAGATTGAATACAACCTCAACATCAACAGAATACTCTACATAGACAACGTTCTCTACACAATCTCGAACAACAAAGTGAAAATGAACGATCTGGAAAGCTTAGGACCCCTCAACGAAATCAATCTCTCCTAACCCTTTTTTTTATGCAATCTCCCGCAAAGCTTGATATTCATTATTTACCTTATGTTTTTACACTTATTTCAGGGGAGATGAAGACAACATGAATTCAATGAAATCCTGCAAGGTGATTGCTTATTTTAGCATAACCCCTGTGGGTATTGAGTCAACAAGCATGGGAAGTTATGTGGCAGAGGCGATAGCGGCAGTGAATAAGGTGAAAGGTTTGAAGTGTAAAATTACTTCCATGGGAACGATTATGGAGGCAGATAGTATAGAGCCCATCTTTGAGGCAGTGAAGGTTGCCCACGAAGCTCTCATCGTTAAGGGCATACTTAGGGTTGAATCAACTCTGATGATAGACGACAGAAGGGACAAGCCGCGAACTATGAAAGATAAAGTTAACTCGGTTAAGAAGTGCATGAAACAACTTTGAAGTATGGCATACGTGAAATCGTGCACTCGCTAGGAGCTATTCCAACATACAGGCTTCCATTGCGAGGATAGGGAAACCGGTTAGACGAATTCGGCTTGAACACTTGTTACATTGAATCATCAGTTCTTCCAAAACGTCATTTCTAACCTTTTCTTGCAGAATAGTGTAAATATTCTCTGACTCATCTTCAGGAGAAATAGTAACTCCGCAAGTGGGGCAAGGAAAATCCCCGTTTCCATCAATTTTGGTTAAATCCAGTTCGCTTACCAGCACTTGCTTTGTCTGTTTCCCTTTTCTAGCAGCCGTTTTAACCAATTCTGATTCCTCACAGATTAGAAGGAATCAAAGATGTATTACTACCTTATTAATATGCAGGAAATACACACGTATATCCCTAACATCACATCCCTTTTTTGAGATAGCTCACCGTTTTTAAATCATAAGCTGAAAAAGAAATCAATCTAGTTTCCCTAATAAACAGTTTCTTGTTAGTTAATCTGAGCAGGATTGTTCAGCAATGCGATACCGAATCTTGAAGCGTTCTCATCAGTCTTTTATCTTTATCTGGATGTAAATATGATTACGACTTTTGAAAATTCGTTAATAATTTTTAGATAAGAAAAGTGAATGGGGTTGATTGCCCCTAATTCTTTCAGTGGTTCTTTGAGGTTTTGGGGGCTTATCTAAAAGGTAGAGTAAGTTCTTCTAAATTTTCTAGGATTTTTGGCTGTTTTTATTTATGGAATTCCTAAAAGATAGGTGATTGGGGATGGCTAAAATTTTGGAAAACTCTGAGGTTAGACACAAGATTCACGTCTTTGAGATTGCTGCTCTAGGTTACTTGTTTCAGGTTTAGAACCAAATTTGACCTGATTTTAAAAATGTCCAATAAAATCAGGGTAAACTGGATATAATATAGAATTGTTTTAGGTCGCCCTAGTGATTGTTTTAACGATTCTTTGTGAGGATTTTCCGTCACCGAATGGAGAACGTGATGGAAGATTTGGGGTTGCGTTCAATGATTTGGTCAGGGCTTTTAGAATATTATTTTTATTTATTCCTACAACTTTGGCAAATCCGCTTTCGACGGCTTCGGGTCTTTCGGTTGAAAGTCTCAGGACGAGCACGGGTTTTCTAATGTAGGGTGAGGTAGATTCTTCTTGGATTCCGCCCGAGTCAGTCAGTATGATTCTGCAGTGTTTCATTAGAAGGAGGAAGTCAAAATAGCCTATAGGAGGGATTAGATGCATGTTTTGGGAGTTTTTTAGTTTCTCAAACATGTGAAGTTGTTGGAGTTTTTTTATGGTTCTTGGGTGGGCGGGAAAAACGATGGGTATTGGCGAATCCATGAACACCTCTATTAATCCTTTTAGGGTCTTTGTATCGTCAACATTTTCGGCTCTATGCAGGGTTGCTAGGATATATTCTTTGAATATGATGGACTGCATGATTTTGGAGTGTTTTTCTGCGATGGGCATATGTTGGATGACTGCGTCAATTATAGTGTTGCCAGTAACGTAGATTTTCCCGTAAACATGTTCTCTGATGAGGTTTTGTTTGGCTCTTTTGGTGGGGGCGAAGAGGATATCGGAAACGTGGTCAACAATTCTGCGGTTATGTTCTTCGGGCATGCGCCAGTCGTAGCTTCGGAGTCCAGCTTCTACGTGACCCACTTTTAGGCGATGTTTAATTCCTGTTAATGCTGTTGCTAGTATGGTGTTTGTGTCTCCTTGTATGAGGATGAGTTTGGTTTTTAGATTATGAAGGGTTTGGTCGAGTTTTGTCATCATTTCGCCGATTTGTGAAGCAGGGTGATTTTTAGTTAGTTTGAAGCTGTAGTCTGGGTTTGGCAGGTTGAGTTCTTTGATAAATTGCAGGGACATGTTATAGTCGTAGTGTTGACCAGTATGTATGAAAGTGAAGGGAATGTTTTGATTTTCTAGCTCTCTTATGATGGGAGCCATTTTGATTGTTTCAGGCCTTGTACCTACAATTACGGTAATGCTCATTTCATTACTTCCCGTTTGAGCTTGAAAAGATGGAGCCGACTATGGCGAGATTTGATGAAGGCTCTTTTGGTTCTTCAACCAACTTCACGATTGGCACCAATAGAATATGCTATTTCTCGTAGATTAGCATTAAAGTTTTGTCAAATTGGGTCCATTGACAAAAAAATTTACGAGCATAAAAGAGACGTAACTAACATTATCTTTGGAGGCTGTACCTCCAGTTATCCAGTATAAAAGCCTGGGTCTATACCGCACTAGTTGCTTCTACTTCTCTCAGTTCTGCTCTACTAATGCATATGTAATACGCACGCATATGCATTCCCTTGATGCCAAAATCGCAACTGTGTTTTACTCTTACAAAACGCTAAGAAGCAATGTTCTTAGATTGAGTACCGTCAACCACAAGCCTATCAAAACTCCGAAAAGCTGCTTTGGAATCTTTTTTGTTATGTAAGCTGCTAAGGGCGTCAATATAAATCCGCCAACTATAAGTGGTAATACAATTTGCCATAAGAACGCATCAAAACCGAATGATAGCCCAAAAACGATGACTGCTGTAAAACTGATTATCGGTTCTGTAAGCTCAACAGTGCCTACAGCTTTTCGTGGTTCGTGTCCATTAAAAATCAATGTGGGCGTTAATATTGGACCCCACCCGCCACCGCCACAAACATCAATAAAAGCTGCTGCAAACCCAAGTAAAGACAGCAAGCGGGAAGGAATCTTTTTAAAGACACCGTTTTTTTTCATTGCAAACCGCAGTAGGATTAGAAGCCCCATTACCAACAGTATGGAACTTACAACCGGTTTGGCGAAAGATAGAGACATCAAACTTAAGGCGTAAGCCCCAAGAATCGCTCCCAATATTCCAGGGACAGTCAATTTTATTAACAATTCCTTGTCGATGTTACCAAACTTCCAATGGGAAACGCCGCTTACAATGTCAACAAAACCTTCAGCCGTGTGAATGCTTGCACTTGCTATGGCTGGCATTATACCGAAACTGAGTAGGATTGTGACGCTTGACACGCCATAACCCATGCCCAATGCACTGTCAATGAATCCGCAAGCCAACCCCACAATCAGATAGACTAGAAACATCCTAAGCTCTCCATTTGAATTTTGGTCGAATCTAGTCTACGAGGGGGAAGGTTACGATTATGCGCCAAGACAACGTTATAGAAACGGTTTTGGCGTGTCTCTCCATTTTAAGGGCTCCTCTAGCTGCAGATTTTTAGAACGATTCCGGCGGCTACTGTTCCCTTCTTTCCCTCAATAACAAATCTTCCAAGTTCTGGGAACGCAGAATACGTTTCTAGGCTTATTGGCTCGAGAGCCTGAAGCTCTAACTCTCCAACAGCCTCGCTTCCCAACATTTCTGGAGCTTTCGAATTGATAGTAAGTTTAACTGGATCAATTTCTTTCAGTATCCTCTTTACTCTGCATTTTTTTTCAGCAGTTCCATAACGGATAGTCAACACGTCACCATTAGTTATCTGGATACCGGAAAAAAGGATCACTTCAGCAACGAAATTTTTAACCTTTTGCGGCTGGTTTTGAGGATAACTTAGAACTTCACCCCGTTCAATATCTGTAACACCGTCTATGATGAGACCCACTGAATCTCCGGGTTCAGCTTTCGTTACTTCTGAACCAAAGACCAGTATCTTCTTTAGGAGTCCATTTTTTCCAGAGGGGTTAAAGACAACCGTTCTTCCAGCTTCAAGGGTTCCTGTCTCGATCTTACAGGCAAAGATCTTTTGACCGTTATCGGAGGGATATATATCTTGGATTACTCCTCTTAGAGGTTTATTTAGCGGCATCGTGTGTGGAACAACGCTTTCGTCTAGTGTTTTGATCAATGTAGATCCTTTGTACCAGTGCATTTTTTCTGTTCTAGTGAAGACGTTATCTCCTTCCATAGCTGAAATCGGTATAAAAGGCACGTCTCTGTATCCTAGGCTTTGGAGAATTCGGTTCAGCTTGTTACATGTTTCTTGGTATTGGGACTCTTCGTAGGCGACGCTGTCCATTTTATTGATGGCAACTACTAGTTGTTTGATGCCTAAGGTTTTGATTAGGAATGCGTGTTGTCGGGTCTGGTCTTGGATTCCCTCTTTTGTTGAGACGACGAGGACCGCTGCGTCAGCTTGAGATGCTCCTGTTAGCATCTTCTCGATGAATTCTTTGTGGCCTGGACAATCTATGATGGTGTAGAGATATCTCTTTGATTTGAAGGGCGTATGCATTATGTCTATTGTTAGTCCGCCTTTCCTCTCTTCTTCTAAGCTATCTAGCAAAAAGGCAAATTCGAATTTTCTTCCGGATCTGACCAGCTCTGTTTTTATCTCATCGAGTTTCTGTTCGAGAATCGCCTTTGAATCATAGAGCAATCTACCTATTAACGTGGATTTTCCATGGTCTTTGTGACCTACTACTACCAAGTTTATTCTGGGCGTGCTCATTCTTTCGCTATTCTCCTAATCAAATCATGAAATCTAGTTATCCTCGGGAGGTTTAGCCCCAGTTCGTGATTAAAGGAATAGAATCCATGTCGGCTGTGGTCGCCAAACCTTCCGACTGCTTCCATTCCATGATCAGAAATGATAAGAATGTGGTCGTCAGCTTCTTTAACTCTTTGAGCCAAATTGTCGAGTTCACGATACACCTCAGCCATCTTCTCGGTGATTCCAAAGCTTAGATGACCAATAGAATCCGCAAGGTTGAAATAGCCCATGAGTAAATCAAACTTTCCAACAGCTGCTAGGAATTCTCTCTTGTTTTCATCGTGGATTTTCCAAACAAGCCTATCAAACTCTTCTACTGTTGCCTTTTCTTCGAAGTATCCCTTAAGCAGTTCTCTCTCTTCTGTATGGCTTGCTTTATGCGAAAAGGTTGGTACATCTATCGTCTTGTATTTTTCAAAGAATTTCAAAAAAGTTTGTTCAGGCGAAACCTTGAATTCCCACTGAGTTTTTAGTGGGATTTGCGCTTCCATGTTTTTTCCTGTTAGGAAACTAGCCCACAAAACAGTTGTCCTGGCTTGTTTAAAGTTTGAAATGTTGGTTTGTCCGTATTCCTTTTGCATAAGGTTCTTACAATTGTATTTTTGAACCTGATCAAGATCTAGGGCGTCGAGGGCTAGAATTATCACGGTATACACCTACATGTAGCCTAGGCTTCTCAATTTCTGCATCATGTACGCTTTCTCTTTGTCCTGAGCTCTTCCTGCTCTCTCAGGGGAAATTGAGGTCCGGATCTCCTCAACGATGTCATCTATGCTGCTCGCTGTTGATTCAACAGGTACTGTGCATGGCATGCAACCTAGGCTTCGGTATCTTTTGCCGTTTTTCGCAAAATATAATGGGTTAACTGGCAGTTTTTCTTGTTTCATGTATTCCCAGACGTTGAATTCGGTCCAGTGGAGGATCGGGTGAACTCTCATATGGGAGAAGTCTTCTGATGGTTTCACATATAGGTCCCAAAGTTCTGCCGGCTGTTCTGTGTAGTTCCACCGAAAGTTATCGTCTCTGGGAGAAAACTGCCGCTCTTTGGCTCTAATTCCATGCTCATCTCTTCTTATAGCCAGAATCAAGGCGTCGAACTTGCGCTCATTCAAAAGGTCTTTGAGAGCCTCAGTCTTCAGTGCGGTGCAGCAATTAAGAGCCCCATTCTTCGGGTTCATTCCGCTCTTGAGAGCTTCTTTGTTTCTAGCTATGATTAGATCGAAGCCCCATTCTTTGGCGATTTTGTCTCTGAATTTGTAGATTTCGGGAAACTTGTAGCCTGTGTCGATGTGAATTACTGGAAAGGGGATTTTTCCGAAGAAGGCTTTTTTGCAAAGCCAGATTGTTGCGGTGGAGTCTTTTCCTGTGCTCCATAAAACTGCTGGATTCTTGAATTGAGCCTTTGCTTCTCGAATGATTGCTATGCTCCTCTTTTCCAACTCTTCAAGATGAGTGGTCATGGGAATGCTTCCATACTCTAGTGCCCAATTAATGATTGGGCAGTGATATTTAAATGTTGCTTAACTGAAGTATCATTTATCCATAATTTAAACATCATATAGTGGTCAGTGAAATATAAATACCTGAAGAAATAAAGAGTATACCAGCGGTGTTTAATCATGGTGAACTATGTGAATATACCCATTCCCAAACCACTTTATAACAGGCTCATAAAGAGCTTGAAGGGAAGCGGATACCGCAGCACCACAGAATATGTAATCTTTCTGATAAGGAAAAACCTCCCAGATCTAGAGTCCAAGGACATGGAAAAAAGACTGAAAGCTCTAGGCTATATATCCTAATCTTCAGCGTCAGAAGAATGATGCAAGATGAAGAGTTTGTGCGAATGATCTGGTTCCCGAAGTTATTTTAGTAACCGAAGAAGTTTTCCGTCCTTATTTGTTCCGGAGAAATGTTGAACTCTTGGAGTAATCTCTTCATTGCTTCAACCATTGCAGGGGGACCACAAGTATAGAAGACTCTGCTTTTGTAATCAGGCATCTCCTTTTTTATCATTTCAGCATTGATGTATCCTGTGTATCCTTTCCAGTTGGAAGGCGGCTTATTTAACGTATATACAACTTTGAGGTTTCTGTTCTTTTTCTGCATCTGGTCAAGCTCCTCTTTGTAGACGATGTCTTCTATGGTGTTGTTTCCATAAAGAAGGAAAATATTGTTTTCCAGTTGTAGATCTGTGGAATATTTGCAAATACTTCTTAAGGGGGTGATTCCAATACCTCCGGAAAGCATCCCCATCTTTCTTATTTTTTTGTCAAAAGTGAAGGCGCCGTAGGGAGCATCAATTTTTGTTTTTTCGCCTATCTGAAGGGAGTCCAATGCGTTAGAATAAGAGCTTCCAGTAAGTCTCTTAGTCAGCTCTATGAAATCTTCCTCTGTTGGGCTACTTGATATTGTGAAGTGTTTCTTTAATTCACCATCTTCGCTTGGTATAGTCACGAACATATATTGTCCTGCGTTGTACTCAAAGGACGAGGGACGCAAAAAACGGAAACTCTTAACATCATGAGTCCTTTTAATAATTTCAATAAGTTCTGTTTCAAATTTCACAAAAAATCCCAAGTGAAAATATCTTAATTTTGCCATTTAAGTCAATCGGGTATACTCGTAATTTCAGTGTTTCACGTAGTTAAAAATGAAGCGCGCTATGGGTGACTCGATTTCTACGTTTAGTAATTGTCCCGACGTTTTTATATACTCAAAATACTGAATAAAAATAGGAGGATGCTAATGGCAACTCAAAATTCTAGCCTTCTAAAATGGGTAAACATCTTAGCCTTCATTTTTACGGTTTTATTCAACAGCTTAGCGGGTAGTACCACAATTCTCGGAGGCAAGAACACTGCTCAAATTTCTGATGCGAACCCGACGCTTATCACTCCTGCGGGTTACGTATTCTCCATCTGGGGGGTCATCTACATCTTGTTGGGGATTTTCGTAGTCTTTCAAGCATTGCCAAGCGAGAAAGGGAAAGACTATAAGAGGGGTATTGGCTGGCTGTTTGTCCTTAGCAGCGTATTGAACATTGCTTGGCTCTTTCTTTGGCAGTATGAGTATCTCAGTTTGTCTGTTGTTATTATGTTCCTGCTTCTGGCAAGTTTGATATGGATTTATCTGCGCCTCGGTATCGGGAAGTCTAAAGTTGGAATTCGTGAAAAACTATTTGTTCATGTACCCTTCAGCACTTATTTGGGTTGGATCACCATAGCCTCAATTGCCAATGTTGCTGTCACGCTGGTTTCAGTGAACTGGGATGGATTCGGAATAAGCTCAGAAACATGGGCCACTCTAATAATAATAGTTGCTCTGTTGATTACTATTCTGGTCTTAGCGACAAGGAAGGACATTGCGTATGGACTAGTAATTGTCTGGGCTTTAATAGGCATTGCAGCAGGGCAAAGTGGAAACCAAAATATTGTCACCGTGGCGCAAGCAAGTGCAATTATTGTCTTGATAGCTTTGGTTGCCTTAGCCCTCCTCTCTAAGCTAAAGCGACAATGAGCGCCAGCGTTTGCGTGTGCGACATAGCCTTTATGAATCGCAGATATATATGCGAGCTTTTTACTGGGTCTTATAAATGTTTATTAAGTCTTGCGACATAATATATTTCTTCATTGGATCACAAGAAAGTGGATACGAGATGAGCGAAATCATAAGTCCGATTATCACTCAAGTAGGGATCGGGGGAATTGGCGGATTCCTTATTGGATATTTAATTAAGAGAGTCCTTAAGTTTGCCCTGATAATTGGTGTTTTTGCTTTTATTCTCATGTATTTTGTTTACGACAGCGCAATAGATTTTAACTACACAGAATTGATGACGCGTGTGGGAGAAATTGCTGCTCCAGCATGGGCTTTTGTCTCTCCGCTCTTGATGCAGATTCCAGCTGTAGGGAGCCTTGTTCTTGGAGCGCTAATCGGCTTTACAAAAACCTGATTCTCTAAGATTCACGCGCAATAAGAAAGGGAAGAGAAGTCAAAATTTAACTTCTAGACTAATAGCTTCCTAATTACCACTATTCCACAAAAGGTCTTCTTTTTCAATAAGCAAGATTACAGTTAAACCCAGTCAGGGAGTTCTATTAAATGCGGTTCTTCTCCTCCTTGCAGCGACGAGATTTCAAAAGCAATCGACGATCGTGTCTCTGTAAATCGGGATCTGAGATAGACTTTTGTCCAATCGTATGGTGGTATCATTACATGCCATGTTACATACATCTCCCAATCCTCTGAAAAGAACATGTAGTGCATGACAACTAGGATTCCCGGGTTTACAATAGTTCCAACCCACTCTGTTTCACTAGTAATGCCAAACTCGGGATAGTTGGTAGCGAGCCATGGAACAAACTTATCCCGCATCTCTGCAGCCAATTCCCCCAAATCATCTTCCCATTCAATTACCTCAATATCAAACGTTTTGGTTTGCTTGAACCCACTTCTTTCCCCGATAATAGTGATTGTTAATATTTTGTTTCCACTCGATCGATCAGGGATTACAGTTACTTCAGCAACTTCTCTGGATTTTATTGCCGGATTTTTTACTGATACTTCAGCGCCAGAAACGGTTGCTGAGATGTCTACAGCTTTCCCATATCCGTTTCCCTCTCCTGTGTCCTCGATAACCACAAGAAAAATAACTCTCTGCCCGGGCATAGACATGGGTATCTCTTTTTCGCCTTTCATGGGAATAAAGGGTCTTGAAATCACTTCCATGGAAAAGGTGGCAGAATTGGTTTCAGGAACTGATTGTGCGTAGTACCATATTCCGGCAACAGTCGCTATAACGATAACCATGATCACAGCGATAGCCTGTATCCGCGTAATGGCCTGCCTAGAATCCATCCTCTATAACCTCAAAGTTTTTTTGTGCTTTATGTTCTTAAGAATTTTGTGATTACAGATTTTTTTAAAAAACTGGTGGTTGTCAACGTACCTATAGACAGAAAGGTTGAAGGTTTACTTGGCGAAGAATGCCCATTGGTGGATAGGGGGATAAAAATTTGTCTCTATCTTGAAATTAGTTCAATTGGGTTTTTTCGTTCCGACAGAAGTTTTTGCCAAGTTCCTTTCGATTTTCCAAATTATCCAGCGATGCCAAATCCAATGTCTGAATCTACGATACCAAAACAAGTATGGAGCCTTTATGATAAAAAGCGCAACCAAAACTATAGATGATAGGAGAATAAACACAACATAAGCCATTTTTTCATCCCCTATCATAAGATATAAACTCACCTCTAAAAAGCAACATTTCAAATTGAATATTATTATGAAATCTGTCATATCAGACATGAAGAGGTCGGCTTTGGGGGTGATTTTTGAGTTCTTTGAACTATTAAGAAGACAGATTCATAATTCTTTGGTTTGAAGTGTGCGTGGCTAAATCCTAAGGGTTCTATAATCTTTTCTGCCTATCCCATATTCTTGGGCATATTCTATATACTTGATGTTTTTTTGTTTTTTTCCAAGTTCAGGGTCCACTTTCTGAAGCAGCTTTAGGCCAAAAGAATCTATGCTTACTGGATCGGTTCCTGCGATCATGATACCTAATTTTGCGTGACAGCCGCCGTGTCTACATTCTTGAGCTTTTATTAGCGTCTCTATTACGTCTACGATAAACAGGTTTGTTGGGATCGCAACGTTTACTTCTGCGATGCCTTTGTGGATGTCTTTGATTTTTGTGTGCATGAGTATTCTGTCAAGTCTGCTTAGATATCCAAACTGGTTCTTCAATGCACCACTCATCCCACATTGTTTGTGAACTTTTAATATGGGAAGTGAAATAACGAAATCGCATTCAAGGGGTAACGCTGATATTTTGATTGTGTAGCCTCTTGGGCTCTTCCATTTCTTCAATTTTTTATTGTAAAGATTTACTAGTTTGACGCCATGATAGTTGCAGATCTCCTTGAGTGGGGTCTCAGTTAAGGTTTTTTTTAAATAGCCCGTATCCACTGCAGGACCATCGCCTACCACGAGCTTTCTATCGGAAAGGTAGCTTAGAAGTGTATCCAAGACTTCGGGATGTGTGGTCGTGGGGTAAGGTTCAAAGGAAACTATATTTGGTTTTATGAAAAAACTCTCGGCTTGGTCTAATTGGTCTTTAAAAATTTTCATTATCTTAGTAACAAAGTCTTTTCGGTTAGAGGTTTCAGCAACATAGATGATCGACAAATATTTTGCGTCCTTAGTTTAGCATATACTTTCAATAGGCTATAATTCATATGGTTTTTGTTTTGCCATTGGTTTGACCTTCAGTTTAATTTTTGTTGTATTCCTAAATGCTTTGGTGTGAGCTAAATCTAATCCAATTGTGACTTGCTCTAATGTCCTATAAATCAAGATTAAAGCGCACAATTTTATTAAAATGAATGATGACAAATATTTGAGCATGTTGATCTAAGGTGTCCATGTTGCCGAAGAAAATGTTTTGGATAGAATTGCTGTTTAGCTACTTTCCAATCCGTAAAGAGGTAGTTTGGCAACAGATGTTAACTAGATTAGGCTTTCTCTTTGGAATTTGGATTTCGGGTCTTTTAACGCATGCTCTAGATGGATTGATGACAAATTACATCTTGGATTTGAATCGTTATTTGCCTTATTTTGGGACTTCTTTCTTAATACTCTTTGGTTCATACTTTGTACAAAACAAGCTGGATCAGATAATCCAAGATTTTCGTCCTATGCTCAGACTGGATGACAGAGAATTCCAGAAGCAGTTTGAAGGACTGAAACGTGTTATTTACAGTTTCTTTCCATGCTTCTTGATAGCTGTAATTCTCGCAGTCTTTGCAGGTGTACCTAACCAATTTCAGCAAGCTTTGACCGAAGGCTTTAGTCTACACATAATCTGGAATTTTTTCTTCAATTCTTTTGGTATACTGCTTACAGCTACTGCAATTTGGATGTTTGCTTCAATTTGGCTAACAATCTTAGTTATATCGAGGCAACCGTTAGACGTAAAGTTATCTTCAGAGACTCTTGCTAGATTTCGTGAGTTAAGTTTGCTGGCTCTTTGGTTTTCTTTATTCTATTTTGTTGGAGTTTCAATTGGGAACATCAGTTATTTTACTGGTGCTCAAAGTTTTTCTATAAGTGAGATTTTCTTATCCCCATATCTTTTCTTCATAGTTCTTGGTGTAGCCGGAATTCTACTACCATTCTATAATATTCACACGGTTCTTTTGAAGATGAAAAAGCAAGAATTAGCAAGAATTTTTGAAGAATCAGAAATGTTGCTTCAACAACTAGATGAAGCATTGAACAAACAGAAAACAAGCGAGCAAGTTGACAAAAGAATCGAAAACATTCATTATCGTCTTTTCAGTTTACAAATAAAGGAAAAACATACAAAGACGGCGAAGGAGTGGCCTATTGACATTAGTTTTGTTTCAAAATTGCTGGCTCTTGTTCTCATTCCTATAATCACCAGAATTCTGGCAATGCTAATTATCTCTTAGAACAGCATTGAGTATGTTCCAGTGTGCATGGGTGTTTCAGCAAATTGCGCGCGTAAGAGGACGAGGAACTGATGAGGCTAATTCTTCAGACTAAGGCGAGGCTGGCGTAGATGGAAAAGCCGCTCATAGAAATGATGGTAAAGCAGACGAGAAATAAAGAGGGTTAATATAAACGAAAGGCTGAGAAGGCTTTAGAACCTACATGTTGATGGGCACTAAGAGGTTCTGATTTATTTTCCCCAATATGAGTTCATGGCTGTTACCCTTTAACATGAAACAGGAAATAGAAGATTAATTAACTGACAGCAAAAATATATTCTCAAACTGTAAAGTTTGTTCAGAAGGGTTTGACGTGACTAATGATTCAAAAAACATTAAGATTATGGCAGATTTGCTTAGGCAGGGAGCCACCCTCACGGAACATTCCTGTCCAGCCTGTTCTTCACCTCTCTTTAAACTAAGAAGCGGAGACCTCTGGTGTGTTAGTTGCCAAAAACGTGTCATAATTGTTAGAGAGGGAGAAACCGAACCAGAGACTACTGAAACCCCAGTTTTCTCTAGCCTAGAATCAACGATCATAGGAAAAATTCAGGAAATCGAGAAACGGCTTGCAGAAGAAACGGATGCAGAAAAACTCAAGACACTTGGAACAACCCTCTTGGCTCTCCTCGAGAATCTTGAAAAGATACGGAAGATGAAAAAAACCCCAGTCTAAAGCGAAAGGCGTTTATGGTGCTTGGACGCTACGAAAATTTTCCAGAAAACATTCATAGTATAGCTATTTTTAACTATCAAGCCCCAATAAAGAGCCTCCAACAGGCGATTCTCTACACATTTCATCGTCTGAATAGTGAAAACTTTGATTTAGGCGTCGTAACGCCATATTTGAAACAGAATTGTGAGGTCGGATTCGAGTTCGGCGTGGCTGAAGGATTCGATTTCAATTTTTTGGATAATAAGGAACTGGATCAGTGTCTGAGAATCGTTGCCGAAAAAGAACTGCAAACGTTAGATTTTTTCTTTGTTGTCCGCTATCACATTATCAGGGAAGATAGTAAACGGGTTCCGTTAAAATTTGATTATTATGTGTTACGTTTCATATTCCAAGAGAGCGGTTTAGAGCTGCTGATCCGTCACGAAAGGGGAACCCAAAGGGCTACATTAGACGATCTAACAGATTTTATAGCTAAACGGATAAACACTGAACTCTCTCGACTACAGCTAACCCCTTTGATTTTGGGGGCTTTCGAGAAAGTTAGAATGAAATAGTGGGCTACCTTTGACGCTGTGATTTGTGTTCTATTCGTCAAGATGCATTTGCCACATGATTATTTTAAGATATGTTGAGGAAGCGGGTTTTCTGCAGTTTAGTTAGGTTTAAAGGTGAGCAAAGTAATTTGCGCTTTACGGAAAGTATTACCATGGACGCCAACGTTGACCCGAAAGAGAGCTTGCATAGTAAGTTAGGAATTTCTCCTTCTTTTGTGATATTTATGACGACTTTCATAGACATGATTGGGTTTGGCATGGTCATTCCCCTTCTGCCGTTTCACCCAGAAACTGTTGAGGCAGGAGCATTGGCTCTGGGAATTCTGATAGGCTCATTTTCTCTTATGCAGTTCATATTCTCTCCTCTCTTAGGGAGGTTGTCAGACAAGGTGGGAAGGAGACCTGTTATCCTCCTATCCATACTTTCTTCCGCTATAAGCTTCATTGTCTTTGCCCTAGCAAACTCATTCACTATGCTCCTTATTTCACGAATCACAGCGGGAATGGCTACAGAATCTGCCGTAGCCCAAGCCTACATCTCTGACATAACCACAGAAAAAGAGAGGGCAAAGGGAATGGGCAAGGTGGGTGCAGCCCATGGAGCAGGATTCATAATCGGACCTGCCATAGGAGGATTCCTAAGCATCTACGGGCTCTCGGCAACCGGCTTTGCAGCTGCTGCTTTAACTGGGGTAAACTTTCTTTTTGCGTTCTTTTTCCTGCCCGAATCAAACGGCAGGACCGCGTCAAGCATCCAAACGAACTCTGATGGCTATTGGCGTAGGCTGGCATCTGCCTTAACAAAACCGTTGATAGGCGCCGTTTTCGTAATTCTCTTTATCATAACTTTTGCGTTTTCAGCAATACCTGTCATAGTGCCGCTGCTTGGTATAGCCTTTTTCGGCTTTGCGGAGCTTGAGATGTCCTACTTCTTCATGTATATTGGAGTGGTGCAGATTGTTCTTCAGGGCGTCTTGATTGGAAGAATGGCCAAACGGTGGGGAGAGGAGAACCTCATGGTTTTCGGTTCTCTGCTAATGGCGCTTGGGATGCTCTTTATGCCTCTGTTTCCCAGCATTGTCGTCTTCTTTGCTTCTCTCACACTGACATCATCCGGCATAGGCATATTAAACACGGTTCTGCCAAGCTTCATTTCGAAGAGAACTCCAGCGGATGAACAGGGAGGCATGTTAGGAGTTGCCCAATCCGTGGGAAGCATCGCACGGATTCCAGGTCCTCTAATTGGAGGTCTAATCGCCGAATTTGCTGGATTAGATTTAGCCTTCCTTCTTAGCGCAGCTCTTGTAATGATCGCCTTTAGTCTCGGATTAAAGGTGTTTCAGACCCACAGGTTTCGAGGTCAATCGGTAAAATCAGTCAAATTATAATTTGTGGTCCAGTTAAAAATGAGAATATTTCTGGGACGATTATATAGTTGCTATCTCCGTTGAAATAGTCTTTGAACAAATCAAAGGAGTTTTATTAAGCAGAATAAATGAAAGTGTCAGCAATAGAGTATGGTTAATTTATTTTTTTGTAAACGGTTCTTGACCGAAAACCTGCTGTGGATCGCTGCTTCTTGTTAAGAGTTTTTTATAGCAAAAAGAGGAGGTTTCAAGAGGACAAAAAGCTTACTTACTATCTCAGATTATAAAGATATTGGAGTGTCAAGAAATGTCCGATTCAGGGGAAGAAACCTATTCGATTATGTTCACATCTTTGAAGCATCCAGCCCGCCGTAAAATCCTGCGAATGCTCGCAGAAAAACCAAAAAGCTTCTCGAGGATACTGGAGGAACTAGGAATCTCCAGTTCCCACCTTACTTATCATCTTGAAAACCTCGGAGAACTCGTAACGAAGATGGATGATGGAAGATACAAGCTTTCCACCTTCGGAGCTGCTGCAGTGTTAACAATGAAGGGAGTAGAAGAGGCACCGGACATCAAGCCAAAACATCCATTATCATTACCCACAACATGGAAAACCATTTTTTCGGTGTTAATGATCGCAGTCGTATTCTTGGCAGGCCTAAGCTATGTTCAGTATAATTCCCTGAATCAGTTATCTGAGGTACAGAAAAGCCTCGAATCGGATCTGGCACATTTGGAGGCGCAAAATGAAATTTTATTATCTTGGAACATGGACACTGACAGAGCAAGGGCCTTCTTAACAGATGTTATTCAACTCGACATAACTAAATACCATGCTGAGTTGGTAAGTAACACGTTGGAGTTCCGACCGGACTTGGGCGGAATAACCGAGGAGATTTTGAAATACTCCCTTCTTTCCTATGAAAGCAGGTTAGATGTATTTTTGAGATTTAGAAACCAAACTTTATCTCGCTACTATATACAGGTCCTTGAAGGCGTACCTTACTACTCGCAACCCCAACCAGACAACCTTTTAGCCATCACAACCCACATTCTCAACAGATACAAAACATACGCAGAAGCTTCTTACCTCAACGAAATGGCAAGTATGTTAAACAATGTCAACAACATAACGGGTTTAGAAAAAACTGTGGGCAACATGAAGTTAGAGGCGACAATTGAAGGAAACAACAAGATAATCAAATGGCTATACACTGTTGATGGAATTGACTTCCCGACAAAAGGCTTGGAATTTAAGTTCGAAGGCGATTTCTTGAGGGAAATCACTGACGGTTGGCTCCTATACCAAATAGGTAGCACAGAACTTAATGTTTCAGAGGAAGAAGCTATAGCTATTGCATTGGAATACGCAAAAACCATTTCATGGACTTCGGACAATCAGCAAGTGACGAATATAGCTATTTTAGAAGACTCTGTGGAAGCACGTTTTTGGCCACACCCCAGAGAAGCTTTAGAATTAATACCTTACTGGTACGTAGTTGTTCGCCTCGACAGAATTTACCCCGGGAATATTGATCGCATTGGAATTGGTATATGGGGAGACACAGGAGAAGTCAGCAGTTATCAGACAATCAGTGTTGGATAAAAAAAGGAACTTCTCTCTGGAAGAATCTAATTTGGCGGTTTCAAAAGAAAAGCTCAAAGTTGTTTTAGATGCGAATTTTCTTTTTGTTCCCTCCCAGTTCCATCTTGACATCTTTGAAGAACTAGCAAACCTGCTAAATCAACGGTTTGAACCCATTCTCCTTTCTTCGACACAAAAGGAACTTCAAGGACTCGCAGAATCAAGTTCTCCAAAGAAGCGGAAACAAGCCTTATTAGCGCTTAGATTGGCTGAGAAATGTCATGCTGTTCCCGCTGAAAAAGGTATAATGGAGACATATGACGACGTAATTGTTAGAGTAGCAACAGAGTGGAAGTCTCCTGTTGCCACAAACGACCGAGAGCTCAGGAGAAGACTGAGAAATCTTGGAATACCCGTTATTTTTTTGAGGCAGAAGCAGCGTTTCGAATTGGAAGGCACAGTATAGGCTTATAAATAGGGCTGTCTTTTATTTGGAGGCGAAAGTTCCAAGTACGGAATAGGAGATACTTCCGCATAACAGTCACAAATTTAAGATAGGTGAGATTAGTGTTCAAACTTGTAACTCTAGAGGATGCAATTCGGATACCCCCGGAGAGATTTGGAGAAGAAATCGATAATGTGGGTTATGAACAGCTAAGAATGAAGTACGATGGCATGGTAGACGAAGAGCTGGGCTATGTTATAGCCGTTACACATATCAAAGTTAATCCCTTTGGAAAAATCATCCCCGGAGACGGTGCCACCTTCCACAAAGTCGAATTCTCTCTTCTCACGTTCTTCCCAAAGATTCAGGAAGTCATCGAGGGGGAAGTTGTAGAAATAGCGGAATTCGGGGCATTCATCCGTATAGGACCCGTTGACGCCCTCCTTCACGTATCTCAACTAATGGATGACTACATTTCCTATGATGAACGGCAAGGTGTTCTAATGGGCAAGGAAACAAAACGGAAACTCAAGACTGGGGACCGTGTGCGAGTTCGCATAACAGCTGTTTCTTTGGGTCGTAGCGGAGGTTCCGGGAAGATAGGTGTAACTGCTAGGCAGCCTTTCCTTGGGAAGATTGAGTGGATTCGGAAGGATGTGGAAAAGATAGAGGGAGTTGGTGCAGAAGATACAGGGGAAGCTGAGACAGCGGGAGAGTCAGAGAAATGACAGAAAAAGCTTGTCGAGAATGCCACTATATATCATATGGTTCTATATGTCCTAACTGCAAGGCCAGCAACCTAAGTGATGACTTCTCTGGTGTAGTCGTAATCATTGATCCTGAGAGCTCGGCTATAGCTCGCACCATGAAAGTGAAAGAGAAAGGACATTATGCTCTTCGAGTAAGGTAGGTAACCAGAATTCGCCTCTTAACAAATGAACTACGCAAGGAATTGAAGAAGCCTCAGGGACTGTTGATTGATGGTCCCTTCGAAGAAACCATGAAGAGGCTGAAAGAGCTTGTCGAGAAGGAGAAACCCTCTGCAATCATTTCTGTGGGTGACATAGTCTCCCGCAACATGATTGAATATGGAGTCTCTCTGGATGTGTTAATAGTCGACAACAAAGTTATGAGAAAACCCATCCAACCCATAACGGTAAACGCTGACCAAACTCTGTATGCAAAGAATCCTCCAGGAGCCATAACTGACGAGGCTTGGACAGCAATAAGAAGTGCTATTGAGCAAAAGGGACAAACAAGGGTGATGATTGACGGCGAGGAAGATTTGCTTACCCTAGTAGCAGTACTGTCTGCGCCTGAAGATACCCTTGTGGTTTATGGGCAACCTCACGTAGGAATTGTCCTAGTCAAGGTTACAGAAGAAACGAAAAAAAATATGCGCCGTATCGTGGATGCCATGGAGAAAACTTCGAAAAACTAAAGTAAGGGAGATGTGTCAAATCAACAACAACCTGTGGAAGTGTGTTAATGAACCTTAAGATCGTCTCGAAAGAGCAGAATCCTCTAATGAAGAGAAAGGAAATAATATTTAGAATCGAACATGCCCAGACTGGGGGCACTCCAACCCGC
>Ga0209427_10001672_pt1 | contig 25650 bp, 17 predicted proteins | sample DeeMarSWOR136_30_FD_187465 | JGI IMG/M metagenome (GOLD analysis project Ga0209427, IMG submission 187465) | Marine sediment microbial communities from White Oak River estuary, North Carolina - WOR-1-36_30 (SPAdes) (version 2) | ecosystem: Environmental > Aquatic > Marine > Intertidal zone >...
CAAGCCAACATCGAAGCTCTCAAAAATGAAGCAGAACACCTCAAAAACGCCATTGCCCTCGAAGTGGAAGAGGCTTATACGAACGCAATGACAGCTCAGAACCAGATTCAACTTTTCGAGGAAGAGATGCTGGCTCAAGCCGAGGAAGTCTATAATATGTATCTTTTCAGTTTTCAAGAGGGCGAGATCGGCGGCATAGAGCTGATCGAAGCCCGCAGAACGCTCTTGGAAACCAGAAAATTGTATGCCGACGCCCTTTTCAACTATGATGCCGCTCTGGCTGCACTGGAGAAATCCATAGGCAGTCAAAGTCTTGGAGGAGAACAACAATGAGAAAAAAGCTCATCCCTATTTTCTTGATTATTGTCTTGCTTGGATGGGGATTATCCTGCGGGAGACACCACAGAAGTGAAGATACAGAAGGAACACAAGACAGATCCTCAATCACTCAGGATTCCGAAAAGCGCCCTGGAAGAGAGGGAGGTGCGCAGCGTCAAGCCGTCGGAAGAGGATTTGCCCAAAAAGCGTTCGGCGGGAGGGGAAGAAGAGGTTGGGGGCCGAACGAGGTGGTCGAACTGTCCAAGGCAGAACTGGAGATGATCGAGATTCAGACAGCAGATGCGACATTTCAGTCCCTGAGGTCGCATCTGGCAGTCATGGGAAAGGTCCTGGCCCATCCCTTGAGAAAAGCCATCGTCAGCTATGCCTTTCCGGCGAGGATCTCTCAAATCCATGTTCAACTGGGCGATTGGGCGAAAAAAGGGCAGGAACTCGTCACCCTGCAGAGTGAGGAAGTGGGAACAGCCAAGTCCGATTTCTATAAGGCCATGGCTGATCACGAGCTGGCCAAGGTAAATTTCGAAAGGGAAAAAAGCCTCTTTGACCGCGGCGTCGGAGCCAAGAAGAACTATTTAACTGCCGAAGCTGAGCTTAAGGTCACTGAAGCCAGTATGGACGCTGCGGAGAAGAAGCTTCATGTTCTTGGATTCACCGAAAAACAAGTTAAAGCAATATCAGAGACTCATCAGATAAACCCGATCATCACTCTCTATGCCCCAATCAGCGGAAAAATCATCGAAAATAATGCCACCCTGGGTGCAATGATCGATCAAAGTACAGAAATATTGACCATTCTGGACCCAACCCTTCTCTGCATTGACGCCGAAATCTACGAGAAGGATGTGGCCAAAGTCAGGATCGGACAGGATGTGGAAGTCTCCGTTCCCGCCTATCCCGGGGAATCCTTTATGGGAAAAACCTGCTTCATCAGCGACGTTCTCAAAGAAGAGACGCGAACCATCACTGTGCGCACCGAGGTGGAAAACAAGGAGTACAAGCTCAAGCCGGGGATGTTTGCCGATATAAAAATATATCTCAATCATCAAACAGAGGTTCTCGTCGTGCCCGAAGAGGCGCTCCTGGACGAAAAGGACGAAAAACTCGTTTTTTTGAAAAAAAATGGAAAATATCTCCCGGTCATCGTGGAAATCGGAATCAAAGAAGGCGGATATGTGGAAATATTGAAGGGGATTCAGAAAGGCGATAGCGTCGTCACCAAAGGAAACTACCAGCTCAAATCCAAGCTGTATGACGAAATCCTGAAGAAAGCCGGTGTGCATTGATCCTCGATGCATCCAGAATACCGCTTATTATTGAGTCCAAAGAAAACACGGAGAAATCGCGATGATAGATAAAATCATTGACTATGCTTTGAAACACAGATTACTCACTGTCCTCCTGGTTATCCTTGTTTCCGTATGGGGAATCATTTCTTATATCCGGATGCCCAAAGACATCTATCCTGACCTCAATGCACCCCTGGTCAAGATCATCACTGAAAACGAGGGCATGGCTGCGGAAGACGTGGAGAGGCTTATCTCCTTCCCCCTGGAAAGCCTGCTCAACGGGGCTCCCCTGGTCACCCGCGTCAGGTCTGAGTCGGCCACCGGAGACTCTGTGGTCACCGTTGAATTCGATTGGGGAACAGACATCTATCTGGCCCGTCAGATCGTCTCCTCAAAGCTCGAGCTCATCGCCGGACGACTTCCCCTTGGAACCTCCAGGCCCATACTGGGACCGGTCTCCTCCAGAATGGGAGAGATCTTCGAGTTCGCAGTCACCGGCGAGGAGACTGACCCCATGGAGCTGCGTTCGGTCGCCGACTGGACGATTCGCTACAGGCTTCAGGGAGTATCGGGAGTCTCATTCGTCATCAACCTGGGCGGGTTTATCAAACAGTTCCAAGTCTATCTCAAGCCCGAGATGCTCCACCACTACGACATCACCATCAATCAGGTCAAAGAAGCCATAGAGAACAGCAACCGGAATTTTTCCGGAGGTATAATCATCAAGGGCGCCCAGGAAACTCTGATAAAAGGATTGGGGCGGATCGAAACCCTGGATCACATCAAAAACATCGTCATCACCTCCCGCGAAAACGTCCCCGTCTACGTGAAAGACATCGCTGAGGTGAAGATCGGAGGAAAATTCAGGAGAGACTCAGGCAGTCATAACGCCGAGGAAGCCGTGTATGTCACCGTCGAAAAACAATACGGAGGAGACACCCTCACGGCCATTCACAACATCAAAAACGCCCTGACCCAGATTGCCAGAGACATCCCCGAAAATATCCACATCAAGCCCTTCTACGACCAGTCGAAACTCATCCTGAAATCCATAAGCCATGTCGAGGTCTCTATTCTGGAAGGAGCTATCCTCATCATCCTGGTCATGATCTTCTTCATGTGGAACCTGCGCAGCTCGCTCATCGCCTCCCTGACCATTCCCTTTTCCATCCTGATCGCACTGGTCTTCATGGACATCTTCAACATCGACCTGACAGTTATGTCCATCGGGGGGTTGGCCATCGGCATCGGCAAAGTGGCCAACGGCTCGATCATCATGGTCGAGAACATATTCCGGGTACTCAAGGAAAAAAAGGGTCAGGCCTCCACTCTGGAGCTCACCTCAGAAGCCGCCAAGGATGTGGGCAAGTATCTCTTCTCCGCAAACTTGATCATCATCCTGGTTTTTCTGCCTCTGCTCACCCTGACCGGAATCGAAGGCGCCATGTTCCGACCAACGGCCTTTGCTGTAGCGGCTGCGCTTTTTGGTTCGCTAATCCTGAACCTGACTCTCAAACCGGTCCTGGCCTCTGCCTTTCTGACTGAACGGCATCTCAAAGAACGAAAAAATCCGACAACTGAGTTTCTCACCCAAAAATACCGTACGATCCTGGCTCGATCCCTCGACCGCAAAAAGCTGATCATAATCGTTTTTGTGATTCTCATCCTCGGCGCGGCAGTCGCTCACACCTTCCTGGGCAAGGAATTCGTTCCTCCTCTCGACGAAGGAGCCATAATGGCCTCCACGGTCATGCTTCCTGAGACATCGCTGGAAGAATCGGTCAAAATGGGGAAGAAAATCGAAAATATATTCCTGTCATTCCCCGAAGTGATATCCGTATCCAGGACGACCGGCACTGCCGAAGCGTCAGAACACCTCCATCCGGTCAACCACAGCCACTACTGCATCGAGCTTCTTCCCAGGGAAAAGCGGAAAAGAGGGTTCGAGGAGATCACGGAGGCCATGAGAGAGGAACTGGATAAACTGCCGGGAGTGGCTTACATTTTCGAACAGCCTATAGCCAATAAACTGGCAGAGATGCTGACCGGGACTGAGGGGCAGTTGTCCGTCAAGCTCTTCGGACAGGACCTGGATATGCTCAACGATAAGATCGAAGAGATCCGCAACGTCATGGCTGAGATAAAAGGTGTCGCTGATTTGCAGATCGAACAGACAACCGGCATCCCACAACTCGTGGTCAGGCTTGACAGGGGAAAGCTGGCCCGCTACGGCATTCCCGTAAGTGATGTGGCCGATGTTATCGAAACCGCTCTCAACGGAATAGAAGCGACCGATGTCTATGAGCCGGACAGGATCACCTCTGTTCTGATCCGGCTTCCGGATAGATACCGGAACGACGAGGAGGCCATCAAGAATCTGCTGGTGGATGCGCCCAACGGAGAGAGGATTCCCCTTTCCCAGCTGGCTGAGATCAGCAAGAGCGAAGGCCCCCAGACGATTTTTCGCGAAAACCTGATGCGGCGAAAGATCATCCTCTGCAATGTGGTTGACCGAGATATCGGCAGTTTCGTCAAAGAAGCTCGGGCGCTTATCGACCGAGACGTCTCGCTTCCTCCTGGATATTTTGTCACTTTCGGAGGGCAGTTCGAGAGCCAGCAAAGAGCCCTGAGGCATCTCACCGTGTTGATGCTGGTCGTCATCCTGATCATTTTTGTCGTCCTTTTCTCTTCCTTCGGCTCCATACGGCAGGCGCTGCTCATCATCCTCAACATCCCCTCGACCCTGATCGGAGGGATCCTGGCCCTTTTGATCGCCGGGCAAACGATTAATGTCTCTTCCACGATCGGACTGATCGCCCTCTTTGGCATCTGCGTGCAGAACGATATCATCCTGGTGGCCAAGATCAACGACTTCAGGCGCCAGGGCCTCTCCCTGCGTCAGGCAGTGCTTGAGGGAGCTTTAACGAAATTCAGGCCGATCCTGATGACCGACATGGTGATGATCGTCGGCGTTCTTCCCCTGGCTCTGACTGTCACCACCGGAGCGGAACTCCACCGGCCGCTGGCCATGGTCTACATCGGGGGCTTCCTCTTCGCCATCCTGCTCCGGCTGATCATCGTGCCTGTCCTGTACGAAGCCCTGGCCAAGATGGGTAAAGAACGATGGCTTGAGAAAGGGTGATCCCTGTTCACAAATGCTCTGAAAGAATTTTTGCTCCGATGAGAATAAGGATAATCCCCCCGAATAATTCCGCCCTTTTCCCCGCTAACCGGCCCAGAAACGGCCCGATTTTCGTCCCCATATAAGTCATCACCAACGCCACAACCCCGATGACCACAGCCGGGTAGAGTATAGAGGTCTGAAGAGCAGCGAAACTCATCCCCACAGCAAAGGCATCGATGCTCGTCGCCAGGGATAGGGTGAGAAGAGCGACTCCTTTTGTCCGGTCTTTCGGCATTTTCTCTGCTTCATCCCTCGGCCGCAAGGACTCGAAAATCATTCTCGCTCCGATGACCAGAAGCAGGCCAAAGGCGACCCAGTGGTCAAAGGATTCAATGTATTCCAGGAGGATGCTTCGCGTGGCCTGCCAGCCGATAAGAGGCATCACGAACTGAAAAAAACCGAAAAAAACGGCCATCCTGAAAGCCTGGCTGAAGGAGAGTCTTTCCGAGCGCAAACTGATCCCCACAGAAACGGCAAAAGCATCCATGGCCAGGGCCAAAGCCACGGCCAGAACCAGAAAAAAATTCATTTCTCTCTATCTTTCATTCGGCTTCCCCCAGGTATTCAAGAGCCAGACTGGCCATCAGGAGCGTGGCCTGGGGCAAGGCTTTCTCATCCAGGTCAAAAGCCGGATGATGATGGGGAAATTCCATCCCGTCTCCCATCCCGAAGAACAAAAAGGCTCCCGGGACTTTCTGGAGAAAATAGGCGAAATCCTCGCCTCCCATGACCGGGTCGATCGTCTGAATCCTGTCTTCTCCCAGAGTTTTTGCGGCCACTTCGAGTACAAAATCAACCATGGCTTCATGGTTGACAAGAGGAGGATAGCCCTTTTCATACTCAAACCTAGCCGTGGCGCCAAAGGCCTTGCAGGTTTCTTCCGTGATCTCCTTCAACCGTATCTCCGCCAGGGATTGAAGGGATGAGTCAAAAGTCCTGACGGTTCCGGTCAGAGACACTTCGCCGGGAATAATATTGTTTATTGTTCCGCCTTTCACTGTCCCGAAGGAGACCACAGCGGGTTTAAGAGGGTCCACGTTACGGCTGACAATGCTCTGGATGTTGACGACCAGATGGGAAGCAACAAGAATGGGGTCCACCGTGGTATGAGGCATGGAACCGTGCCCGCCTTTTCCCTTCACAGTGATCGAAAAGTTATCGGACTGGGCCATCATCGCTCCTTTCACGATCCCGATGGAACCGGTGGGAAGCAGCTGCCAGAGATGGAGCCCGAAGACAGTGTCCACACCCTCCAAAGCACCCTCCTCGACCATTTTTACGGCTCCTCCCGGAGGTCTTTCTTCTGAAGGTTGAAAAAGAAAAATAACATTGCCTTTGAACCGGTCTTTTCTTTGAGAAAGAAGCTGCGCGACTCCCATCAGAATAGCCATATGGCCGTCATGGCCGCAGGCATGGGCAGCCTCTGGATTCTCCGAGATGTAATCCTTGTCTCCTTCCTCTTTCATCGGAAGCGCGTCGATATCTGCCCGCAAAGCCACGGTTTTTCCTCCGGGCAGGCCTTCAAGGATTCCCCGCAGTCCTGTTTCGGCGCAGGCGATGACAGGAATATCCAGTTCCTCCAGGAATTGGCGGATGACAGAGGATGTCCGCTTCTCCTGAAAAGCGATCTCCGGATGCCGGTGAAAATCCCGGCGCCATCCGATTATCTTTCCGGTTAATTCCTCCACATCTTTTTTCAATTCATCGGTCATTTAAATCCTCCGTTCGAAGGCTTGGTCTTGAGGCTGACCAAGACCGTGATGACTGAATTCAGGGCAAGGCCGACAAATCCCGCATTCATCCCCAGGAAAGGATCATTTTTGCTCAGGATGAGGATGAGGACCAGGGTCACTCCCGCGATCAAGCCACAAAAGACTCCTGTCCTGGTGACTCGCTTCCAGAACAGCCCCAACACGACTCCGGGGAAAAACTGGCTGACTCCGTTGTAGCCAAATATAAGGAGAGGGACCAGCTCGTTGGGAAAAAACATGGCAAAGACAAGCGCAAAAATCATGATCACCAGAACCATGATCCGGGAGAGATTCATGACCTTTTCTTCGCTCATCCGGGGTCTGAACCCGGCCTGGTAGACATTTTTGGCCAAAAGGGTGGAGGCAAAGAGAACAAGAATCGCGGAGGGGACCATGGCGGTCACCGCTCCGGCGGCTCCGACAAAACCCATGAACCAGGAGGGATATGTTTTATTGACAAGGGCCAGGAAGGCCATATCCCCGTCTTCCAAGCCAGGAATGACCAGGAGAGCAGTAAACCCGACCATGAAGATGAGGAGAATCGGGATCTGATAAAAAGGCATGATGACGGCGTTTCTTTTGATGATCCGGGCGCTCTTGGCTGAAAAGGCCGAACCGAAGACATGGGGCCACATGTAAAAGCCCACTCCCATGACAAGCAATGTCGACATGATCCAGAGCACATTCATCTCCGGAACTGCTCCGGGAAAGACGAGATAATCAGGTTTCTGCGCAATCAATGTCTTAAACATCTTGCCGAAACCCCCGAAATAGATATAAGGGACTCCGATGCCCACGATAAAGACCGCCAGTATCATCAGGATATCCTTGACAACGGCCACCCAGGCTGTTCCTTTGATCCCGCTGGTGTAGACAAAAGCGCAGGTCAGGACAAAAGATATCCCGATGGCGATGCGAGGATGCACGGCTCCGTTGCTGGCCACTTGGACGATCAAACCCAGGCCTTTGAGCTGAAGCTGGAGGTAGGGGATTATGCAGATAACACCGATCAAGGCCACAATGACCCCCAGATAGCGGCTGTCATACCGTTTTATGAAAAAATCAGGCTGAGTGTGAAGGCCGTAGCGTTTGCCCACTTTCCATAAGGCCGGAAGAACAAAGAAGGAAACCGTATAGGCAAGGGCCCCGTAGATCAGAATGTAAAAAGTCGGCGCTCCCTTGGAATAAGCCCAACCACTGGCTCCCAGAAAGGTGAAGGTGGTGTAGATCTCCCCGGCCATGAGCAGCCAGATTATGATGATCCCAAAATTACGGCCCCCGACTGTCCAGTTTTCCAGGTTCATCTTGACTCGTCGGCCAGCATAGATTCCCAGGAAAGCCGACAGGGCGATGGTCGCAAAAATAATGATCAGGGCCGCGTTCAACGTTCATCCTCCTTTTCAGGCGGATTGAACTTCTTTTCCAGGCGGTAGGCCAGAAAAAGAATGAGCGGAGTCAGAATGACCCAGGAGATAATCCAGAACAACAGAAAAGGCAAACCCAGGATCACAGGCTCGATCCGGTTCACCAGAGGAAGAGCAAAAACAAGGGTGATGAACGGGATCGACCCGAGAATCAAAGCCAGCTTGGTCCCTTTGCCCATGAAAACCTCCTTTTAAAAGCGCGCCCATTATACCAAAAGGAAAAAAAAGGGGACAGGCTAATTTTTCTTTGATAGGGGGGCAGTCCCTCTCTTCTCTATTATACGGACTGAAAGGGATAGTCCCCGAAGAAAAACTATTATGTCTTTCTTTTTATTCTTTTATCCTCTGCTCATTCGGCTTATAATAATAAACCCGATAGCAATAAGAAAGACGCTCGTCTAACAACATTGAAATTGAAGGAAGCCCAGACTTTATGGATAATGCGATCGTTCTCAGAGGTGTCAGGGTCCACAACCTGAAGAATATCGACCTCGATATTCCCCTGAATAAGCTGATCATCATCACCGGTGTCAGTGGCTCAGGAAAATCTTCCCTGGCTTTCGATACTCTCTACGCTGAGGGACAGCGCCGTTACATCGAATCCCTCTCATCCTACGCCCGCCAATTCCTGGAGAGGATGGATAAGCCTGATGCGGAGCTGATCGAAGGGATTACACCCGCGATCGCCATCCAGCAAAAAGCGGTCACTAAAAATCCCAGGTCTACTGTGGCCACGGTCACCGAGGTCTATGATTTCTTAAGGGTTCTCTTCGCCCGAATCGGAACCATTCACTGCCTCAAGTGCGGCCAGCCGGTCAGGAAAGACAGCATCGATTCGATCGTCGAAACCCTGTTCACGCTTCCTCCCCGGACTAAAATCTGGATCAGTTTTTCCTGGCCCCTGAAAAAGGGCCTCGCCCCTCTCAAAAAAGGCGGTTTTTTCCGGATTCTTCGCAAAAACAGGATCGTGAACATCGACCATGCTGAACTGGAAAAAGAAGAGGATATCGATGTGCTTGTCGACAGGCTCACCCTAGACAGAGAGGAGAGAGAGAGGCTGGTTGACTCCCTCGAGATCGGCCTAAGGGAAGGAAAAGGAAAGATATTAGTCCGCACAGACACGGACCAGGAGTTCATTTTTTCTGACAGGCTCGAGTGCAAGAAATGCAGCATCCTCTACGAAGAGCCCTTCCCCAATTTGTTTTCTTTTAACAGCCCTCAAGGCGCCTGCCCTGAATGCCATGGATTCGGCGACCTCGCTGTCCTTGACGAGGATAAAATCATCCCCGACAAAAACAAGTCTCTCCAAGAAGGAGCCATCGAGCCCTGGACAAAGCCCGTTTCCCGGAGGCTGATGCGGAAGTTGATCCATGAGGCGCAGGAACGGGGAATCCCCCCCGATGTTCCCTTCAAAGATTTTAAGGAAGAATGGAAGAGATTTGTTTTTGAGGGTGAAGGACGATTCAGGGGAATCAAAGGATTTTTCGAAAGACTTCAGCGGAAAAAATACAAGGTCCAGGTGAGAGTCTTCCTCAGCCGCTACCGAAAATATGTTCCCTGCTCCGCCTGCCAGCAAATGCGTCTCAATCCCCAAGCATTGAGTGTAAAGATCAAGGGGCTTTCGATCGGCCAGGTCGTCCGGATGACTGTGCAGCAGGCCTATGGTTTTTTTAAAAAGCTCAGGTTGTCTCCCTTCCAAAAGCAGGTTGCCGAAAAGCTCATCGACGAAATCCAGGACAGGCTCAAATTCTTGCTTGAGGTCGGCCTGGATTATATCACTCTGGACCGGATGACATTCACTCTGAGCGGAGGCGAGGCTCAGAGGATCAACCTGGCTGCAGCCTTGAGCGCATCTCTGGTCGGCACTCTCTTTGTCCTCGACGAACCCAGCATCGGACTCCATGCCAGGGACAACCGCCGCTTGGTGGAAATACTCAAATCCCTGAAGGAAATCGGGAACACGGTCATGGTTGTCGAGCACGACCCGGAGATCATAAAGTCCGCCGAATACTTGATCGACCTGGGACCCCGGGCAGGAGAGGACGGAGGAAAAGTCATCTTTGACGGGCCGTTCCAGAAATTCCTCAAGAATCCCGACTCCCTCACCGCCCAGTATTTGAGACATGAAAAAAGGATAGAGATTCCCGAACGACGGAGAATCTCCACTCAATTCATCGAAATAAAAGATGCGCACAAGCACAACCTCAAACATCTGGATGTCAAGATTCCCCTGAACAGCTTCACCTGCACCACAGGAGTTTCGGGTTCAGGAAAAAGCACCCTGCTCCATGATGTTCTTTACCGAGGCTGGCAGGGAGAAACAAAGGAAGGATTCAAGGCGATAAAAAGTAAAGACCGGATCGACAAAATCGTAATGGTCGATCAATCGCCTCTCAGCACGTCTCCCCGTTCGATTCCAGCCACCTACACCAAAGCCATGGATGACATCAGGGAAGTCTTCAGCCAGACTCGAGAGGCAAGGTCTCTTGGACTCAAGCCCGGTTTCTTCTCCTTCAACACTCCTGGAGGCCGCTGTGAGGAATGCAAGGGAGCGGGCCAGCTTATTGTCGAGATGCAGTTCCTTTCCGACGTAGTCCTGACCTGTGAGGCCTGCAAGGGAAAAAGATTCAAAAGCGAGATCCTCGAGATAAAATTCAAAGGAAAAAATATTGACCAAGTCCTGCAAATGACCGTCTCCGATGCTTATCAATTCTTCTCCGGTCACCTCAAGATCGGGAAAAAACTTGCCCCGCTCATCGAGGTGGGTTTGGGCTATTTGAAGCTGGGCCAGCCTACCACCACTCTCTCCGGGGGAGAGCTTCAAAGGATCAAGCTCGCCCATCACCTCATCCACCAGAGGAGTAAAAGCATTCTCTACCTCTTCGACGAACCCACCATAGGGCTGCATCCCGATGATGTTTCTCTCCTTCTGCATTCCTTCCAAAAGCTGGTGCAAGAGGGACATACGGTCGTGGTCATCGAGCACAACCTGGACATGATCAAATGTGCGGATCATATTATTGATCTGGGCCCTGAAGGAGGAGACGGGGGAGGCTGGATAGTCGCTCAGGGACCTCCTGAAAAAATCATCCAATCTAAAGAATCCCACACCGCCCGCTATCTCAAAAAATACCTCACCGCTTGAAGGAGCATCTCTATTACCGGAAGAGAGGAAGTGCATCGCCGGTTTCCCCTCCATCCAAGCCAAGACCCATCCACCCGCCTCCATGGGCTCCGGATGGAAGAGAAACCGGCGATGTGACAGATTCCGCCTTCATAATTGATTAATCCGAAAAAAAATGCTGACGCAGGCTGATCTAATTTAAGAGGGATTACCCGACTGAGGGCTATTTTTCCACGGTTGCTCGGTAATGATCAAGACCCTCATTTGTGATCTTGACCCAGACTCTATAGCCAGAAGGTTTCTCTAATTCGACAAAACCCATTTTTTCCAGCTTTTTTATTTGATGATCAAAGTCCTCTTTCTTCAGGTCAGGATAAGCCAGCTGGTAGATCTTGAACAACGCGTCTTCCTGCAGGGTCTTATCCGGTTCATCTCCGATGGCGGACAGGATATAGATCTGCTCGCTGGTGAGCTTGCCTGCGGCATCTTTTTTAGGCGGTTTCTCGACCGCTTCCTTTTTTTCTTCTGGCCTTCTCTCCACTTCTAACTTTACTTTTTCAACCTTCTCCACTTCTTTTTCTGGCTCGACATCCTTCTCTACCTGTATTTCCTTCACGGGGGGAGCCTGCTCAACCCGGGCTTCTTCGACAGCTGGGGCTGGCGGCTCTTCAGGGGCTTCCTTCTCGATTTCAATCTCTTTCTTTTCCGGTTCTTTTTCCTCCTGAATCTGTTCTTTTGCTCGAATCTCTTCTTTTTCTTCAGCCTCCTGCTTCATCTTTATTTCTTTTCCAACCCGGAGCTCCCTCATAGCCTGGATCTCTTCTTCCACCTGATCCTCAAGCTTTTCCTGCAGTTTTTTGACCTTTTTGCCTTCCTTTTCTACAAGTCCTTTTAGCTCCGCTTTCTCCTTATCAAGCTCTTCCAGCTTTTTCTTAAACTGCTTGTCGATCACCTTGAAAGGCATTCCGATCGCTCTTTTTACCTTCTTGTTGGTGATAAATAACCAGATAAAAATGATCACCAACAGAGCTAAGAAGACATAATCAGGAATGTTCAAGCCACTCAAGAAGCCATGGATCTTGCTCAGAAAAGCGGTTATTTGACTCATAGGCTGTTCCTGCTTATTCCAATTTTGGCCAATCAGTCTGGAGGGGAAAAGCCATTCCTACTCAAAGCTTCTCCCCACATATTATTTTTATACCGTATTTATCCGCCGGTTTTCAAGAAAAAGTTTTCTCATGCAGGAATCCCCTCTTCCGCAAAAATAAAATATTTTGTGCTCAGGGTGGTTGATAAAAAAACATGCCTTTTTTTTTGACCTGGCCTTGGATTTGACATCGCCTGCTGCCGATGCTATATGTCTCAATAAGCAATCATCTGTTATGGAAACTTTCGGCTGGCTCTCCATCCTTCCTCCTCTTCTCGCCATAGTCCTGGCCATCAAGACCAAGCATGTCTATATCTCTCTCATCCTGGGTATCTGGCTGGGATGGACCGTCATTCACTCCTGGAACCCGGTCCAGGGCCTCATCCATACCGTCAATTCTTTCCTAGCGGTCTTCCAGGATGCGGATAACACACGGGTCATCCTCTTCAGCGCCATGATCGGCGCCATCATCACCTTTACCCAGTATTCCGGCGGCATGAAGGGTTTTGTCAACTGGGTGGTCGGAAAAGGATTGGTCAGGACCAGAAGAAGGGGAGGGCTGCTGGCCTGGTTTCTGGGCCTTATCATTTTCATCGAATCCAGCATATGCGTTCTCGTCTCCGGAGCTGTGGCCAGGCCCATATTCGACAAGCTCAAAATATCCCGAGAGAAGCTCAGCTACATCCTTGACTCTACATCCGCACCGAAATGCATCCTCTTTCCTTTAAACGCCTGGGGCGCATTTGTCATCGGCCTTCTCGCATCCCAGGGCGTGGAAAGCCCAGTTAAATATCTCGTTATCTCCATGCCCTTCAACTTTTATGCGATGCTCGCCCTGGCTCTGGTGCTCATCGTCGTTCTGACAGAAAAGGACTTTGGCCCGATGAAAAAGGCTGAACGCAGGGTCAGGACTGAAAACAAGCTGCTGCGGGACGGAGCCGAACCCCTGGTCTCGACCGAGGTCGTCTCTCTGGAGGCCAAGGAAGGTATCCCCCCACGCGCGTTGAACATGGTCCTTCCCGTTGTCATCATGGTGGTCATGATGCCGGTCGTCCTCCTGATCACAGGAAAAGGGAACCTGATGGAAGGCTCGGGCTCGGTCTCTGTACTTTGGGCTGTTATCTCCGGGCTCGTCGCAGGAGCCATCGCCTATCGGGTCCAGGGAATAATGAAAACCAAAGAGATAACAGATATCTTCATGAAGGGCGTCGGCGGGCTTATCCCGGTGGCCACTCTGATGATGCTGGCTTTTTCCATAGGCGACACCTGTGATGCTCTGGGAACCGGGCCCTTTGTCGCTCAAGCCGCCAAATCCACTATCAATCCTGGATTCATTCCTGTGGTTGTCTTTATTATCTCCTGTTTCATCGCTTTCTCTACAGGAACATCCTGGGGAACCTTTGCCATTATGATTCCTATCGCTGTGCCGATGATCGATCTCATCGGCCTCCATCCTGGATTGGTAATTGCTGCCGTCCTCGGCGGAGGAGTCTTTGGCGACCACTGCTCCCCGATATCCGACACAACCATCATCTCTTCCATGGCTGCGGCCACCGACCATATCGACCACGTAAGAACACAGCTCCCTTATGCCTTTGCGGCTGCTGGGGCGGCTCTTCTGCTCTTTCTCATATTTGGTTTTGCCTTATGATTGTTGACGATCGTTTCGATCGTCGGGGGATCCAAGGGGGTATGTCCCCTTGGTCGCAGGGCGAAGGCTCATGCCCGGCCCGAGAAGGGGAGGCAGCGAGTGCGAGAAAGCAAGCGAGCGTTGGAAGGGGGAAGTCAGTTCCCCCTCCAAGTCGACGATCGGAGAATCAGCAGCGGATGGCCAAGGCTGAGGCCTTCCATGATAAAAGAATATAAGGCTCAGATGGGATGGTTCTCAAACACGCCGCTTTTGCCCCAGCGAGTCAAAAGCGGCTCGATTACAGGCTTCGCTCTCCTCTCGCATCGCTTGAGGAACCGTGCCCGCTCAGCCTTCCATACGGTTTTTTCACCACCCAACCTGAGCCTTTCACTATGATAAAATACATGATGTTTTCTTGTCAGTGTGCAGATTGTCAGGAATCAGGACCGATCGTCGGGGGATCCAAGGGGGTATGTCCCCTTGGTCGCAGGGCGAGGGATCATGCCCGGCCCGAGAAGGGGAGGCAGCGAGTGCGAGAAAGCAAGCGAGCGTTGGAAGGGGGAAGTCAGTTCCCCCTCCAAGTCGACGTTTGAAGGAGGCTCAATGAGAAAACAATTCAGGTTTGTCCTTCTGGTTATCTTATTCATAATATTGACTGTTTCCAGCAGCAGACTGCTGGCCATCGCTGAGGACAACCCATCTTACTTGGCTGAGGCGATAAAAAAGTTTGAAGAATACGTGGAAGAACGGATGGCCCTTGATAAAGCACCGGGATTATCCGTGGGCTTTATGAAAGGCGATTTCACCTGGGCCAAGGGCTTCGGCTATTCTGACCTGGAAAACGATGTTCCAGCCAAGCCGGAAAGCGCTTACCGGCTGGCCTCCATCACCAAAACCTTAACAGCCATTTCCGTGCTTCAACTGGTCGAGGCCGGAAAGATCGACCTCGACGCCGAGGTCCAGGCCTATGTGCCCTATTTCCCTAAGAAAAAATGGCCGGTTACCGTTCGCTTCCTCCTGGGGCATCTGGGAGGGATCAGCCACTATAAAAATTACGATGTCGAAGGTCGCATCAAGGTGCCTAAAGATACCAGAGAAGCCCTGGCCATATTTCAGGATTTTGAGCTGGTCGCCGAGCCGGGAACAAAATACAACTATTCCAGTTACGGCTATAACCTTTTGGGAGCTGTGATCGAAGGCGCCTCCGGAGAATCCTACGGAGACTATATCAGAAAAAATATCTTCAAGCCCCTCGGCATGGCCAACTCTCGACTGGATGATCCTGTCGATCTTATCCCCCACCGGGTCAGGGGATACCGCCTCATCAACGGCACGATCAAGAACTCTGAATACGTGGATGTCTCCAGCCGGTTTGCTGGCGGGGGAACCCGCTCCACGGTGGTCGACCTCCTCAAGTACGCGAACGGGATAATGGATAAGAAACTGCTCAAAGAGGAAACCTGGAACCTGATGTTCAGCTCGATGGCCACCCGGGAGGGACGGTTCACAGGATACGGCATGGGATGGGGTGTTCGTCCCTGGAGAGGCCATTTCCAGGTCAGCCACGGCGGCTCCCAGCCCGAGACCCGAACTTATATCCTCATCTTCCCCACTGAGAGATTTGCCATCGCCATCGCCTCCAACCGGGAAGGGCTCAATCTCATGCCTTACATTTCAAGGCTGGCCGAGCTGGTTCTGGACGAGGACCTGGACAGCTCCGTGTACGTTACGGATGAATCCGGGCAGATCATCTATGACTGCTGCGCAGACATCTTTTCCTACGGAATGAGCCAGTATGCCTGGCGGGGAAGCGAGATTTCAACGGGCGAAAAAGACCTGGCAGAAGCGTTCTCCTATTTCAACAGTCATCTGAAAAAAGCTTATATCGAGAAGAACGTCAAAGAAGCAAAGAAGGCGATCGAAGATGGTTTTCATCCTGTTTCAAATCAATCGTTTATCAAAATAGGCAGCCACATGGCCTCAATCTTGAAAAATAACCTGGGGGAGGAGCCATTCCGCGGATATCCCAGGCAGGGACCGCTCGCCTTTTTCAGCAATTACATCCGAATCAGCAGTCAGTGGCCCGCTGACCGGGATAGATTCAAATTCAGCCCGGACTTCTGCCGGCTGGTCAGCGACTGGGAAAAGGACTGGTCAGTAGTCTATTCTGATTTTGTCCGTAAGCTCCTCATCACCACCAAGACCGATTTCGATGAATTGGGCTCCAGGCTGAAGAGGATATTCTCCGGAGCCAGGCTCTATCCGGATTTCTCCAAGGATATGGAAGATGTCGGGAACTTTTTTTTGGAGAAGGATGAAGCAGATAAATCTCTGGTAATCTTCAAACTTGGCTATGACCTCTATCCCCAATCCCCCGCCTCTTCCAGCAACCTGGCAGCAACCCATCTGTGGACAGGCAATAAAGAAGAGGCCAGGAGCTATTTTAAAAAAGCCTTCACCCTGGATCCGGACCACCCCAGTGTAAGACTGAATCGCTTTGAGTGGCTCGCCCGCCGGCTGGAAAGAGCCAAAAAGACCGCGGCCATCTTCTCCCTGGCAGACATTGCCCTGGAACTCTATCCCAAGGATGCCGAACTCCATCTGGAAACAGGGAATATCTACCTGAAGGCCGGCCAAGAGGAAAAAGCGCAAGTCTTGTACAGAAAAGCCTTGCAACTCGACCCCAAGCTCAAAGAAGCGAAAAAGAAACTGAAAGAGCTTAAACAGAAAAAATAATGGACCGAATACACCATCAATCCAGAGAGGGAAAAAATGAAAAAAGACGCGGGTGACCAATTCCAGCAAGAGACACAATACATCAGGGGAAAGCTCAAGGGCGGCCCTCTTCTTTGGCAATCCAGGCCTGAAGCGCACAAAGTCTACTCTAAGGTCCCCAAGCACAGGCTGGAGGCTCCTCAAAAAGAGGGAGGGATGCCTCTCTGGGAGACCGTATTTCGCCGCCGCAGCATCCGGAATTTCCAGGATAAACCTTTGAAGAAAAGCGAGCTTTCTCAGCTCCTCTGGGCAACCCAGGGAATCACCATGGAATCCATGGGCTACGAATTTCGTGCCGCACCTTCGGCTGGAGCGCTTTATCCCATCGAAACCTACCTCATCATCCATGATATCGAAGGCTTAAACCCGGGGATCTATCACTACGGAGTGCAGAACCACGAGCTGGAGCAGCTTAAAAAGGGAGATTTCCGTGAACCTGTCGCCCGGGCAGCACTCGACCAGGATATGGCCTACTCGGCCAACGTGGTGTTTATCTGGACGGCTGTCTTCCAGCGTTCAAAGTGGAAATACGACCAGAGAGCTTACCGTTACATCTATCTCGACGCCGGCCACATCGCTCAGAACCTGGCTCTGGCCGCAGTCTCCCTGAACCTGGGTTCGTGCCAGATAGGAGCCCTCTATGACCAGGAAGTCAACGCACTCATCGATGTCGACGGCGAAAAGGAAAGCGTTGTCTACATGACAGCGGTCGGCCGACCGCGGTAAAAGGAGGGAAAGGATGAAAAAAAAGACTTTAATCTATGTTTGTCTGGTGTTTTTTATGATCTCGCTCCTGATCCTTGCCGATGACAAAGGCCAGGAGCAAAAGCCCTGGGACTGGACCCTGGAACAGATCCAGGCCAAAGTGGGAAAAGTGAGGGCAGGAAAAGACCTGACACCCTCTAGCTGGCCTGACGGAGCAAAGGTAGCCGTGGCTCTCTCTTTTGATTTTGATGCGGAAACGAACGCCCTGAGGGACAATCAGATCTCTCCTGGAACATTCTCTCAGGGGGAGTACGCTGCCCGGGCCGCCATCCCCAGGATCCTGGCTCTCCTTGACAAATACAGCCTGCCGGCAACCTTCTTCGTCCCCGCTGTAGCCGCCCTGCTCCATCCCCAGGAAATGCAGGACATCCTCTCCAAAGGACGGCATGAGGTCGGTATGCACGGCTGGATCCATGAAAGGAATTCTCTGCTCTCCGAAGAGGAGGAGAGGGAATTGATGAAAAAATCCTACGAGACACTCAAAAAAATCGTGGGCCGAGCCCCCACAGGGATCCGGACTCCTTCCTGGGATTTCAGTCCGGCCACCCTCAAGATCATAAGAGAATTGGGGCTTCTCTACGACAGCAGCCTGATGGCTGACGACCGGCCCTACGAGCTTCTCGAGGACGGAAAACCGACAGAAATAGTCGAGCTTCCGGTGGAATGGCTCCTGGATGATTATCCCTATTTCGGGTTTGACAGGTATTCGAGTGTCCGCCCCCATATCCAACCGATGGATGTGTTTTCCATCTGGGCGGCTGAATTCGAGAAAGCCTATGAGGAGGGAGCCCTCTTTGTCCTGACCATGCATCCCAAGTACACCGGGCACCGGAGCCGAATCATGATGCTCGAAAACCTCATCCAGCACATGCTCAAATTCAAGAACGTCTGGTTTGCCACCCACGAGGACGTGGCTCTGTACGTAAAGCAGAATATGAAGAGATGAAAAACGAGAAAAAAACGGATTCAAAAGCTACTGAATTTTCTTTGCAAACCGGATGTTCTTGACCCGACCCGCATTGACCGCGAATGAAGAGACCTCATTTTTCTCACCGCGGAAAAAGCTCAGCTGCCAGCCAGCAACCATGAACTCATCGCTGAGAGTCGGTTCCAACGGACTGTCAGGATAGTCCTTATGCGGATTTTCATGGATCATAAAGAGCCTCCCCTCTTTCAATACCAGCTTATATGCGACCTGAAGTTCCTCGCTGTAATACTCTCCGACATATTCTCTTAACTTCTCTTCGGTCGGAGAGACCAAGCGTACCGGCTCAAACGGAAAAGGCTCACCTTCTCCTGTTCTCACCCGAATCGACAGCGGAGAGTCCTTAGCGGTCTTGAAGAATTCAACTGCGAGCTCGACAGGGGCGCCGACTGCGAGAAACTCGGTCTTGCTCAGAGGCGAGATGGAAAAACGAAACCGGAATGTGTCTACCTCCAGTTTTCCTTTTTTAAGGGCAATCTTCCAAATGGTGCCTGTTTTCGGATTTCGAAAAGCTCCGGTTTTCTCTTTCAGCTCGTCTTCTGAAAGCTTTATGAACTCAGGTTTGGGGGGAGGTGCAAGTGGAGTGACTTCCTTCTTAAACTGTTCAGCAAGATAGATATCCGCGACTTTCCTCGCCAGCTGGCTGGGGTTTATTCTGCTCAGATTAGCCAGACAGATCACCGTAAACCTTTGTTCAGGAAAGCGGATCATATCCGCCCTGAAGCCAACAAACGCACCCCCATGGCTGACCATCTTCAATCCCTTATAATCACTGAACCCAAGACCAAAAGCATAATCCAGTTTCTCTCCGTTGTTCAAGGTTGCCGGAGTCAGGATTCTGGCCATCAATTCCGGACGTCCCTTCCCCAGCTTATTTTCATAAAAATTGCGGTCCCAGAGAAGAAGATCGTCAACGCAGGTAAAGATCCCACCGTCTCCGATCATATCCAGCGTTGTCATGCTGATTACGAATCTTCCCCCTTTAAGCGGAGAATAGCCGGCCGCCCTGTTCTTCACGATCATCGTGTGGTCATCGTGAAAATGAGTGTTTTTCATGCCCAGAGGCTTGAAAATGTTTTCTTCAGCAAACAGCCTCATGGACTTTCCGGTCACTCTTTTCACGATCTGTGACAAGAGAAAATAGCCGGAATTGCTGTAGAGAAATTCATCGCCCGGCTTGAAGTTCAGTTCCTTCTGTCGAGCTAGGAGCTCGACCACTTCCGGATCTATAAAAAAATCATCATCTCTTGCTCCAGCAATGCTCCAGAGGGTTAAATAATCCCGGATTCCGCTGGTGTGATGGATAAGGTGACGAATTTTGATATCGCTGGCGTAGCCGGGCATCTCCGGAAGGTACTTCCGGATACTGTCATCGACTGAAATCCTCCCTTGTTCCTCGAGCAACGCGATACACATAGCCGTGAACTGCTTGGAGGTCGAGCCGATACGGAAGATGGATTGAGAACTGATGGGAACGTTGTGCTCCAAGTTGGCCATCCCGTAGCCCCGCTTATAGATGAATTCGCCCTCTTTGATAATCCCCAGAGCGCACCCTGGAGAATCTGGCTTGTCCCAAGCCGTAAACAGCTGATCAACCTGATCCGTGAGGGTATTCGGGTTTGCTGCTGAACTAAAGAAAGCAACGATGATGACTGAGATTAAAACGCACGTGTACCTGAATTTACTTGAATTCATGGTCACCTCCATCAGAGGCTATTTTTCGACGGGTTTTTCTGGCTCTTTCTCGGATTCTTTTTTTTCGGGTTTTTCCTCGGATTTCTCGGCCGGTTTTGGCTCAGTCTTTTCGGGAGGTTTTTCAACGGAAAGTCCGACTTTCCTCCGGATCTCCTCTTCCAGTTGAGCGGCCAGCTCTTTATTCTCCTGCAAAAGCCGCTTCACGTTTTCTCTTCCCTGTCCCAATCGTTCTCCCTTGTACGAATACCAGGTTCCTGTTTTTTCGACGATTCCATTGTCCAGCCCGCAGTCAACCAGGTCGCCCTCTCTGGAAATCCCCTCGCCGTAGATAATATCAAACTGGGATTCTCTAAACGGTGGAGCCATCTTGTTCTTGACGATCTTCACCTTGACCCTGTTGCCGATGACTTTATCGCCTTCCTTCAAGGTGGCCAGCCGGCGGATATCGATTCTCAACGAAGAGTAGAACTTGAGGGCTCTTCCGCCCGTGGTCGTCTCCGGACTTCCCAGGAAAAACCCGATCTTTTCCCTGATCTGATTGACGAAGATGAAGCATGTCTTGGAACGGCTGACGATCGCCGTCAGCTTTCTTAAAGCTTGAGACATCAAGCGTGCTTGAAGGCCCATATGAGCATCTCCCATCTCTCCCTCGAGCTCTGCTTTGGGCACCAGGGCGGCGACGGAGTCAACCACGATGACATCCACGGCGCCGCTGCGCACCAGCGTCTCCGCTATCTCCAGAGCCTGCTCCCCATAATCCGGCTGGGATATGAGGAGATTATCCACATCCACTCCTACGCTTCCGGCATAGGTAGGGTCCAGAGCATGCTCGGCATCGATAAAAGCGGCCTGACCTCCCCTCTTCTGGGCTTCGGCGATAACATGAAGAGCCAGGGTCGTCTTTCCCGTGGCTTCGGGGCCGAAGACCTCAACCACTCTTCCTCGAGGAAATCCGCCGATTCCCAGGCTAAGATCGAACGAGATGGACCCGGTGGGGATGGAAGCTATCTTGATCGCCGCCTCCTTCTGTCCCAGCTTCATCACCGCTCCCTTGCCGAACTGTTTCTCTATCTGAGAAACCGCGGCCTCAATCGCTCTATCCCTCGAACTCTGTTTTTCTTCTGTTTCTTGGGTCATTTTCTCCTCCCCCATATCAATGGGCTATGCTCCATTTAAAGCGTTCTTATGTTGCTTATTGTAACCGATATTTTCTTAATCTGGAATATCGGGATGAGTTTTCCTCTATAAATTTTTGGGATCACCCGCTGTAATCATAGAATCCTTTTCCTGTCTTCCTTCCCAGGTATCCGGCATCCACCATTTTTCTCAGCAGCGGACAGGGCCTGTACTTCGTATCTCTGAATCCCTCATACAGAACCTCCATTATGTTGAGGCAGACATCGAGCCCGATCAGGTCAGCCAGAGTCAGCGGCCCCATCGGATGGTTCATGCCCAGCTTCATCACAGTATCGATCGCTTCCGCGGTTCCCACTCCTTCCATCAAGGCATAGACCGCTTCGTTGATCATCGGGAGCAAAATCCGGTTGGAGATGAATCCGGGAAAATCATTGGCTTCCACCGGGACCTTGCCCATCTTTTCGGTCAGGGCTTTTACCTCATCAAAAGTCTCCTGGGAGGTGGCAATGCCCTTGATCAATTCCACCAGGGTCATCAAGGGGACGGGATTCATGAAGTGCATTCCCATGAATCTGTCAGGGCGGCCGGTTAAAGCCGCTAAACGGGTTATGGAGATCGACGAGGTGTTGGAGGTCAGGATGACTGAGGCATCCAGGAGTTTATCCAGCTTGGTGAGCACCTGTTTTTTCACCTCGAAATCTTCGAACACGGCTTCGACCACAAAATCCGCCTGTTTGAGCTCTGATAGCTTATTGCTGGTTTTTATCCGGGAAATGATTTTTTCCTTGTCTTCCTCGATTTTGCCCTTCTCCTGGAACTTGGTCAGGCTTTTATCGACCGCTTTCATGGATTTCTGAAGCAAATCCTCGGCCACATCATTCAGCACGACCTCAAACCCTGCGGTGGCAGCCACCTGGGCGATTCCGGTCCCCATGGTTCCAGCGCCAATCACTCCTATCTTTTTCACTGCCATCATCCCTCCTTGCTCACACCATTTCTACGGCCATGGCCACAGCATCGCCTCCCCCGAGACAGAGAGCAGCCACGCCTCTTTTCAGGCCTCTGTGCTTGAGAGCATAGATCAAGGTGGTCAAGATCCTGGCTCCCGTGGCTCCGATCGGATGCCCCAAGGCCACGGCTCCGCCGTGCACATTGATCTTTTCTCTGTCCAGACCCATTTCCTTGATCAGCACGACCAGCTGGGAGGAAAATGCCTCGTTGATCTCGAAAAGGTCGACATCTTCGATCTTCCAGCCGACATTGGCCAAAAGCTTCTCGATGGCTCCTTTAGGAGCATACATCACCATGGAAGGCTCAATGCCGTTGGTGGTCGAGCCCAGGATCTTAGCCAGAGGCTTAAGTTTTTTCTCCTTCACCGCCTCGGCTGAAGCAACGACTACCGCCGCTGCCCCGTCATTTAAACTAGACGCATTCCCGGCGGTGACTGTCCCATCTTTCTTAAAGACGGCTTTAAGCTGCGATAATTTCTCGAGCGTCGCGTCTTTCCTCGGTCCCTCGTCCATCTTGAAGATCAGAGGATCTCCCTTTCTCTGAGGAACCTCAACGGGGAGAATCTCCTCTTCCAAGTAACCCTTCTCAGCGGCATGGATGGCTTTCTGGTGACTGCTGGCCGCATACTCATCCTGCTCCTCGCGGTTGGCACCGAATTTTTCAGCAATCACTTCTCCGGTCATGCCCATATGCTGGTCGTCGAAAGCACACCAGAGACCATCAAGGATCATGGAGTCTTTGAGCTTCATGTCTCCAAACTTGACACCGTCCCGTGCACCCCAGAGAAGATGTGGAGCCTGGCTCATGCTTTCCATCCCCCCGGCTACGATGATCTCCTTCTCCTCAAGCCAGATCGCCTGGGCAGCCAGGGCAACAGCCTTCAGGGCTGAACCGCAGACTTTGTTCACGGCAAAAGTGCTGACCGTGTAAGGGATTCCCCCTTTCACTGCCGCCTGCTTGGCCGGAGCCTGGCCGATTCCGGCCGAGACGACATTGCCCATGATGACTTCATCCACATCCTCGGCTTTGATCCCGGCTCTCTTCACAGCCTCTTTGATGACAAGACCGCCAAGCTCAGGAGCTGTGAAATTTTTCAGGGATCCCAAAAAGCTGCCTATAGCCGTTCGAGCAGCCCCGACAATAAAAACATCACGCAATTCACACATTGATTATGCCTCTCATCCAAAATGAATTAATTTTAAAGACCTTCCATTTTTATCATAATTAAAAGAGGGTGTAAACCCAGCCTCCACCTTTGCGTTACACGGAGAGAAAAAACTCGATTATCCCTGGAATAAGGCATCTCTTTCCGAAACAGTCCATAATGAAAGTGTCATCTGTCACAGCGGCTGGTTGCCCTCCATTCTTGCCAAAACGCTCAGTTTGAGAAAAACGATTTGATAAGATACTGGATAAAAGGATTAATGGGGATATCTCTGCGACCTCTTCTCCGTGCAGGACAAAACGAAAAGATCCATCTCTCTCCGGTAATATAACAGCACGCTGAATCTCGTCGACCAGCGGTTCAAATGGGCCGGTAATGAATAATTCAGCTCAGACCGGTGATCTGTCCGTCATCCGTGACATCGATCCTCTCGGCTGAGGGAACCTTGGGCAGGCCGGGCATGGTCATGATATCCCCGCAGTAGACCACCACAAATCCTGCTCCGGAACTGAGGGAGGCATCGGTCACGATCAAGGTGAAGTCTTGGGGCCTTCCCAGCGCCTCATCGTCAGCGGAGAGGGAATATTGAGTTTTGGCGATACAGACAGGAAGATGGCCGAAGTCCTCTCTTTCAAGGCGGCTTATTTTCCTTTTGACTTTTCCTTCCATGGCCACCGAAGAGGCCCCGTAGATCTTTCGGGCAACAGTCGTGATCTTCTCCAGAAGAGGTATATCTGAGGGATAAAGAAGCTGGAACGTATTTTCGTCTTCCTCGATGGCTTTCAGGACTTCCTGCGCCAGATCCATCCCGCCGTTGCCTCCCTTGGCAAACACTTCACTCAATGCGACCCGGGATTTCTCCTTGCGGCAGAGGTCGATCACCTTCTGGATCTCTGCCTCGGTGTCAGACGGGAATCTGTTCACAGCCACCACAAACGGGACGCCGAAAATTCTCAAGTTTTCCATGTGTTTCTGGAGGTTGGCAAAACCGCGCTCCACAGCTTCCACATTCTCCTCAGCCACCTTTTCCAGCTCGACTCCGCCGTGAAGCTTGAGCGCCCTGAGAGTGGCCACCAGGACACAGGCATCCGGAGGCGGTATATGTCCTGTCCGGACGACGATGTCGAAGAACTTCTCTGCTCCGAGGTCAGAGCCGAAGCCTGACTCGGTCACCACATAATCAGCCAGTTGAAGACCCAGACGAGTGGCGATAACAGAATTCGTGCCGTGGGCAATATTGGCGAACGGCCCCCCATGGATCAAAGCCGGCGTCCCTTCCAGGGTCTGAACAAGATTAGGCTTGAGTGCATCCTTGAGCAGCGCAGCCATAGCGCCTGCGGCCTTAAGCTCTCGGGCAAAGACCGGCTTTTTGTTTGGAGAATAGCCGACGAAGATATTTCCCAGCCTTTGTTTGAGGTCCTGAAGGTCGACTGCCAGACACAGAATCGCCATCACCTCAGACGCAGCCGTTATATCAAAGCCTGTTTCCCTTGCTATCCCCCGGAGAGGACCGCCTATCCCGATGACCACTTCCCGCAGCACCCGGTCATCCATGTCCATCACCCGTTTCCATGCTACCCAGCGGCAGTCGAGCAATCCGCAGGCACCATCAAAATGGAGGCGGTTATCCACCATGGCAGCCAGAAGATTATGAGCTGCGGTAACGGCATGGATGTCTCCGGTAAAATGGAGGTTGATCTCCTCGCGAGGCGCGACCTGGGCGTATCCTCCTCCGGTCGCTCCTCCTTTCATCCCGAAAACAGGCCCAAGAGAAGGCTCCCTCAAAGCCACCACCGCCTTCTTTCCGGCATGACTCAGGGCGTCCGCCAAGCCGATAGAAGTCGTGGTCTTTCCTTCCCCGGCTGGAGTGGGAGTCGTGGCCGTCACCATGATCAGCTTGCCCTTCTGGTTTGCCTTCTTCCGGACTCCTTCCGGAAAGATCTTTGCCTTGTAGAGGCCGTACTTTTCCAACTCTTCAGGTTGGAGTCCAAGCTTGCCTGCAATCTCCTCAACGGGCCTTATCTTGGCTTTTTTGGCGATTTCCATGTCGTCGAGCATACTGCCCTCCTGTCTTCGATATTCTATTTCTGGAGAAGAACCTTGCCAATTCCCATCTTTTTCTCGTGGCTTCTCCTGTTAAAATCGTGGAACATTATACCATACTCCTCGATCAATCCCTCATCAGCGAAACTGAAATAACAGTTGTTCCCGATGATGATATGGTCCAAGACC
>Ga0209427_10001673_pt1 | contig 25647 bp, 26 predicted proteins | sample DeeMarSWOR136_30_FD_187465 | JGI IMG/M metagenome (GOLD analysis project Ga0209427, IMG submission 187465) | Marine sediment microbial communities from White Oak River estuary, North Carolina - WOR-1-36_30 (SPAdes) (version 2) | ecosystem: Environmental > Aquatic > Marine > Intertidal zone >...
CCACACTGGCTGCGTTCTGAAGGGCCAAGCGAACGACTTTTGTCGGATCGATAATGCCCGCCTCGATCATATCGGTATACTCTTCTTTATCGGCATCAAATCCAAAAGCGCCTTTTTCCTGCTTTACTTTCTCTGCGACCACAGAACCTTCCTTGCCAGCATTCGCAGCAATCTGACGAATCGGTTCCTCGAGAGCCCTCTGAACAATGTCAACTCCGGTCTGCCGATCCCCTCCCAATTTCATCTTATTTAAGTTAGGTAAACATCTCACGTAGGCTACGCCACCCCCAGGGACAATTCCTTCTTCGACAGCGGCTCTTGTGGCATTGAGAGCGTCTTCGACTCTGGCCTTCTTCTCCTTCATCTCGGTCTCCGTCGCCGCGCCCACCTTGATGACAGCTACCCCTCCTGCCAATTTGGCCAAGCGCTCCTGAAGCTTCTCTTTGTCATAATCGGATGTCGTCTCTTCGATCTGGACGCGAATCTGCTTGATCCGGCCTTCGATGGCAGAAGTCTCTCCCATCCCTTCGACAATCGTTGTATTATCTTTATCGATGACTACCTTCTTGGCCTTTCCCAGATCATCCAGTTTTATTTTTTCGAGTTTTATGCCTACATCCTCGAAAATGGCAGTCCCTCCAGTGAGGATGGCAATGTCCTCCAGCATGGCCTTTCGCCGATCTCCAAAACCAGGCGCTTTGACCGCAGCACATTTTAGAGTTCCTCGGAGTTTGTTGACGACCAGAGTCGCGAGAGCTTCACCCTCTAAATCTTCTGCAATGATGAGCAGGGGGCTGCCACCTCTCGCCACCTGTTCCAATATGGGAAGGAGTTCCTTCATGTTGGAAAGTTTCTTTTCGTATAACAGGATCAAGGGGTCTTCCAGAACAGTCTCCATCTTTTCTGGATCGGTGACGAAGTAAGGAGAGATATAACCCCGATCGAACTGCATTCCTTCAACTACTTCGAGGGTGGTCTCCATCCCCTTGGCTTCTTCGACCGTGATGACACCTTCCTTTCCCACCTTGTTCATCGCTTCGGCAATAATGTTGCCAATAGTGAGATCATTATTCGCTGAGATCGTCCCGACCTGAGCGATCTCTTTTTGCTCCTTGACGGGCTTGGAGAGTTTCTTCAACTCCTTAACGACCTCTTCCACAGCTTGATCAATCCCTCTTTTGACATCCATGGGATTGGTACCGGCTGCCACCACCTTATATCCTTCCCGGTAGATAGCCTGAGCCAAAAGCGTTGCCGTCGTCGTTCCATCCCCGGCCGTATCCGAGGTTTTGCTGGCTACCTCTTTGACCATTTTCGCACCCATATTCTGAAAATGGTCTTCAAGTTCAATCTCTTTGGCCACCGTGACCCCGTCTTTCGTGACGACGGGTGATCCATAAGACTTCTCCAGAACGACATTTCTCCCTTTTGGGCCCAACGTTACCTTAACGACATCTGCAAGAATATTTACCCCCTCCAGAACCGCATTCCTCGCTTCTTGATCGAACTTCAATTCCTTTGCCATGAGACTCCTCCTTTCTATTCTTTTTCAATGATGGCAAGGACATCTTCTTCCCTCATCATCAAATGTTCTTCCCCCTCGATCTTCACCTCTGTCCCTCCATACTTCGCGAAGAGGATCCGGTCGCCCTTCTTCACCTCCACGGGTATCTTTTTCCCGTCCTTACCGATCCTTCCAGTCCCTACAGCGATCACTTTCCCTTCGATCGGTTTCTCCTTTGCCGTATCCGGAATAATGATGCCTCCTTTTGTCTTTTCCTCTTCCTCAAGCCTTTTTACTATGAGCCGATCATGAAGTGGTCGGATCTTCATAAAAACAAACCTCCCTTCTTCTATAATATTTGATTGGTCATCTATAATCATCAAACTTCGTATTGTCAAGATATCTACTTGATTTTTTAGTTTAAAAGCATTATGAAGGACCATGAATTTTGAAAACCCCTTCCTTGCTACTGGCATAGGATCGTTCCCCCACAAGAACGAGAGGGACGTTTTTCCCCTCATCCTTCAAAACTTCCCCGACATACCTTTTTGGCCCCAATTGCCCAAGCGCTCTTTCCTGGAGGGGATGGTTGTTCAATATTCTCAAGGGTTTCCAGGCCTGCGGTGGGATGAAAGAGAACAGACCGTTTGGTTGGATACTGGTCAGGGGTTCGACAAGGATACGGATCGATTTTACAGGTCGATAGAAGATGGAGAACTGGAACCATTTCAGATCACAGAACATTTTGCAGCAGGACTACGAATCACAAAAGATCTGCTTCTTGAGAAATATCGAAAGCATATCAAATATATCAAAGGCCAGATCACAGGCCCCATCACCTTTGGCCTAGCCTTGGTTGACCAGGAAAAGAAACCAATCTTCTATGACCCAACCTGGAGAGACATTCTCGTCAAACACCTTTCGTCAAAGGCCCGATGGATGGAGAAACAATTCACCAACCTCTTGCCAGAGGTTAAGACCATTCTCTTTTTCGATGAGCCTTCTCTCTCCGCTTTTGGCTCTGCTTTTTCAGGCCTGAATCGGGAGGATGTCATCCTCTCACTGAATGAATGTTTTAGTGCTGTCAAAGGATTGAAGGGGGTGCACTGTTGCGGAAATACCGACTGGAGCCTCCTTTTTTCGACCAGCGTAGATATCCTCAGTTTTGATGCCTATGGATACCTAGAGACCCTCGCTCTTTATCCGAAAGAATTGGGGGCTTTCTTGGAGAAGGGAGGAATCTTGGCCTGGGGCATTATCCCAACGAGCAAGGAGATAGAAGAAGAGGATGCCGGGAGCATCGTTGAACGCTTCAAGGGGGGGGTGAAGAGTTTATCAAGGAAAGGGATTGATCCGGCCCTCCTTCAGAGGGCAATCATCACACCAAGTTGTGGCCTTGCTTCCCTTCCGGTGCCTCTGGCTGACAGAGTCTGTCAGGTTACCGCTGAAGTCTCCAGAATACTAAGGGGGGGATAGGGGAATGAGGGGATAGGATGACAAAAACATTTTAATATCAGGGCCTCGTCATCTTTATGTCTTTATTCTCCCCATCTCCCTATCTCCTTATCTCCCCATGGCTTTTTAATAATCATCATGGATCTGCTTTCGAGAACGGAACCCCACCACGCCCAAGATTCTCCTTGGGGAGTTCGTTGAGGATAATACGAACCTTGTCTTTTGGGACCTGAAGGGCATCCACAATGGCATCGGTCACTTTCTTGATCAATTCCTCTTTCTTTTCCGCCGTTCTTCCCTGAATCATGCTGATCTGAACAATGGGCATTGCAACCTCCTTTCGGAATCTAGATCCGCAAAGTGCATAGCGCTAAGCGCATAGCAAAAAGTAAAGTTTGCCCAGTTTCTTGGGTTTGTCGGGTTTCTCGGGTTAACACAAAAAACTCAATAAACTCAACAAACCGAGTAAACCTTAGTCTTACCCCATGCGCTATGCCTCTTGCGGTTTAAACACCTTCCACCAAGGATCTTTTCCACCACCAAATTGCTGTAAGATGTCCAGGGCTAACTGAATCCCGTTCGATATCTGTTCTTCCTGAATCCCGGGAGCGCTGAAGACATAGACCACAATATGCTTGCTCGATTCATCGATCTTCGTTCGAGAATCCGGCCCCTGGAAAAGGGAGCAGACGATCCCTTTCTCATCCCGGAGCGTAATCTCGTTCTCTTTAAAGATAAGCATCCGTCTTGACACCCCTTCAAATGTCTCTCCTTCCTGGGCAAGGTCCAGTCTCCATGGGCCATCAAAACGATCTAAATCCTGAATGGCCATCAAGATTCCATGGCACATTTCTGCCATGATGTGGGTATCGATATAGAGATTGACGATGGGAAATCCCATAGCGATCGTTCGTTTCAAATGGCCAGGAAGGGGACAGGGATATCCCCAATCTGTGAAAAACTGATCGTAGAGATGAATCCTTTCTTCAATCTGAGCAAGATGGGCTCTCCGGCGCATCTTTCTGAGGAGATCCCTTTTGTAGATTTTGAAGGCCTCGCTTTTTTCAAAGTAACTGCAGCCCTGAATCGTTCCGATTCCAAAAGGGAGTTCCGGAAACCGATGACGATAAGCATCTGTTATCGTAAGATTGATCTCTCGTGGCATATTAATTTCCCATGACGACTTCGTACCTTCTACCGGCGGCGCGCACGAACCATAGAAATGGTCTTTCGGTTAGGGTAACGAAGCCAGTACCCTTCAACGAAAGGGGCTTCTTTGCCTTTATCTTTTGACCATTTGGCTTCTCTTACTGATCTACTATGTTGGGACGTAGAGGCGTCTCAGTTTGTGGATCTCACGGATCCGAGATTCTCCATAACGGTTGGCTGCTTCCAGAGGGAGAAGGCCTTCTCTCTTGGCTGCCTCAAAGATATGGAGAAGGCGATGATAAATCTTCTCGGTCTTCAGTCTCACCCTCTCGGGATGATATCCCTGAATCTCATCGATCACCTGGATCACGCCTCCCGCATTAATGATGTAATCCGGGGCATAGAGAATCCCCCGTTCATGGAGCATCCGGCCATGCCGTTCCTCATCGGCCAGTTGATTGTTGGCAGAGCCGGCTACCAGTTTGCATTTCAATCTGGGAATGGTTTGATCATTCAAGACACCTCCCATAGCACAGGGGCAGAAGATATCGGATTCTACTCCATAGATGTCTTCAGGTTTGACCGCTTTGAACCCATACTGCCCCTGCAGGCGTTTTAGAGTCTCTTCATTGATGTCAGCCGCCATAACCTCTAACCCCCCATCCTTGAGATACCCTAAAAGAGGCTCTCCCACGGCACCGAGACCCTGAATCGCAATCTTTTTCCCTCGCAAGTTTTCATCTCCCCAGAGGAATTTTGCACAGGCTTTTAATCCCACATAGATCCCGAAGGCCGTTATAGGGCCCGTACTTCCAGAGCTCCCCTCCTCTTTTGGCTTCGCAAGGACATATCGGCTTTCTTTTCCCATGATGGAGCCGTCCGCAGCCGTAAGGTTGAGATCCGCTCCCGTAACAAAGCGGCCTTTTAATATGTCAACGAATCTTCCAAAAGCTCTGAGAAGCGCCTCGCTCTTATCTCTTTTTGGATCGCCCCAGATGACCGCCTTTGCCCCTCCCTTGTCCTCATCGGCAGCAGCACATTTATAGGTCATCGCCCTCGATAACCTCAAGGCATCCCGGAGGGCCTCTTCCATGGAAGCATAGTTGACCATCCTCACTCCGCCAAAGGTCTGACCGAGGCTCGAATCGTGGATGGCAATGATCACCCTCAACCCTGTCTCTTTATCGAAATTGAAGATGACTTGCTCGTGCCCATTCTCCTTCATCCATTCGAAGATATCCATAGATTCAACCTCCTTCGTGGAACATCATGAATCTCTCTATTGAGGAATGATCTTGTCAGATCTCTTCAGAAGTTCAGGAGAGAGGATCACTCCCTGTGCCTTCGCAGCTTGCTCGTTCAACACCAAATGAAGCCTTTCGACGCGCCCCCAGGGGATATTGCCAGGTTCTTCCCCTTTCAGGATACGGGCAGCTTTCTTGCCGGCTGAATAGCCAATGAGATAGAAATTGAGGCCATAGGCAGCAATGGCCCCTTTTGCCACACTTTCCAGATCACTGGTAAAGAGAGGAACCTTCTGCTCGTTACAGACCTTCACAACCGCATCTATTGATGAGAGGACCGTTTCATCATAGGTGATGTAAAAGGCCTGGACCTTTCCTGCCAGGAAGGAAGCCGCCTGTAGGGTCTCCTCACTGTTGGAGATGACTGCCTCCACCAACTCCATGCCCAGTCGCTTGGCTGTTCCCCTCACCTCCTTGATGAGAGCCAGAGTATGGGAATCTCCTTGATGATAGATCGTTCCCCACTTCTTCGCCTTGGGGAGAAACTGACTATACCTCTCAAATTGGCGAGAGACGGGCCAACGGTGACTCACTCCGGTCACATTCGTTCCCGATTTGGTTCCAGGAAGACTGGTTTTGGGAACGAGGCCTGCCTCAACGGGATGATTGACAGAGGAAAAGACGACAGGGATCTCTTCAATAAGTTTGACGATAGCCCGGGAAGTGGGAGAGCCGATGGTATGGATCAAATCCAATTTTTTACTGAGGAACTTCAGGGCGATGGCGTGGGCCTTGGTCAGATTTTCTTCAGCATTCTGACGATCGTAGATGACATGGACCTTTTCTTTGAAACCTGCGTCAGCAAGCGCTTTTTCAAATCCCTTCTGGTCTTTCTCTGAAACCTCGCTGGCGTTATACTGGGTGACCCCGATTGTAAAGATCTTTTTAACTTTTCTCTCTTGGGCAAGGACGGAACAGACAGATAAAAGGAAGATTAAAATTAAAGGAGGATATAATTTTTTCCACATCATCACCCTCCCCTTTCTGCCTTAAGGTCTTAAACCTCTCACCACCTCTTTCCAATCTTTAATGGATTCACAAATACCACCTTTTCGAACCTCTGTCAATTTATTCAATGATTGCACAGATTCTCATTACTCTCAATGCATCCCATATCTGTGTCATCGGTTCATAATCCCTGCCTGACGGCCCGCTGCCTACCGGCAGGCAGGTGTGCCATCAAAGATTTCTGGGCTTTTTTAGAAATCTTGACTTGAAGAGGAATCCCAATTGATATAAGTTTGGACTATGGTTTCCCTTCTCTTACTCATCCCCATCGGGATTCTGGCAGTCTCCACTGCTTCGATCTTCATCAAGCTTTGCGATGCCCCAGCTCTCATCATCGCCACTTACCGGATGGTCTTCGCCTCTTTGATCCTCTTACCTTACGCCCTCTATAAGAGAACAGGGAAACCCTGGGGAAGAAAAGAGACCGGATGGCTCCTATTGTCCGGCTTCTTTCTTAGCCTCCATTTCGCCTTCTGGATTGCCTCTCTCAAATATACCTCCGTGGCGAGTTCCGTGGTCTTAGTAACCACGCATCCCATCTTTGTCGGTATCGGAGCTCGTCTCTTTTTGAAAGAACGCATGGGATTCTATTTAATCTTTGGAATCATTCTCTCGGTTCTCGGTACTGCGCTCATCAGTTATGGAGATATGTCTCTCTCAGAAAAAGCATTAATGGGAGATGGATTGGCCCTCTTGGGTGCCCTTACCGCATCGGGCTACTTCCTCGTAGGAAGGAAAATGCGAAAGAGTCAGGATTTGTTCTCTTATATCCTTCCGGTCTATTCAACCGCTGCCTTGGCCTTGATCGTCTTCTCCCTGGCCTTCCAGGAAAGCTTCTTTGGATATTCACCCTCTACCTATTTTTATCTCATTCTCCTAGCCCTCGTTCCCCAATTGATCGGCCACACCACCTTCAACTGGGCACTGAAATATCTCCCAGCCTCGATGGTGGCGATCACCATTCTAGGCGAACCGGTGGGATCTACGATTCTGGCTTATCTTATCTTGGGTGAAGGATTGACCCCTTTTAAGATGATTGGAGGAATCTTGATTCTAGCTGGGATCCTGATCGCCTTAAGAAAGAAATAAAAAAGTGATTCTATTAACAGACTGTACAGATTTCCAGAACAATTTGGACCGGATGACTGAGAGATTCAAAAAATAGTCCAACGGGTTGAATGATTGATGCCGCATAAGACATGAAAAGCCAGAACCCAGCGAATAGGAGGATAAGAGGGGATGAATCGTAGAGACTTTTTGAAACTTTCAGGGGAAGGGGTACTTCTATTAGGAGGGATGTCCATGTTAAATGCCTGCAGTGGGTTAAAAAGAAACGACCTTCCACAATTCAACGCTGAAAAAGAATCGATCAAAGGCCTTGAAAAAGACGAGATGGAAATTCTTTATCTCGCCTCCCTTGCCCCCAGTGGTCACAATACTCAGCCCTGGACCGTGAGAATACTGGAACCGAAACACTGGGTCATCGGTTCAGACAAGAACCGTTGGTTGCCAGCCGTGGATCCAGAAAATCGGGAATTGTTGCTTGGCATAGGGGCTTTTATTGAAAATCTTGTCATTGCCGCTGAGACATTTGGCTATGAAGTGGATATTCAAATGATAGCGAAAAACCCGCTGGATCCTGATATTGCAGATATCCGGCTCAAAAAAGGCAAAGCCATTGATTTCCCTCTTGAAAAAATCAGAAAGAGGCGAACCGTTCGGAGTGGCCACACGGATCAGGAGATCAAAGCGGAGGACTTAAAATACATTACAAAGCATGATGCGAAAGGCTGCAGGGTTGCAAATGTCCCGACTCCTCACAGTTTCTATATCCCAAAGAACTCGCACCAGGGGAAATACCTTCAGGAAGGAACCATCGAAGCCAACAGGATTCAAGCCTTTCGTGACCCTGCCCAGGAGGAACTGGCGAATTGGATCCGATGGTCAAACAAGGAAGCAAAACAGTATCGAAATGGGTTGACACCCGAAAGCATGGAGATCAAGGGATTTGCGGGTTGGTACGTCCGGAATTTCTATGATCGACAAGCCGTCCTGAAAAAGAGCTTCCGAGAACAGACCGTGGATATTGTCGTCAAGCAGGTCAAAAGATGCGGCGGTTGGCTTGTCGTGACAAGTTCCGATTCAAATGTCCCGACCCTGATTGCGTATGGAAGAGTCTTCGAAAACATGCTTCTGAAAATAAGGGAGAAGATGATTGCCATTCACCCCATGACACAGATGCTTGAAGAAGAGGGTTGGAAAGATAAGGTCGCTAAAGAATTGGGTGTCCCCGGGGAGGTTCAATGGATTTTGAGAATCGGATACCTCAATTCCTATCCTGACCCAGTGAGCCTACGAAGGCCAATCTCCTGGTTTCTGCAAGCTTGACTTTTCAGGAACAGGGGTTCATTCCCCTCGGATAGGGAAAGGAGGAAGCAATGAAATTTGTTGTCCATGAACATCATGCTACCCGCCTTCATTATGATTTCCGCCTGGAGATCTCAGGGGTCCTCAAGTCATGGGCCGTTCCAAAAGGGCCTTCGATGAATCCTGCGGAAAAGAGGCTTGCTGTCATGGTGGAGGATCATCCCCTTGAATATGGGGACTTTGAAGGAATCATTCCTCAAGGTCATTATGGAGCCGGGCCGGTCCTCATCTGGGACTCTGGAATGTTCCAATCCGAGGGAGATCCCGAGACTGGATTAAAGAATGGGAAATTAAGCTTCGCCTTGGAGGGGAACAAATTAAGGGGCAGTTTCTCCCTTGCTCTGATGAAGGGAAGAGGCACAGGAAAGGAATGGCTTCTGATAAAGAAACGAGATGCGTTTGCCAGAGAGGACTGGAAGATTAAAGAAGATCTCACCCCTTCTAGGAAGAAGAAACTTGTCGAAAAGGTCCCACCGTGTGAAACGAGTTAACCTCCCCAAATGAGGTGATCAGGTTACCAGAGAATCAGGACAAGATCAATGCAAATTGCAAAATTAACAATGCAAAATTAGCAATATGTTAAATTGGTAATTGACCATTGCTAATTGATCATTTTGCAATGATCCTTTCTGATAGCCTGATAACCCTGCCTACCGCAGGCAGGCACTACCTGATCATCTGATACTCTGATGGCCTTATTCAACAAGAATCTCTCACCATCTTTCCTTAGGACGGTCCGCGATTCTAAAATTTTGGAAAGAGACTCGTCCTGAAAGGGCGAAGATAAGACCAGACCGATCTATTCACTTATGAGGTGTCACCCCCAATCTATTGTTTTTCTCACGGCAAATCATTATACTTTAAGGGATAAACAGGGCGTGAAAATGGGAAATCAGAGTTCGAAGAAGATACTGATCGTTGAGGATGAGAAGGATACGGTGGAAATGATTACCACCCTCCTTGCACTAGAGGGGTATCAGGTTTTTTCTGCGTCCTCAGGGACAGAAGCCATGCGGCTCTTGGAGACCAAAAGACAAACCACTCCAGAGTCTGAAACACCTGTGGACCTGATCCTCCTCGATATCGTGCTCGGCGAAGAGGACGGAAGAGACATCTGCCAGAAAATCAAAGGGAGTGAGGAATTAAAATTCATCCCAGTCGTCATGCTCACCGTCCGATCAAGCCTCCAGGATAAGATCAATACCCTCAATATTGGAGCGGATGATTACCTCACGAAACCCTTTATTAACGAAGAGCTACTTGCAAAGATTAAGGTGATGCTCCGCATCAAAGACCTTCACGATGACCTGAAACGGGAAAGGAATAAAAATATCTTACTCTCCCAGGCGCTGGAGAAACGATACAGTTTCGGCAATCTCCTCGGAAAAAACAGCCGGATGCAGGAAATCTACGAATTGATCTCCGATATTTCCAATACGGATTCCACCGTTCTCATCCAGGGTGAAAGCGGTACAGGAAAAGAATTGATTGCGAGAGCGATCCATTTCAACAGCCACCGAAAAGCCAAACCTTTTATCGTCGCCAATTGCTCCGCCTATTCCCAGAACCTTTTGGAAAGCGAGCTTTTCGGTCACGAAAAGGGGTCTTTTACCGGGGCGATTCGGAGGAAGATTGGACGGTTCGAACTGGCACATGGAGGGACCATCTTTCTCGATGAGATCGGAGAGGTCTCCCCTCCTACCCAGATCCTTCTGCTTCGTGTGCTTCAGGATCATCGATTCGAAAGGGTCGGGGGAGAGGAAACTTTGGAGGTGGATGTTCGTGTGATTGCCGCAACGAATAAGAATTTGATGGAGGAGATGAAGAAGGGAACCTTTCGTGAAGACCTCTATTATCGGCTCAATGTCATACCCCTCTTAGTCCCCCCTCTGCGAGAGAGAAAAGACGACATTCCACTGCTCGCCTCTCATTTCTTGCAAAAATTCAACCACGAAAAAGGGAAGGAGGTGACGCGTATTGCTCCTGATGTGATGGAAACCCTTCTTGCCCATTCCTGGCCAGGAAATGTACGAGAATTGGAGAATGTCATCGAACATGCAACCATTATTGCCAAAAAGGATGAGATCCTTCCAAAAGATTTACCCCATTATCTCCTACAAACGCCCCTGCCAAATCAACAACTGGTCTCTTTAAAAGATCATGAGAGGGAGCTCATTTTAAAAACCCTTGAAGAGACAAATTGGAATAAGCATCAGGCGTCAAAAAAACTTAAAATTACTCGATCCACGCTCTATGGCAAAATGAAAAAGTATGGGCTGTTAGGAGAGTAAAATCGGCACATTAATGTCTAATTATAGACATATCTATAACTATTTGAAAATATTTAACTTTCTATTTAATTTCATGCGAGATTATGAAATTTTAGTCAGAAATTGTACATTTTCTGCCCTACGAATTGACCGCCATAAATCAAGCCTTTGATTAATAACACATTAAAATTATTAACCTTTTTCTAAAAACCTTCTTTTGGTATGAAATTTGCCTTAAATTACTAATAGTTTTTGATATTGGAGGTTTTTATGAAATGTCATCGATGTGGCGGGACAATGGTTTATGAGAAGTTCTATGGGATTTGTGAAGAATTCTTCGGATGGCGTTGCATCTTTTGCGGGGAAATTGTTGATCAGGTCATCCTAGAGAATCGACTTGAGCAGAAGCGATAATCCCCTTTCCAGTAAGTTAGTGTCCGTAAAATACGTCTTGTACGGGAAGAGGGGATGAAAAGCAAAATATGTATTGTTGATCACGACTTAGCCAGCCGAGGATACCTCAGGGAATGTTTAGAAAAAGAAGGTCATCTCGTCACCATCTTAGATAACGGTTTTCTGATTAAATCTCATCTTTCTCAAGATGTTTACGATGTCCTTATTCTCAATATTGATACCCCAGGGGTCCGAGAGAAAAACTTTCTCCTTCAAATCAAAAAAGCTCAACGTCCAAGAATCCTATTGATCGTTTCTGAAAGAGGGGATCTTTTTCTTAAAGAGGCCATCGATCTAGGGGTCTATGGTTTCATCTATAAGCCGTTCAATCACGATGAGATTTGTACGATGGTAACCCATTTGGTCCGATGAGAAAAGAGAATGGAAGGAGCCCTCTAGAATGGAGGATCTATGGAAGAAGGTACCCGAGTTTCCTCAGTTTAAAGAATTTTCTCTCGAAGAGAAACCTCTCCTCGAAGAAGCCTTTATCAACTTCCCTCCTGTCATCTCTGAATTTACCTTTACCAATCTCTTTATCTGGCGCCACGCCTATCAATTAAAAATCAGCCATCTCAAAGACTTCATCTGCCTTTTATCCGATCAAGGAGCCCTTTCTTTCTTTTTCTCTCCTATCGGTGAGGGAGACAGGATAGAATGTTTTCAGAGCCTGCTTCAACATCTCGAGAAAAGTGGAATTTCACCCAAGATTGCCAGGGTCCCCGAATCAGCGATCGCCCAAATCGATTGGGACGGAACCGGGATGCGGGCTGACTTAGACCGAGATCAATCCGACTACGTCTACCTCACTGAAGATCTAATGAAATTACAGGGCAGGAAGTACCATCGGAAGCGAAACCACATCAAGCAGTTCAAGGAGAAGTATTCCTACCAATATCTTTCACTCACGCCCGAGTGGATTTCAGAATGCCTTCGATTGGAGACCGAATGGTGCGACCTCCGGCACTGTGAGGCAGTACCGGGTCTGGCCAATGAATCGGTTGCCATTAAAGAAACCTTGACCCACTACGATCAATTGAAGATGAAGGGGGGAGCGATCCTCATTAACGGGAAGCTGGAGGCGTTCACATTGGGAGAACCCCTTAACCCTGAAACCGTCGTCATCCACATCGAAAAGGCCAATCCAGCCTTCGAAGGTCTCTACCCTCTCATCAACCAGACCTTCTTGGAAAAGGAGTGGTCAGAGTATCTCTACGTCAATCGGGAGCAGGATTTGGGGGAGGAAGGATTGAGGAAAGCCAAGGAATCCTACTTTCCCAACCACTTGATTTACAAATACACGATTACCTTAGCGTAAGGAGGAAGGAGGATCAGATGGTCAAGAAGGGATTTTTACCATTTTCCTACCAACGTTTTAAGAAGGAGTTTCCAGAGATCGAGAAGGAGTATGACAAACTTGCTAAGAAATGCCACACCTCGGGACCCCTCAGTGAGAAGACCAGAAGGTTGATCAAGTTGGGGATCGCGATTGGATCCGAGTCAGAGGGTGCGGTCAAATCCCACACCCGAAGAGCCCTTGCCATTGGAATCTCTCCTAAAGAGATCCGACATGTCGTCTTATTGGGATTGACGACCATCGGATTTCCCAAGATGGTTGCCACACTCAACTGGGTTCATGAGGCTCTGGACGAGGCTTCCGTCAAACGCCCCAGACAGGCCTGACTTTTCCGTTCCATTCTTCCTCCCATACCAAACTCTTTCGCCCTATTCGAAGGGGTGCGACAAAAATCTTTCCCTTTTCAGAAAGGAGATGGGTTATAATTTGAAAAAGAGAAGAAAGGAGTCTCATGATGGCAGCAAAAAAGAAAATCAAGGTGAAAACCTTCGCGACGGAGATGAAGATTTTTCAGACGATGAAGGAGCTGGAGGCTCTGGATGAGAAGGTGAATCGTTTCGTGGTTCAAAATAAAGTAAAGAAAGTGGTTTCCGTCAGTGACGCGACCACGACGGATGATACGGGCGCAACCATCGGATTAATAAGGGTCTTAACGTATGAGGCCTAGGGAAGCGCTGAATTTGAAATAAGTCTGAGGGTTATCAGAACATCAGGCTATCAGGAGTTGGGTATCGGGATATCAGGCTATCAGAAAGGATCATTGCAAAATGAGAAATTAGCAATCATCAATTACCAATTCAAAATATTGCTAATTTTGCATTGTTAATTTTGCAATCTCCATTCATTTTTTCCTGATATCCTGCATCCTGATTTCCTGGTGCCCTGATTCTCTATTGGAACCCCCATGCTGGCACGTTCCATACAAATGGCGAGGAATAAACAACGAAAGGGCGATGTATGATACAATGGGAATATCAAATCACGATTCATGACCTTCCGGAACCCAAAGCAGAGGATCGGGAGGCCTCCATTGAATGCGATCAGGCCGGTCTCTGTTTTGTTCACGATGCCTATTCAGGAAGAATCGATTGGTTAGAAGACCTCTTCTGTGAAAAAGGAAAGAAGGGTTGGGAGCTGGTCCAGTCGGGATATCACAATCGGCAGCTCCTCTGTATATGGAAAAAGAAAAAGGAAGGCGGGAAGAAAGTCTAAAGATCTTCATCCTCTCCCAGATTAAAGAGAGAGGCCCTGTCCCTTTCTCTCAATTTATGGAATGGTGTCTCTACCATCCGAATTACGGGTATTACGCTACGGACCGGATAAGGATAGGAAAGGATGGGGATTACTATACCAGTTCCTGTGTCCACCCTCTTTTCGGACACCTGATCGCAAAACAACTTAACCAGATGACAGGGATCTTGGGAGGAGGGACCTTCGATATCATCGAAATGGGCGGGGGCGGAGGATTTCTCTGCCAAGACATTCTCGATTGGTCTAAGAAGAATGCCCCATCGTTTTGGGAACGCCTCCAGTATCATCTCATTGAACGGGCACCTCATTGTTTAAAAAAACAGAGGGAAAGACTCGCAAAATGGGAAGAGGAGGGAAAGGTCCACTGGCTCCCTTTGGAAGCCTTTGAAGCCGGGAGGGTTCAGTGGGAGGGGTGCTTTCTTTCCAATGAACTGGTCGACGCCTTCCCCGTTCACCGGATCGTCCTCGATCACGGGAACCTCAAAGAAGTTTATGTCACCCAACAGAATGGAGCGTTCGCTGAACAGTGGGGAGACCTCTCTGATCCGAGGATTGAGGATTATCTCCAATCCATGGGGGTCAGGCTTCAGGAAAGCCAGAAGGCTGAAGTGAATCTTAAAGCCTTGGACTGGATGGAGAAGGTAGGACGTTGTTTAAAGAAAGGTTTTGCATTAACCATCGATTATGGATATCTTGCTGAAGAGCTCTATGCGCCTCATCGAAGAGAGGGAACGCTCCTCTGCTATCATCGCCATCAGACTTCCGATGACCCTTTTGAGCGATTGGGAGAGCAAGATATCACCTCCCATGTCAACTTCACCGGCCTCATCCGTAAGGGAGAAGAAGTGGGGCTTCATTTCACTGGCCTCGTTCCCCAGTATCAATTCCTCATCGGTCTGGGCCTTCTTCAGGAGATGGAATCTCTGGAAGGAGCGCTTTCCGAAATGGAGGGATTGAAATTAAGACTCACCTTGAAGCATCTGATCGAACCGGAGGCAGGAATGGGAGAGGTCTTCAAAGTCCTGATTCAGCATAAAGGGGTGGATTCACCCCAGCTGGATGGATTACGAGATCTCCACTCCCTTTCTCTGCGAGAGAAGATATACGAAGGGATGGGGAGGAATCGATGAAAGTGTTGGGGCTCTTCGGAAGCCCGAGAAGGGGTGGCAATACGGAAATCCTTCTCGAGGAAGCCCTCAAAGGTGCAGAGAGGGAAGGAGCAGAAATCGAGCGTCTTTACCTGAGCGCTCTGACCATTACCCCCTGCACCGAGTGCCATGGGTGTGACGAGACAGGAACTTGTGTCATTCTCGATGAGATGCATAAGATCTATCCAAAATTATTAGAGGCAGACATCATTGTTCTCGCTTCACCGATCTTCTTTTACGGGGTCACCGCCTGGGCGAAAGCCCTGATCGATCGCAGTCAAGCCCTTTGGGCGAAAAGGTATCTTGTTAAGGACCCCTTCATGGGAAAAGAGGGGAAGAGGAAAAAAGGGTTCTTTATCTCCGTGGGAGCCACAAAAGGGCAGAGGGTCTTTGAAGGAGCTATTCTGACGGCGAAATACTTCTTCGATGCCCTCAATGCAGAGTATGCGGGCGAACTTGTTTTCAGAGGAGTCGACGGGAAGGCCGAAATCTCAAAACATCCAGAGGCGCTGCAGCAAGCCAGGGAGGCCGGGAGGAGGCTCGTTCTAAGCGCATGAAGCCTAGACTGAATGTCATCTGGAACGAGATCTACTGCAAGCGATGTCTTCTCTGTGTGGAGGTCTGTCCGGTTCAAGTCCTTTCTCTTAAGATGAATGAAATCGTGGAAAAAGAAGGTTGTATTCGTTGTTATCAATGTGAGCGGTATTGCCCGGACATTGCCATCGAAGTGATGGATGAGTGAGAAAAACGACGTTCAGAGTTTGCCTGCCTGCCCCGCCCTCGGTCGGGACCGGGGCCGGTAGGCAGGGAGTTAGGAGTTCGGAGATCTGTTATGACATTGAGAAGACCAGAGAGATGAAGCTACTTATTTCTGGAAATGATGCCATCTTTGAAGGGGCCGTCCGAGCCGGAGCCAGTTATTTTGCCGGTTATCCCATCAGTCCGACTTCAGAGATCCTTCAAAGAGCTGCTCTGCAATCTGAGGAAGATCCGAAGTTCCAGTTCCTCCAGGCCGAAGACGAGATTGCGGCTGCCATCGCGACCATTTCCGCTTCCTTGGCCGGTGCCAAGGCTTTCACAGCCACCTCCGGACCCGGATTCTCCCTGATGCAGGAGGCCTTGGGATGGGGCCATGTGGTGGAGGCTCCCTGTGTCTTTGTTAATTCCATGAGAGTGGGACCCTCAACAGGCATGCCCACCCAGCCTGCCCAATCGGACCTGTTTCAGATCAAGGCAGGGAGCGCAGGCGATTACTATCCGATTGCCTTCTATCCCCATTCGGTAGAAGAGTGTTTTCGTCTGACGGTGACGGCGTTTAATGCAGCAGAGGAGTCTCTCTCACCCGTCATCCTTCTTGCCGATGCCTTCCTTTCCCATCTCTACGAGCTCGTCGATCTGGGGAAGATCAAAACGGAGATCGTCTCCCGTACCAAAGAGCCCCTCGGGACAGGCCAGAGGCTCTTCACTGGAACAGCCCATGATAAGATGGGAAATGTGAAAACGAGTGATCCCCTGATCTACAGAGAATGGTTGTGGGAGGTGAAGGATCGCCACTCCCGGGTCGCCGAGAAATACCCCCTCTTCGAGTATCTTCCCCGCAAAGATTCGAATGTCCTCCTCATCGCTTTCGGGATTACTTCGAGGATCATCTCCGCTCTGAAAGAACGGTTCTCCATTTTCAGGCCGATCCGCATCTATCCGGTCTTGGAGAAAGAGTTGAGGGAAGTGACCCAATCTTATCCCCGGATCTTTGTGATCGAAGGGAATGACGAGCAATATGCGACCTGGGTGGAATGGGCCATCGGCCGAAAGGTGATGAAAGTTCCTTGTTTGGGAGGAGGATTTAAATTGAATTGGATTCAGAGCCAGATTGAGGAACAATTAAAGAAAGAGAGCAGATGATGGACCGTTCTTATAAGGAACTCCTGAAGATGAGGCGTTTCCCTCACACGTGGTGTCCTGGCTGTGGCATCGGATCTGTTCTAAAAAATGTGGCGATGGTGATGAAAGAACTTGATTGGAATCATCAAAATACGGTTGCCGTCTCAGGAATCGGATGTTCAGGAAGAATGAGCGGCTATATGAACCTTGATGCGATCCACACACCTCACGGAAGGGCGCTCACGGCAGCTGAGACGATTAAGAGGGTCCGGCCAGACTTAAATGTCTTTGTCCTCTCAGGAGATGGGGACCTGGGAAGCATCGGAGGGAACCATCTGCTTCATACCTTTCGAAGGAATCCAAACATCACGGTTTTTTGTAACGACAATGAAATCTACGGACTGACAGGGGGCCAGGCCGGACCGACAACCCCTCAAGGAACAAAGACGATCACATCGCCCGGGGGAGACCCTTACCGGCCCCTACGATTGGGTCGCATCCTCACTCAGCAGCCTCCCTATTTTTACGCCCGGACAACCGTTTATCACCTCAATCATTTCAAGACCTGCATCCGGGAAGCCCTTCAATGGAACGGGTTCAGCTTTGTAGATATCATCAGCGACTGCATCGAATTGAACGGCCGACGGTTGGGGTTCAAAACTGTCCATCAGATGTTTAAGTGGTTCGATGAAAGATTCCACATTGTTGAAGGGGTGAGAGATCACCTTCAGGAAGATGAACTTGGAATTGCCAAAAGAGAGGCTGAAGAAGTTCCAAGACCCAAAGAAGAGGCCAAGGTGAAAGCTGCGCCTGAGGTTCCCACTGAAAAACTAGAAGCCTTTACCCTTGATGAACTCAAAGCTTTCGATGGGTCAGGAGGGAAACCAATCTATATCGCCTATAAAGGAAAGGTCTATGATCTTTCGACAAGCCCCCTCTTCCAGGGGGAAAAGAGGATGCGGTGTCATATCGCAGGGAAAGATCTCACCAAAGATTTGGATATCGCACCCCATGGAGAGGATCTCATCTTTAACTTTCCGCTGGTGGGGAAAATAGAAGGTTAAGGTTAAGGTCAAGGTTTAGGCTAAGGAATGAATTTTCTTCTCATCCTTAACCTCAGCCTCAACCTTTCGTTTTTATAAGGAAGGACTTTATGAAACGTATCGCCTTTGCTGGGATAGGAGGTCAGTCGGTCAGGGTCATTTCCCATGTCCTCGCCATGGCCTTGAAGGAATTGGGCTACGAAGTCACCCTGCTCTTCGACTACGACTCTTCCATTCGGAATCAGCGAATCACTGCTTATCTCTCCTATGACCGAAACCCTATTGAGAATCCAATGATCGAGGAGGCAGACATCCTCGTTCGCCTACATGAGAAGGGAGATCAACTCATTGCCCAGAAGACGATCTGCGATACAGGCCTCTGCACCGACGAGGAGGTCCCTTTCGGGAAGATAGGGATTGAAAAGTTCGGTCAGGCGATCTTCGGGAATATGATCGCCCTTGGCCGGCTTCTTCGATTAATTGACCTTGATATCTCCCATATGGAGCTGGAGAAATTCTTACCCAAATCGTATCTCAAGGAAAATTTAAAAGCGATTCAATTGGGGTATGATGTCAATCTGTATGAAGACTGATTCCCATAGCATAGAGCATGGAGTCTAGGGCATAGGGTTTTGACTCTATGCTCTGTGCCCTCTGCGCTATGCGCTGTGTAAATTAGAAAGAGGGAGGTGAGATTGATGACACAATGGAAATGTTCGAATTGCGGTTATACGTTTGGGGCGGATACAGTACCAGAACAATGTCCATCCTGTAAGCAGACCTGCACCTTCAGTGATGTGACCTGTTACATTCCGGATTGTGGAGGACCCGGAAATATTGATCCGAGACTCGCGGGAAAGAAGGATAAACCTATCAATGAATAATGCTAAGTGACTAAATTGCCTAAAGTGCCTAAAAAAGATAGTGACTAAAGTTAAAAATGACTAAAATTTGAAACAAGTAAAGCCTTTAGAATTTTTTTAAACTTTAGTCACTTTAGATCACTTTTCATTTTAGTCACTCAGTTGAAAAGGAACATGGAAATGGGAATGAGCAATGATTAGATTATCAATTGAAGATTGGAGGGAAGAGACATGCGACTCAAAGGTAAAAAAGTTGTTGTCTTAGTTGAAAATAATTACCAGGACCTGGAATTCTGGGTCCCGTACTACCGTTTGAAAGAGGAAGGGGTAGCGGTCACAGTGGTGGGGTCCGGAAGCAGCCGCACCTATACGAGCAAATATGGTTATCCCATCGATGTGGACAAAGAGGCGAAGGAGATCGATATCTCCAAATTCGACGGGGTTGTTATTCCTGGGGGCTATGCACCAGACCTCATGAGGCGATATCCAGAAATGGTTGGAATTGTCAGAGAGGCACACCAAAAAGGAAAAGTGGTTGCAGCCATCTGTCATGCAGGCTGGATGCTCGCCTCCGCCGGAATTATAAAGGGTAAGAAAGTAACTGGTTTTTTCGCCATCAAAGACGATCTGGTCAACGCAGGCGCCAATTATGTGGATGCGGAGGTTGTCCGAGACGGAAATCTGATTACGTCGAGAAAACCTGATGATCTACCTGCTTTCTGCAGGGAGATGATTGAGGCTCTGGCGAAGTAAGGCGATCATGGGAAAGGAGGGAAAAATGGGAAAAGGAGCCAAGGAGACTATTGCTTGCACGCATTGCGGGGCTGAAGCTGATATTACCCTCGAAGGATTTGAGGGAGTAAAGGATGTCATTCGAAGGACCAAAAAAGCGGTTTGTAAATCCTGTGGACACGACGTCGAAATGGAGATGAGTTCGAAAGAAACTTACGCCTGTCATCATTGTGGGGCTGAGGCCGATATGACTCTTGAAGGTTTTGAAAGAGTGGAAGATGTTATCAAAAGGGAGAAAGGACTCAGTTGCAAGGCCTGTGGGAAGGACATCTCGTGGACGGAGAAGGAAGATATCAAAGCGGTCAAGGTGGCCATGGAAGCGGAAAAAGAGGCCTACCAGAATTATTCGAAGCTTGCCAAAAAGACCAAAAATCCTAAAGGCAAAGATATGTTTCAACAGCTTTCGGAATTCGAGGTGAATCATTATCAGAGATTAAAAAACCTTCTCAAAACCCTTCAGGAGAAAGGGGAGTGGATTCTCTATGAGGGAACAACTCTTAAAAAGAAATCTATTCCTTTAAAAGCTGAAAAACCAAAAGGCCAAGAACAGCTGACGGACATGGACGCCTTGAAAATAGCCATCCAGGAGGAGAAAAAGGCAGAGGCTTATTATCGGTCGATGGCGGAACTGACCAAGGATGCCCGAGGAAAAGATATGTACAAACGCCTAGCCAATGAGGAAGCCCTTCACGAGAAGGTATTGAACGACCAATACTACAGCCTTCATAATACGGGTATTTGGAGCTGGGGCGATTGACCCAATGCGGAATGCCGATTGCGGAATGCGGAATTAATGAGTAGCCGCAAGCTTCAGCTTGCGTATAGTGACAGTTAAGGATTATGGAAGAGCACGCACCCGAAGAGAAAGAGAAGAAGTTCGAAGGGAAGTCGAAGATTATCGTCACTATTGATAGCATCCATTGTGCGGATTGCGCCTTGAACATTGAGCGCTCGGTTGAACATCTCCCGGGCGTCCTCTCCGCAGAGGTCAGTTATGTCCTCTCCTCGGCTACCATTCATTACGATCCCCATCGAGTGGAAGAAGACCAGATCAAAAGGGCCATCACCAAACCGGGTTATGTGGTCAGGGAAACCCTTGCCGAGAAGACCCGAACCTTCTGGAATGAACGGAGGCCCTTTATCTTTATGGCAGCCTCCGGAACCACCCTTGGGCTCTCCTGGATTCTCGGGTGGATCGGTCTAAAACCTTCCTACCTCCCGACAGCTTTTGCCATTGCCTCCCTTGTCATCGGAGGGTATCCCATTTTGAAGAATGCCCTCAAAGCCCTCCTCATCCCTGACTTAAACGTAGACACCCTCGTCTCAATCGCGGCCATTGCGGCGACTTCGGTTGGTGCCTATCAGGAGGCAGCCACGGTCCTCTTCATCATGCTCTTAGGGGAATTCTTGGAAAATCAGACCGTGGGAAAGGCACGAAAAGCCATTTCCTCTCTGATTCAACTTTCACCCAAGACAGCCTGGGTGAGAAAGGGAGACCAAGAGGTCCAAGTTCCAATCGAGGAGGTGAAGGCCCAAGAGGTCGTGATTGTTAAGCCAGGCGAGAGGATTCCCGTTGATGGAAAAATCGTCTCTGGCTGTGGCTCGATCAACCAATCCACATTAACAGGTGAGTCGATCCCGGTTGAGAAGGGATTGGGAGATCGGGTCTACTGCGGAACGATCAATGAAGCAGGTTCCTGTGAGATTGAAGCCACTCAAATTGCTGAGGATACAAAACTGGCTCAAATCAAACGGTTGATTTTAGAGGCTCAGGCAGAGAAATCACCTATCCAGAGGGTTATGGATCGCTTTGCCCGCTACTTCATCCCAGCCATCCTTCTTATCGCCCTTGCCACTTTCTTGATCACAAGAGAGCCCGTCCGTGCAATCACCATCCTCATCGTCGCCTGCCCCTGTGCTCTCGTCCTGGGGACGCCCACAGCGGTAGTGGCCGCTATTGGAAATGCCGCCAGGCAAGGCATTCTCATTAAAGGAGGCGTCTTTCTTGAACAGATGGGAAGGTTGAGAACCCTTTTGGTGGATAAAACCGGGACCCTCACCCATGGCAAACCGAAAGTAGTGGAGATGAAGGCCTTCAATGGAGTCGATGAGAAAGAAGTTCTTTACTGGGCAGCCATTGCAGAAAAACGCTCCGAACACCCTCTCGCAAGAGCAGTCACTGAGAAAGCCGAATCGCTGGGTCTTTCCATTCCCCATCCCGAATCCTTTGAAAATTTCAGAGGAAGAGGTGTCAAGGCGCGATGGGACTCCAAGACAATTATGGCGGGAAGTTCTGAATTGCTGAAGGGCGAGAGGTTAGAGATTCCTGAATCCGCGAAGGAATGGCTGAAGCTGAAAGAATCTGAAGGCCAGACCCCCCTTCTCATCACCTTGGATCACCAACTGGTGGGAATCATTTCCATCGCTGACACGTTGAGGGAGAAGGCGAAGATGGCTATTGAAAAGATCAGAGGACAGGGGGTCCCCGAAATCTGGATGCTCACCGGGGACAGTGAGCAGGTTGCCCACCGGATTGGAAAAGAATTAGAGATAGGATATGAGGCGAAACTCCTCCCGGAGGAGAAGGTATCCAAGGTCAAGGAATGGAAGAGGAAAGGACATGTCGTGGCGATGATCGGGGACGGGGTGAATGATGCCCCGGCCTTGGCTGCTGCCGATGTTGGAATCGCCATGGGGGCCGTGGGGACGGACGTGGCCATTGAAACGGCTGACATTGCCCTGATGACCGATGAGATTGAAAAGATTCCCGTCCTCATCCAACTCTCTCGAAAGGCCCTCCGCGTGATCAAAGAGAATCTCATCTTTGCCATCGTCTTTAATACGGCAATGGTCTTCCTCTCTGCTCAGGGGTCGATAAGCATGATCCTGGGCGCTATCGTTCATCAGGCAAGCTCCTTCCTTGTCATCGTTAACTCCATGCGCCTTTTGAGAAAAAACACCTAACCCTCTTTTTTGCCCTCCTCCTTCGAAAAGCACCAAAATGAAAAATGTGGAAGCCGGGAGGACTACCATCTCTCCTTTTGTCGAAGATGGCGTTTTATTCATGTGATCACTGACCAGAGAATGAGAGCTCCCACAACCGCGGCCACTCCCGACCACACCCGTACGAATCCTGGCGGTCGGCGGGACCACCACAACAGAAGCCACTGAAAACGAGAGAACCCTATCAAGGGAAGAGCAATACCTGAGGCCACTGACATGGCGGCTAAGAGTTGAAGAGCCAAGGGGAGACGCGACGCAGGGGCAGCCAGCCAGAGGCTCACGCCAAACACGATACGGAAAATAGAGGCCACCCAGAGGCCGGTCTGGGACTGCCAGCGGGAGACAAAGGACATCAGGCGGGAGGGTGATACGATACCGCACAGGCCCATGCCGATAACGAACGCTGAGAACACGCCAACGATTAGAACCACCATTGCGACCACCTCCGTCTCCTAACGCTATGGATAACTCGCAACTACTTGCAAGGCTGAGCTTTGCAGAAAAGGATGAATATTGACTATTTGACCAACTCATTTAAGAAAAAAAGCGGGGCCTTGTCAATGTTCATCCATTCTCTTTCACACTGGTAATCTGTGTTTCGAGCTCAGTTAAGTAAGGATCTTCCCAAAATATCTTTCTTGTCATAGGAACACTTTTTTTGACCACTTCAAACCATTCAAGATTGCTCGTATCTCAGATAATGCTGCCGAACGCCAAAACCAACTGGCCTGTCACCTTCAGCCCCTGGATTGGGTTGTCATGCCGGCACAGCTTCCCGCTTAGTAAAACAAAGCGACCCCCAATGCGATCAGCGCAATGACAAAGGTTAGTCCGGCAACAACGAGGGTAACCCTAACCCTGGCGCTAACGACTTCGAGGCTCTTTGTTACGATCTCCAGTTGGTCCGCAATCTGTTTCACAACCTCCGCGTTGGATCGATCGTGCTCCTCAAGTGTTTCCAGCCGTTGTCTGACGTCGCTCAGTTGAGGCGCAACTTCATCGGTCGGCTCCTCCGTCTGCTTCTTTGGGGTGTCGGTCTTACGGACGAGACTGGTTGCTGCATTAATGATGGTGGGTGCCTGCTTTAGGAGTATATCCCACCGGATAGCTCTTAAAGCCAACCCCAGCCATGGCGGTGCCATTGGTTTACTCCTTCCTTACACTCAGTTGAATGTCTTTACAAACTCCTATGTACCCTAAAATACCCTGACGACAATCCCTTTGAAAGAGGATATTATTATTTAAAACATTATATCGCATCCGCATAATTAATGAAAAAAATTGTCTGGCAGTCATGGATAAGATTACCAATTATCCATTATCGTTAGTAATATACACCTTCTTTAGACTTTCTTGAAGTGCGGACTTCAGTAAGAAAGGGTGATTTGACGTCCTGCAACCATTATTGATCACTTTTTAAATTAGAGTGTACTCGTTTTGCATATTGGTAGCAGGCAAGGGAAAAGAAAAAAGGGGCATATATTTGGGGGGGATTAGAACAGAGCCTCAGTGAATTGAATTATCACTCAAGAGAAAAATTGAGGGACACTTCATATATTTTTACTTGGTTGCATGGGGCTATTCTCGCCGTTCTTGGTTGTCATAACACCATCAAGCCTTATCTTCCATATCATGAAAATAGAACCGTACCTTTTTTTTGAGTCTGGCCGGCCCTATTCCTTTTCTCTAAATTGTTTATATTCCTCCTTCCACTTTTTGAAGAGGGCAAACAGGCTGAGAAGAACTAGAACGAAAACAAAAATCAATATGCCGCGAGAGATCGGTCTGTTCAAAAAGATCATAAAATTCCCATCCGACATCACCAGGGATTGACGAAAATTGGTCTCCAGCAAAGGGGCCAACACAAAACCTAGTATAAATGGGGCCCCTTCATAATCGTATTTCCTTAGTATGTAGCCAAATATGCCAAAAAGGATCATCATGTATATATCAAAGGTGGAGTAATTTACACTATACGCCCCGACTAAGCAGAGGAGAAACAAAATAGGGAAAAGGAACTTGTAAGGAATCCTCAATACCTGAATCCACATCCCTATTAACGGGAGGTTGAGAATAAGAAGCATTATGTTTCCTACGTAAAAACTAGCCAGAATCCCCCAGAACACATCTGGATGATTCCTGAGAAGAAGTGGCCCAGGCTGAACTCCATGGATAAGGAAAGCAGAAAAGAGCATCGCCATGACTACATTGGGAGGTATACCTAAAGTAAGGAGAGGGATCAAAGCTCCCATTGCACCGGAATTATTAGCACTTTCAGGACCGGCCACCCCTTCAATTGCCCCTTTCCCGAACCTCTCGGGAGTCTTAGAGACTTTCTTCTCAATAGAATAAGAAACGAAGGAGGAAAGAACTGCCCCTCCTCCTGGCAGGACGCCCAGGCACAGCCCAATAATAGAGCCCCGAAGTATGGCCCATTTGGCTTGTACCCAGTCACGGGCAGTGGGCATTATGTTCTTAACCTTACCAAATATTTCTCTTTTTTGTGCAACGAGCTTTTCCGTGTTTTCCAACAGCTCCGATATTCCAAAAAGACCCATTGCTACCGGGACAAGACCAATTCCCTCGTACAGTTCAGGAATTCCCGATGAGAAACGAGGTGAACCTAAAATTGGATCAAGGCCGATATAAGCAAGGATTATTCCGGCCAGACTCATCATCAACGCCTTATACGTAGATCCTTGGCCCACGTACGCGAAGGTAAAAAGACCTGCACATACAAGG
>Ga0209427_10001674_pt1 | contig 25641 bp, 23 predicted proteins | sample DeeMarSWOR136_30_FD_187465 | JGI IMG/M metagenome (GOLD analysis project Ga0209427, IMG submission 187465) | Marine sediment microbial communities from White Oak River estuary, North Carolina - WOR-1-36_30 (SPAdes) (version 2) | ecosystem: Environmental > Aquatic > Marine > Intertidal zone >...
AAGTCGGAGCCAGCAACACCCCCTTTACCTTGGTAATATCATCAGTCCGGCCGATAATTCCTCCCTTAATCAGCCTGAAGGTACGTCCGCAATCACATTCATCAGGGCTCCATTCGATAATATCCTTGGAATCAAACCTGATGCATGGTTGAGCTATGCGGTCGAAGGCGGTAATGACCATCTTGCCTCTCCTGCCGGGCTCAGTAATAAGTTCGCCGGTATCGGAGTCCTCTATCTCAACCAAGAACAAGGCATCATTAACATGCAAACCAGATTGGTAGGTACACTCAAAGCTCCAGGCGCCTATCTCAGTAGCCCCTATATGGTCATAAACCTTGGCCCCCCAAGCCTCCTGCATTCTCTTCTTAGTCGCCGGAATGCTGCCTCCAGGTTCACCGGCAACGGTTATTTTCCTTATCTGCAAATCCCTAGCCGGTTCTATACCTAGCTTCCTTTTGGCAACATCAGCCATCCCCAGCACATAGGTTGGGGTCGCCATCATAGCGGTGGCTCTGAGTTCCTGCATCTTAAGTATCCGCGCCTCGGTGTTCAATACGCCGCCGGGTATCACCTCACAGCCCAACTTCTCAGCTCCGTAATGAGCATTCCAGAAGGCAATGAAGACATGGTAGCCAAAGGGTAAAAAAACCCGGTCATGATTCCGATACCCTTGAGCATATAACAGGCAAGCCCAGCTCTCAGCGTTCCACTCCCAATCCTGCCATGTATCAGCCTGAAATACCGGCTGCCCCGTCGTGCCGCTGGTCTGGTGATATTCGGTGACTTGCTCCAGAGGTACACATAGAATATCGCCATAAGGGTATGGCTCTTTCCCTTGAACAGCCCTCAACATGGATTTCTCTACCTTGGGGACCTTTCTTATATCGTCGAATGTTCTGATGTCACCAGGTTCTATACCGGCATCACTGTATAGCTTGTGATAAAATTTAGAGTGCTCGTATGCCCACTTGAATATGTTCTGAAATTTTCTTAATTGTAGCTTTTCAAGCCGTTCACGAGGCAGTGTTTCTAGAATCGGATTCCAGTATTGCTCAACTGCTTTCATTAATGTATCCTACATTCGCCAAGTTGCCTGTGGCTATTAGAACAGACTTCTATTCCATCGACAGTGTCACGCATTAACTTATGGTAAGCTTGCCCACCTAAAACACAAACAGGTCGAGGCCACCCATCATGTTCATTACAGCACCAGTCATATACTCTGCCTCGTCTGACACTAAATAGGCAACAGCATTGGCAATCTCCTGCGGCTTGGCCAAGCGGCGTGCCAGTATCCTGCTTTCAAGCTTCTGGCGCACCTCATCAGCCAGTGGAGCATCTGTACTGGCCACTCCCACCAACACGGCATTACTGGTTATATTAAACCTGGCTCCCTCCAGGGCAACCGATTTGGCTAGTGAGATTAGACCCGCCTTGGCTGCGCCATAACTAGTCTGCCCATATCCCCCCATAACCCCAGCCACCGACGTAATGTTAACAATGCGACCCCACTTATTAACACACATGTCTGCCCAAGCCTCTTTAATACAATAGAAAGCAGAGTTAAGACAAGTCTTCACCTCATCATCCCACTCCTCAACAACAACCTTATGGATAGGCACGAAACGGCCCATCTGGGCAGCGTTGTTTATCAATATAGTTATGTCTCCCATCTCCCGCTTAACCTCGGCGAACCCCTTTTTCACATCCTCATAATCGGTGGCATCCATCTTGATAGCTATGGATTTTCTGCCTGTCTGTTTTATTTCTTCGGCCACGGTTATTGCCCCTTCGAAGTGCGACTTACCGGTAACGGCAACATCGGCTCCCAGATTAGCTAAGGTAAGAGCAATAGCCCGCCCGATTCCTTTTGGTCTCGATGCCCCGCTAACGAATGCAACTTTTCCTTCCAATGGCATATGTCTTCTCCTCCTTCAACAAAGTTACCGGCAGTTTAATATTGTCCTCAAGACGCTTACTTCACACGCTCGAAGGCATAATACACCCTATCGCACACCTTGGTTTCCTTCTTGACGTCTATCGGATGCGCCGGAACATCGAATACCACAAACTTGACTTCGTCGCCGTCTTTAAGCTCGCCCTCGGCGCAATTTATGACACGGCCCAGCAGGTGCTTTATCGGGCTGTCCTTGCCAAAATTAAGCCAGGCGATGATTAGCGGCGAAGGAAAACCAAGAGGGGCACCAGCTTGCGTTTCAGTAACGGCAACCACTGTAGCCATTTTCGGCAGGTCCACCCATTCCAGTTCTTCGGACCAGCACTTCGGGCATATAACACCCGGTGGGAAGGCAATATGCCCGCACTTCCGGCACTTGGTCGTGGTAAATCTTCCCTCCCTGAGATTATCATAAAAATGGTAGTTCCGGTTAAACTCCCGGCATTCTAAAGGCCACATGTCCATTTCAGAGATGTAGGTGCCTTCCAGGGCTGGAGTCCCTACTATTTTTGCCGTTTCTATATCCGTCATCTCTATTCTCCTTATCTAGACATTGTATAAATGGCTTATTTAACCGGCTCCGTCCCGTATACTAACACCGTGTGCTGGGCACAGGTGCCACTTAGATTATGAGCCAGTGCAATCTTGGGGTCTTTAGCCTGATTTGTAGCTCTCCCTTGAAGCTGCTTACATATCTCGATAGACTGGCGGGCTCCGGAAGCACCGAAAGGATGCCCGTGGCTGAGCAGTCCACCGTCTGTATTTATGGGGCGCTCGCCGTCAATATTAATAGCGCCCGAGGCTATATAATCGCCGCCTTCTCCCTTTTTACAAAAGCCCAACTCTTCGACCTCTATAATCTCAGATATGGTAAAACAGTCGTGCACCTGGGCCACATCAATATCTTTAGCGCTGACCCGAGCATTTTTGTAAGCCACTTCAGCCGCTTTCTTCAAATGCGGCCACTCCGCCAGGGTTTCGCCCGGCCAACCTGCCGACATGCTATGTGTGGCATGCTGTCCGGTGCCGCGAATATAGACCAGCGATCTGTCAGACATGTCTTTGGCTCTCTGCTCAGAGGCAACTATCACGGCAGAGGCACCATCGGACAGAGGGCAGCAGTCGAAAAGACCGAAGGGGTCAGCAATTAGCCTGGCACCAAGCGCCTCATCCATTGTAAGAGTCTTTGGGTAAAAATGACCTTTCGGATTGGTAGCACCATAATTGTAATTGGCTACAGCGACACGAGCCATTTGTTCTTTGGTTGTCCCGTAGCGCTTCATATGCATTTTGGCAATCATGGCAAAAAACGGTGGGGGCACTCCCAGTCCCATAGCAGAATCCCAGTCATGGTCATTGACCGCTAATTGTGTGTAGTTTGTTTCCCATCTCTGGGGCATATAAACTTTCTCGGCGCCTGTCACCAGAATTACCTCGGCAATGCCGCTTTCTATCATCCCCTTGGCCACAATAATTCCAGAATTGGAGCCGGCACAAAGAGTATCAATCCGAATACAAATTGATGTCGGTTTCAATCCTAACCTATGGGCTACAAGAGGAGCTGTGTTAAGTGCCGAGGAATGCCTGCCTGCCATTGTGGTACAAACGATGAGCCCGTCTATTTCTGTAGGCTTCAGTCTCGGGATATCGTCAGAGCAGGCTTTAGCTGCCTCCTGGAAGAGCTCAAGTATATGTGCTTCTCTTACGCCAAATTTACTCACCCCCCCACCAACTATTACAGCATTTGTCTTATTTACCATCTAAACATCCCCTTTTTTGCTTAAGCTGTGAAGCCTATGAAATCACAAACCCTGATGTCGCCTAACTTTGAAAAGCCATGTTACTGGTCTAAGATTCACGCCAATTCAGCATTTTTCTGAAACTTGGATGATTAGCCGCAAACGGATTATATCACACGTGACTTCAAGTATTAAAAACCAGTCTCTTCTTCTCAGTCACGGTACCGCCGGTTCGAATCCAACTTGGGCTACCAACTGCTTGCAAAAGTTTACAAATCGTAGCTATTTTTTGTACAAATTTGTCCACGCTATCTGTTACGCCTTTTGGCGAAAAATTTCGTTAGTAATCCGCCGCTGCTTACAAAAGATAAAACTTCTCGAAGATCTTCGCGCTTAGTACTTAGAAACTTCCATCTCCTCTATTTTCCCAGTCACGGTGAAGACGACACGCTCGCAGATGTTAGTAACCCTGTCTGCAGTGCGCTCCAGATTGTGTGCCACCCAGATAAGACGGGTCGCCCTAGTTACAGTTCTGGGGTCTTCCATCATAAAGACAAGCAACTCTCTAAAGACCTGGTCATATAGACTATCAACCTCATCATCTTCAGCGCTGATGCGCCTGGCAGCATCAGCATCATGTTCAACAAAAGCAGCCAGACTCCGATGGAGCATATCAGTGGCTCTTTCCGCCATGCGTGGTATATCAATCAAAGGCTTTAACGGAGGCTCATCGCCTATCATTATGGCGATTTTGGCGATTCCTCCAGCATGGTCAGCTATCCTTTCAAGGTCGACTATAATATACAGGACAGCAACGATGATTCTCAGGTCACTGGCCATCGGTTGCTGTGTAACGATAAGCTCAGTGCACTTCTTCTCGATTTCATAACGCTTCAGGTCAATCTCGCGGTCAGTATCGATTATCTGCCTTGCCAGCTCTAAGTCTCTCTTTTTTAATGCCTCTATAGAGCGGCTTATAGCCTTCTCCACCATGCTGCCTAAGACCAGCACTTCATCCTGAAGCTCGTGAAGGTGACGCTCAAAACTTGTTCTCGGCATTTTGGATTCCTCCTTAGCCAAACCGGCCGGTGATATAATCTTCTGTCCTTTTATCTTGCGGACGGCTGAATAGTTCGCTCGTCTTGCCGTATTCAATCAGCTCTCCCAATAGGAAGAACCCGGTCCGGTCGGAGACCCGCGCTGCCTGCTGCATGTTGTGGGTGACAATGACAATAGTATATGTTTTCTTTAGCTCCTGCATCAGCTCCTCGATTTTCATCGTGGCTATGGGGTCTAGGGCGGAGCATGGCTCATCCATAAGGATAACCTCAGGTTCCACAGCAAGGGCACGGGCAATACACAGCCGCTGCTGCTGACCACCAGAAAGAGCTAGCCCCGATTTATCCAAGTCATCTTTTACCTCGTCCCATAAAGCTGCGGCTCTAAGGCTTTTCTCCACTACGTCTGCAAGCCTCGTCTTGTGGTTCATACCCAGCATCCTTGGCCCAAATACGGTGTTTTCGAAAATAGATTTGGGCAATGGATTCGGCTGCTGGAATACCATGCCCACGCGTTTCCGCACCTCGACCACATCTATGTCCGGTGCATAAATATCAACCCCGTCCAACAATACTTTCCCACTCATACGACTTCTGGCTATCGTATCATTCATGCGGTTTAGTGCCCGAAGGAAGGTAGATTTGCCGCACCCTGAGGGCCCCATAAGAGCAGTAATAGAATATTCCCTGATGTCCAAGTTGATTTTTTTTAGCGCCTGCTTGTTACCGTAGAAGAAATCAAGCTCTTTTGTTTTTATCTTTGGATCCATTTACTTTCCTGCCATTCTAACACGGAAGCTTTGAGCTAGCCAGTTTGTAATACCGTTAATAACCAAAATGATGATAATCAACATTACGCCTGTAGCCATAGCTTTATCCAGTGCCCTGGTCTCCATAGCCAGGTAGTATAAGTGTAACGCTAGAGTCCGGCCACTGGAGAGGAATGAAGTCGGCATGGCAGCGCTGCTGCCCATGGTGACATAGAGACAGGCGGTCTCACCTACAGCTCTGCCGACACACAAGATGACAGCCGTGATTATTCCAGGCAAAGCTGCCGGCAGCACAACTCTGGAGACGGTCTGCCATTTCGTAGCCGCCAGAGCTAGCCCAGCCTCTCGATACGAATTGGGTACGGCTTTAATGGCTTCTTCAGCAGTCCGGATAAAGGTGGGCAATACCAAGCAAGCCAGAGTTAAAGCTCCAGACAAGATGGAAAAGTTGAAATGCAAAACGGTCACGAACAGGGCGAAGCCAAAGAGCCCGAAAATAATGGACGGGACCCCAGCCAGAGTCTCTACACCATATCTTATGAGCTTGGTAAGCCAGTTGTCAGTGGCGTATTCAGCCATGTATATGGCAGCTCCAAGCCCCAAAGGCGTAGCAATTGCGATAGTGAGCGCAACAATATAGATTGTGCCGACTATGGCTGTGGAAATACCGCCTTCACCGCTAAGTCCACCCTGGGGTGCCGTAACTAGGAACTCCCAATTGAATTGACTTATACCCTTAGACAGAACGTAACCAATGATGAGCGCCAGAATTAGCACCGTGAAGATGCCAGCCAGCCAGATTACACTGAAGGCTATTCTTTGGGTTACCTTTGCCGACAGTTTCATACACGCCTCCGGGCGACAAAAGCCAGACTATTGAGTCCCATAATCAGCAGAAAAAGAACGATTCCGGTAGCAAAAAGAGCGCTTTCATGAAGGCCACCGGCGTACATTATCTCCACAGCTATATTGCCAGTTAAGGTTCGTGCCGGGTCTAAAGGTGAGATCGGTATAAGAATGGAATTGCCGATAACCATAATCATGGCCATAGTCTCGCCAATAGCTCTGCCCATAGCCAAGATGACGGCAGCCATGATGCCGGAGCGTGCCGCTGGCAACATGACATGCCAGATGGTCTGCCATTTGTTGGCACCCAAAGCCAGGGCGCCTTCTCGATAGCTCACAGGCACAGCTCGCAGGCTGTCTTCACTGATACTGACCACCGTGGGCAGAATCATTATTGTAAGCACAATGATTCCAGCCAAAACACTGTAGCCGCTGCCCCCTATCTGTCTAATAAGGGGGACAAGGATCACCATGCCTACCAACCCATAAACAACCGAGGGAATACCGACAAGCAATTCTACTGCGCCCCTAACCACACCACGGACTCGGTAGGGAGCAACCTCAGCCAGAAAAATAGCACAAGCAATACCTAAAGGTGCTGAGAGCAGTAAAGCCCCGATGGTAACATATATCGAGCCCACAATCATGGGCAAGATGCCGAATTCATTAATACCCGGACGCCAGACGGTCCCGAACAAAAACTCAAAGACACCGATAGCGCGAAATGCCGGTATACCCTGTTGAATCACAAAAATACCGATGAGAAAGACGATTAAGATAGCTGCTAGACCAGCTAGAAAAACTCCCCGCCGGGAGAGTATGTCTACTAATTGGCGTGATATTTTCGGCATCTGACTATCTAAAGTAAATTTAACAACCAACTGAAGAGGGATTCGAATAGAATCCCCCTTCAGCCACGCATAGAAAGGAAGAGTTTCTAGAGAGTTTGGAAAACATATTTATTTTGCGCTAAGATAGCCCTCCTGTTCGATAATGTTCTGCCCCTCACTGCCGAGGCAAAAGTCTATGAACTCTTTAACCAAACCCATTGGCTGTTCCTTTGTCAAAAAGTATAGAGGGCGGACAACCGGATACTTCCCAGTTTTGCAGTTTTCCACAGTGCAGACAACACCATCGACGGCAAGAGGCTTGACAGTGCTATCAATATAGCCTAAGGAAAGAAAACCGACAGCCAGAGGAGTTGTTGACACTGATGTCCTCAGAGCACCATTCGATGGCTGTAGAATAGCTTTATCAGTAATCAAAGTCTTTCCCATTACCATCTCCTCGAAGGCACCTCTCGTGCCGGAGCCCTCTTCCCTGGCAACTACGGTGATAGTTCCGCTACTGCCACCGACTTCGCTCCAATCAGTAATATCACCAGCAAAAATCTTTATGATCTGGTCTTTTGTCAACCCAGTTACGGAATTGCCAGGGTGAACAACCATAGCAATACCATCTCGAGCCAAGAGATGAGTCACAAGCTTTGGCTCATCAGATTTAAGCTCTCTGGAAGCTGCGCCTATATCGACAGTCCCATCGGCAGCAGATTTGATGCCAACGCTGGAGCCCCCACCCTGAATAGTTATGTTTACATCAGGATTCTTCTTCATGAAAGCAGCTGCCAACTTCTCCGCCACCGGCTGGACAGTCGTCGAGCCAGCTTCAGTTATAGTCCCTGATGCACTCCCCCCACAGCCACTAAGTGCCAAGGCAACCAGAATCAAACAGGTTAATGGTACCAAAAACGATGCTTTTTTTACTTTGTTATACACTTTCTCTCCTTTCAAATTAAACCGTTTCATTTCGTAGATATTATGCTGTTTTCAATTGCATCTTAAGTTGCACAGGCCTCCTTACTATGTATTCCCTTCTTCTGCTATGGATACGTCTGGGCAATCGCTTATTGGCAACAGGACCGTTGTAAGGATAGAGCGCTTCGTTGTCATATCGCTGTCTCCACATTTTTTACCTCCGTTTGTGCAATAATTTCTCTAATCAGTTTCTTCACTTTAGCCTCGATTTCATCCCTGATCTCTCTCACTTTTTCAATAGATTTTCCCTCCGGGTCCTCCAACTGCCAGTCTTCGGTAGGCACGAAGGTGGCAGGGCAAACTCTTTCAGCCTCACAGCCCATGGTTATAGTCTTGTCAATATCATCCATCATCTCAGGGATCAACATCTTCGGGTGTTTGGAACTTACGTCGATGCCCACCTCTCTCATAGCTTCCACGACGGTACGATCGACGTGACTTGCTGGTAGAGTTCCTGCAGAAAGAGCCTCAGCTTTTCCAGCGGCGTAATGATTAAAAAAGGCTTCAGCCATCTGGCTCCGGCCTGAATTGTGCACGCAGACGAACAAGACTTTCTTCATTAGTTATAGTGAAAGAACCCTCCAGCTTTGGTTCTATCTCCCCATTAACAGCATAACAGGCGGAGTTTAATAGCGGTTTAAGGCTTTGTTAAGATTTTGTTAAATTTTGGGGGATATAGTTTACCGTGGATTTTGCTGAAGGGGTAAGTCAAAGAAAAAGGTGGAGCCTTTGTTTTCCTCACTCTCCACCCAGATATTGCCACCGTGTGCCTGAATGACATGCTTGGCAATGGCTAGACCTAATCCAGCACCCTCTCCTGCCCGGGCCTTATCTGCTTTATAGAAACGTTCGAAGATGCGAGGCAGGTTCTCCTTGGAGATGCCGATACCTGTATCAGACACCTTCACCAAGGCCGAATTTTGCGAAACTTCTGTCGAGATATTCACCTTCCCATTCTTAGGAGTGAACTTTATAGCATTGTGGACCAGATTGGTTATCACCTGATATATACGGTCTTTGTCAACCTGGGCAAGAGGAAGGCCAGTGAAGAGATTAGCCGACAGAGCCACACTTTTTCTTTCCGCCTGTGGCTTGAATCGTGCAATGACATCCTTTACAAGTGAATTGAGATTAACCATCTCCAGCTCTAGGTCGCCTCTGCCACTTTCGATACGTGACAGTTCCGTCAACTCCGTCACCATCTGCATCATTCTGTCTACCTCATTGTCAATGCTAGATAAGAAGTCCCTGGCAACCTTTTTACTGCTAACAGCACCATCTTGTAATGTCTCGACTATCGCCTTGATTCCAGCAAGCGGTGTCCTTAGCTCATGCGATATGTTACCCACAAGCTCGCGTCGCATAGTTTGCAGACTTTTTAATTCAGTAAGGTCTTGAAATAGGAGCAGAGAGCCGGCCAGTCCGTCGGCCATAAGCGGCACAGCGATAACCCGCAGAAACCGCTTGCCTGGCCCAAAATCGAGCTGAGCCGTGTGTTCCTTAGCCGTTTCAAGACATGACTTTAGAGCCCTGTCTATTTCATAATCACGGACTGTTTCTATCAAGTGCCTGCCGATTTCCTTTTTCTCCTCAAAGCTGAACATGCGCTCGGCAGCCTGATTAGCCAGTATCAAACGGCCTTCGTTATCTGTCATTATGACGCCATCGGCTATATTCGAAAGGACATTTGCCAGTTTGCTCCTCTCGTCTGATATCTCTGTCACCAAGTCCTTAAGGCTAGAAGACATTTCATTAAAGGCTTTAGCTAGCTGCCCTGATTCATCACTTGTTATAACCGGAATCTTTTGTTCAAGCTCCCCTGCAGCAATTCCTCTCGCTGCCTGAGTTAGCTGTTTAATCGGTTGGGTAGCCCTCCGGGCAATAATCGCCGCTGCCAAGATAACCAGCACTGTCGCTATTGCCATTGACAGTATAACGCTGGCAATGAGAATATTTACCGACTTTTCAACCTCCACCAAAGGCAAAGCTAATCGAGCAATTCCTAAAACCTGAGCCTCGACTGTGACAGGCACAGCTACATACAACATTTGCTGCTTCAAAGTGGTGCTATAGCGAGTGCTGTCACCAACACCACTGGTCAGGGCTTCTACTACCTCAGGACGTGTGGCATGGTTTTCCATAGTCCTGGGGTCATGTTCTGAATCACCTAAAACTGTACCATCCTTGGCGATAATAGTGACTCTGGTGTTAATCTGGTCCCCTGCCGCCTTTGCCAGAGTATCCAGCTCATCCCCATCAGAGGCCAGAAAGCTGGGCAGACTGGTCTGTGACACAAGTCTGGCTTCGCTTTCAAGTTGTGAACGCAGGTTATTGATCTGAGCGTCTCGGACAAAATCTACCAGATAAAACCCTAAGGCACCCATGCTGACCAAAACAATCAGGACGAAAGGAATTGTTATTCGCCACTGAATACTACGAAACACATCAACCTTCCAATTTGTAACCGACACCTCTCACTGTAATCAGCCGCTCAGGCTTTGCCGGATTAGTCTCTATTTTCTCCCTGAGCCACCTGATGTGTACATCCACAGTGCGAGTGCCACCGGCATAGTCGTAGCCCCAAACCTTCTCTAGTAATTGATCTCTGCTGAATACAAGGCCCTTGTTTCCTGCAAGAAAAGCCAGTAAATCGAACTCCTTCTGTGTCAAATCCAGCAGCATGCTGCCAAGCATAGCTCGGCGTCTGGGGATATCAATGCTAAGATTGCCAATACTAATCATTGCCTCTTCTGGCGATTTTGACACTGCCATTTTAGCTCGTCGTAGCATTGCCCGGATGCGAGCAAGCAACTCCCTCATGCTAAAGGGCTTGGTCATATAATCATCAGCCCCGATTTCAAGACCCACTAGTTTATCAATCTCCTCACTCTTCGCTGTCAGCATCAAGATAGGAACATTCATATCTTTTCGCAAAATACGGCACACCTCGAGTCCATTAATCTCAGGCAACATTATATCCAGGACAATCAGATCTGGACTCTGGTTTCGGGCAACTTCCAGAGCCTGTGCACCATCAGTTGCAATAACCACATTGTAACCTTCTTTGGTCAAATTATATTTGAGGACGTCTAATAAAGTGCGATCATCTTCAACCACAAGGACTTTGTTGCCGGCCATTTTGCTCCCCAACACCAGTATAATGCTACCTCAATAGTGTAGCAAGTATAAGGAGATAAAAAGTGTACTTTGTTAAGCGGCAAAGTACCGATCAACCTGATCCGTCTAAGCACTAAGCTTGAAGGGTATATTGAACAAGGCGAAGCTCAGGCAAAGGTAAAGATAGCCCTAAAAGTTCTATATATTAAACAACTTGGGCTACCAAAACCGAATCTCGGTATTTCGAAGAACCCGGCGTTTATTACTGCAACCCCTCCAGCCTGTGGGATACCCTATCCTCTGTTATCCCGAGTTTGGCCGCAATCTCCTTATTATCCAGCCCTTCTTCTTTCAGCTTGAAGATGTCCTTTGTCTGCTTCCCTTTCTCCTTTTTCCTCTGGGCTATTCCTCTTATGTAAACCAGGTCATCTGCCGCCTTCGTCTCTATAAGACCTTCTCTTTCAAGGCCCGAAAAAACAGCCTCCCCATCCTCAGTTCTGATGATAACCGTCGACCACCCTTCCGGTGAGCCATCGCTACCAATGGAGACATCAGCTAGTTTACCAGCAAAATCTTCACAGACCAAGCAGTGCTTAGGTATACAGCCCTTAACCTCGGTTATCGGAAAGGATAATTTCTTCCCGCAAGCATACACATTAAACTCCTCGGCAACATTGAACTTGTCTATCTGATCAACATTCAGCCCCTTATCGCTGGCTTTCTCCACCATACACTGGTAGTCATAGTTCTCGCGGCAGAACAAGCTCACGGTTAGTTTAACCGACGAGGCTAATGGCAAGCCTTTGTGCTTGAGATATCTTATGGACTGAATATGACAGGGTGAGCCTACAACGCAGATTTTGCTGAGACCATGGTCGATAACAGCGGACCTCAGCTCTTTCAACACCGGTACTACACCGTATTTGGTGCCAGCGGCTAATATAACCTCGTCTCTGGTTTTTGCAATACTGGCTACCGGCATCCATGAATCCCTACCAACCACTAAAGCCCCATCTATAATAGACTTGTCCAAGGCATAGATTAAAAACGTAGTTACGATTCCACCGTCCTGGCAAGCCTCCTTTATGTTTTGCTCCTTTGTTCTTGCCGCCACGATACGCTTGTATATCCCAATGCTCTCCCTCTTGCCCCAACCCAGAATATTCCCCTCTATGCTCCTTATCAAATCATGCCTGAGCATATAACAGGCTTCGTAGCAAGTACTGCAGCCGACACAGTCCATCTCCCTCTTGGACCTCTTCGGCTTACCTTCTACAAACTTAATATGTGAGCTGGGGCACGCTAAAATGCATGCCCCGCAAACTGTACATATACCAGTATTTATTACTTTAAATTCTAGGTCTTCGTAACTCGCCATAAATGTGAAATATCCCAAAAGCCGCTATTCAGCTTTAGCTTTCATCTTAGCTATCTCCTCCTCCCTTAGTTGCCTCTTGAAGATCTTCTCCGTAACAGTCAGAGGCAACTCTTTCCTGAATTCAACGAACCGCGGCACAGCATAAGGCGGCAGCTTCTCACGGCAATGGGCGATTATATCTTCAGCAGTCACTTTACCCTCATACTCTGGTTTCAATCTTATGAAAGCCTTTATCCTATCGCTGCCCGGGCGCTCCAGGTCTGGAATTCCTATTGCCACCCCATCAGCAACCGCAGGATGCTCATAAAGCACATCGTCTACTAACCTTGTATATACTTTAAACCCGGAAACATTTGCCATATCTTTGATACGGTCTGTGATATAGAAATAGCCATCGTCGTCCATTTTTACCACATCTCCGGTTGCCAGCCAGCCGTCAACCAGCCCTTTACCCGGTTCGGGCCAGTAACCTTTCATAACCTGCGGGCCACGAACCCACAGCTCCCCCTCTTTTCCGGGAGCCGCTTCCTCATTTGTCTCCAGGTCTACAATTTTGACTTCTGTATCCGGCACCGGTATACCGATGGAACCAAGTTTTTCAGCAGCTGCAAAACCAGTAATCTTAGAGAAGGAAGATAGATTAATGTGGGTGCCTCCACCAGCCGTCTCCGTCAGACCATAAGCCTCCGTTATCGGCATGCCAGTGTGTTGCTTAAACTTCTGAGCAATTTCTGGAGCCAGCGCAGCGGCGCCGGACAGGAACATCGTGCTCAACCTTCCCAACCCCTTCGAAACCAGTACCGAATATTGAGTAGGCACACAGACACAGAGGAAAGGCCGATATTTTGTCAGCAGCTGAAAAATAGTGTCGCTATCTCTTGGGTCAGGAAGCAGATACATCTTTAGCCCCCAGGACACCGAAAAATGCATCATCATATGGCCATATTGATGGAAAAGCGGAATTGGCATCATTACAGAAGTTTTCCCCTTAACACCCACTTTCAAAGGTTCGATATACCAAATAGCCTGAGTTATAGCTGCTAGTCGGTTATAGTGAGTCAGCATTACACCTTTTGGCAACCCAGTAGCTCCACCGGTGAACACCAGGACAGCTAAATCTTCCATCGGGTCGATTTCGACCTCCGGAGGCTTAGGCTCATGGCTGGCTATCAAATCTCGGAATTTATATGCGCCCGATACCTGCTTCAACTCTGGCTTCTCCATAGAATAATCCATGATCGAGGTAAGTATTATCCTTTTGATTTTGGTCTTGTCTTTTATTGAATTAACCAGTTCGATAGACATCTCAGAGCAGATTACTGTCTCGGCCCCTGAGTCACCGATTTCGTATATCAAATCAGCGGCTTTGTGCAAAACACTGCACGGAACATGCACTGCTCCAGCTTTCAGTATCCCGAAATCGCTGATGAGGTACTGCGGGCAATTAGGCAGGATAGTGGCCACTTTATCGCCCTTCTTAACGCCCAAATCAGCAAGTGCAGTGGCCAACCTGTCCACCTCCAGTTTCAAGTCTTTATAGCTAATTTCATTCCCAAAATAAAAACAGGCATGGTTGTCGGGATATTCAGCCGCTGCAGCATCAAGAAGGCTATGAATAGGTGCTCTAGGATAAGGCTGCTTTGTCTGTGGAAGTTTATAAGGTCCCAGCTTGTAACTCTTTAACCAGGGCTTGTCAGCCACAGAAACCATAATCTCATCTCCCTTACATTTTGTCGATTATGTCACCCAAACCCAATTCCTTAAGCTTTTCTGGAGTCGGCCTGCCGGTATTTTTATCCCAGCCGCGGAATTCGTAATAAGCATCGAGCGACTGATCCAGCTTCTCTACCCTATGTCCTTCAGCAGCACCTTCAGGCAATGGTTCCTCAATCAAACGCTTGGGCAGGGTATCATCAGCCCTGGTTAATCCTTCCCTAACGCTGAAAGCTCTCGCCAGATTGTAAATCCTCTCCCCAGCCTTTCTGAAATCAGCCACATCAAATTTCCAGCCGACGCCATTCGCTATCATATCAACCCAATCCTCCGTAGCCAGAGCCATACCCATAAATTTACATGTCCCCACTGAATCAAAAACTGTCATGGCATCCTCTAAGTCTTTAACGATTTTAGCCTCGGCAGGGTTTTCTACCATCGGGTCCTCGATTCTGCTGTCTTCAACGATGAGGAAAGGAATGTCAATGAAGGCCGGGCCTTCAATATAAGCCGTAATATGGTCGCCACCACGATTTGCCGTAGCAAATGCCAGACCACATATCTTAGCCGCCCTAGGGTCATAAGCTGGCATCTCCAATCCCTTGACCTGCATAGCAAATCTTTCTGCGCCCTTGTCCAGCTTCGCCGCTACCCTTTTTGTTCCCTCGGCTAGCAAATCCCCAATGCCCTCTCTCTTAGCTATCTTATGTATAAGCTGAATAACAGCATCTGGATCTCCAAATCTTAATTCAAGTCCTCCGGTGTCAGCTTTCGTCAGTATTCCCCTTTCGTAGCACTCAATGGCAAAGGCTATTGTACTCCCCGTAGAAATCACATCTAAGCCGTAGTCATCGCACAAGTTATGTGCCAGCGTTACAGCCTCAAGGCTCTCAAGTGCACACATGGCACCGAACGCGCCGATGGTCTCAAACTCTGGCCCTTCACCCTTGCAGGCATAGGGGCCGCTTTTAACTACGCTTACCCTGCCACAGCTAATTGGGCAGGCATAACAATGCTTTCTGTCTACCAGTAGCGTGCTTTCCAACGTAATTCCGCTTATCTTTTCTATGTCAGGAAAAACCCCAGTTTGCCAGTTCCTGGTAGGAAATCCACCTCTAACGTTAATTAAATCAGTGGTCATAGAGGTGCCATACGTTTCAAGCGTAATCTTCAACATACTCTCATTAACTAAGTCATAATTCGTTTTTGAGATTTTGCTGAAGACATCCTTATTTGCCACCTTGATCTCTTGTGTCCCTCTGGCAGCAACAGCTTTCAGGCGTTTTGAGCCCATAACAGTACCCAGGCCACACCTTCCAGCAGCGCGGTGGACATCATTAACGATAGCGGCATATCTAACCAGATTCTCCCCGGCAATTCCAATGCAGGCAACATTGAAGTCCCCACCCAGCTCCTCTTGTAGCATTCTCGTCGTCTCTGAAACACTTTTGCCCCAGATATCCTTGGCATCTCTAAGCTCAGCTTTTCCATCATCGATTACCAGATAGACCGGCTTCGATGAAATGCCCTTAAAGATAATCCCATCAAAGCCTGAAGTTTTAAGATACACACCCCAATTTCCGCCTGAATTTGCCTCACCCCAAAAGCCGGTAAGAGGAGACTTGGCAACGACAGAATATCTTCCAGCACTCGGTGATTCCGTTCCGGTTAAAGGCCCAGTCATAAATATCAGCTCATTGTCCGGGCCCAATGGGTCAGCCCCTTTTGGCACTTCATCGAAGAGATACTTGGTTGCCAGACCACTCCCACCCAAAAACATCTTGCACGTATCCTCAGAAAGGGCCTCTTCCGAGATTTTCGACTCCGACAAATCAACTCTCAAGATTTTTCCCATGTAGCCAAACATAGTTGCCCCCTTTATTAATTCACATGTGCCCTGAAAATGAGCTTCATCACGCCTCAAATTCTGCTTTGGCGGTATCAAGCCGCCGCACAGCATAAATTGCCTCAAACGGCGTCTTTGTTAGGTCGAGGACTCGTTTTAGCACCTGCTCATCAGGTGCCTCCCACTCGCAGAAGTGCTTGTTGCCAGCGAAATCACAGTAGCTACACCTCCAATTGACGTCTTTCGGCATGTAACCGGGTGCGGCTTTGGCACGTGCGATTAATTCCTCTGCGGTAAACGGTGCTGTGTGAACAACTATAAAGCGTGGCATTGCCCTTACCTCCTTATGTTTCCCTACCGAAATTTATTGAAGTTAACATAGCCGATCTATGAAAGCTAAAAATCTATGGATTTTCCCTCGTAAGCATAGCGTAGGAACTTTTCAGTTTCTGCAACACTAGGTATTCTGGCACTAACAATTAGCGAACCATCCGCCATAGCGTTGTCTATTAGTTTATCCATAGAACTATCAAACTTATCGAATGGTATGCCTGCCTCTTTGAGGCTCAACGGCTCCTTAATACTTTCAGCCAACCCTCGTATAGCCTGAGCAATAATCGGTCCTGCCCTTTCCCCTTTGGGCACTTCCAGTCTTAGAGAGTTTGCTAGCTCAGCCCAGAGATCCTCACGCGCTTCGCCGATGAACTCAATAGTATAGGGCAGGAACAGCCCTACTGCTCTGCCATGCGGCACGTGAAATGCAGCCCCCAGAGAATGGCCAATAGCATGTGCCATTGACGTGAGCGAATTGATAAATCCTATACCGGCAAGGGTAGCGGCATTGTGCATTTTTTCTCTGGCTTCCATATCCAGCCCATCTTTCACAGCTCTAGGAAGGTATTCAAAAACAATCTGAATAGCCCTGATACAAAGGCCATCACTAAAATCGTTCTTCCAAGTGCAGGTAAATCCTTCCACAGCATGGGTCAGAGCATCCATTCCTGTGTCGGCGGTAATCGCAGGAGGCATGGCCATAGCAAACGCAGGGTCTACAATTGCAATATCGGGGGCGATCTCACGGTTAATAAGACTTAGCTTCCTCTGGTCAGCAGTGTCTGTAAGCACTATAGCGAAAGTTGCCTCAGCGCCTGTACCTGAAGTCGTAGGGATGCAAATAAGCTTCGCCTTCGTGCCCAATCCCAAATCTGAAATGAAGGGATTTATCTCTTCCGCTTTTAAGTCAGGCCTTTCGTACTCTACCCGCATTGCCTTAGCCACATCCATAACTGAGCCTCCACCCACCGCCACCACCAAGTCCGGCTCGTACCGATTCATTAAGGCCACGCCTTTACTTACCGTCTGGAGCGACGGGTCAGGCTCGACTTCGTCAAATATTCTGCTCTCCATCCCTGCCCGCGAGAGTTGTGCTTTGACCACGTCAACCAGGCCCAACTTGACTATGTTTTTATCGGTAACAATAACTGCTGACTTTCCCTTTAGTTCAGCTAAACGACTCAACGCATCCTGTCCAAAAACCACCTCAGGAACCACGAAGTACCACATAATTATATCCTCTGCAAAAGCTTAAAGTTTTGAAGTCACCTAAATTCAGTTCAAAGCTTGATTCTGGCTAATCAGGGAACTCTGTTTCGAACTTGGTCACGCAGTTCACCAGTTCCACGGCTGCTCTTGGCATCCTCATGATTTGCGCCATGTCCCCCTTGACTTTTAGCCTACCCGTCATCATCGCCTGGACAGGGTCTAGCTTTTTCTCTAATATCTGACGCCAGACACCGAACGGTCCCCAGATGCGATATGCAGGTGTCTTTTCACTTTCATCAGCGACCAAAGCACTAGAGCGACATTCACCATGCCAAAGATCAACATACACAACAATCTTATCCTTCAAGGATGCCTCAGGCTCAATGACAAAATATAGGTCTCCCTCCCATTTCTTGGCCGCCTCCTTATAGGCCTGGCTCTGACTAATTTCTTGAGTGAAAGCCTTTAGCCATTCCTCCGATCCAAACTTGATAGCCATCTCTTAACCTCCTCTTAAAATATTTTGCCGAATTATAGCATTCTTTCCCGCTAAAAAAGTGTAAAGGTCACCTTACTTCAGCACCGTTATATTCGAAATCTTCAGCAGCGTCAAGAGATTACCTCCGGTCTTTAGTTTCCTGGTAAGTATAGCTTTTATCGGACTAAGTTGCCCGGAGCTGATATAAGCCAGGCTTTCAAATCCGGCTTCCATATATGCTGTTGGCTCATCTATGGCATCATTCTGTATCTCTATATCGCCCCGCTTGAAATGAAGTGTAATAGCCACACCACTGGTAGCCTCCCTTATAACCACGCTGGCATTCAGCCCCTCAACGCTTCTATACTTTTTGGGGTCTTTTAGATTCTCGTCCATTATCTCTTTGAGCATCACACCCAGCCCATTAAGTTCCTGACCCTGTTTTATCTTTACTTCTGCCATTTGTAATCACCCCCATTCAAAAGTATCTCTCTTCTTTGAAACCAGCTATCATCTCATGCAACGTCATATATTATGTCAACCACAAGCAAATTGAGCTTGAACCGCAGACTTTAAACAAAGTATACGTCAAAGCTGTTGAGAAAGCCAGATGTCCTGATTATTGCCGAAGGTGCGATGCCAGTAGCACCTTATATCCCCAAGGCTGGAGAAAGAACGTAGTCAAAGAATAATCAGGCTACACCCGCTCATAGCCAAATATAGTTGTCCTCTTATTACCTTTAGTGCTAAACCCACACCATTTTGCTATCATATTTCCGTACCAAACCCTAAAGGAGGCAATATGGAAAGACACTACAAATACCAGAGTTCTATTCCCCAACATTATAATGTAACTACGAAACTGGTAGATGAAATGGTAGAAAAGGGGTTAGGCGATAAAGTGGCTGTATACTACCAGGATAAGACATATACCTTCAGCGAAATGCAAAGCCTGATAAATAAGGTAGGAAACGCGCTAAAGATTCTCGGCGTTCATATGGAAGAGCGTGTAATGCTGGTCATGTACGATTGCCCTGAAGCTATGGCCAGCTTTTATGGCGCCATAAAAATCGGAGCTATTCCTGTGCCGGTTAACTACATGTACACCATGCACGACTATCGCTATCTGCTGAACAATAGCCGGGCACGAACTATTATAGCCGACGAGGATTTTATCGAGGAGATCGAAGGCTTCAAGGACAAGTTTCTATATCTGGAAAATACCATCGTCGTAGGCAAGAAAACAAGAGCTTATCATATCTCATTCCATGACATCGTTAACCGCTGTTCTGACAAACTTGACGTAGCTTATACCACATTCGAGGATGCCGCTTTCTGGGGTTACACCTCTGGCAGCACAGGCGTTCCCAAGGCCGCTGTTCACCTTCAACACGATGTTTTCTCCTGCATTGACAGCTACGCCAAGGGAATTCTAGGACTTACCCAAGACGATATACTCTTCTCGGCATCAAAATTTTTCTTTGCGTACGGCTTGGGTAACAGCTTCTTTTATCCCCTCGGCATCGGCGGAGCGGTAATTCTGCTCCCGGACCGACCCCGGCCAGAAACCATATTAGCCACCATCAACCATTATCATCCCACAGCATTTTTCGGCGTACCGACACTGTACTCCAATATGCTGGGAATAGAGAACGCCGAGAAAAAATATGACCTCTCCTCCCTACGGATTTGTACCTCAGCGGGTGAGGCTCTGCCACAAGAAATTTTCTATGAATGGAAAAGGCGGTTTGGGCTAGAAATCCTTGACGGCATAGGCTCCACTGAACTGCTACACATTTTTATTTCAAATCGTCCGGGCGATGTCAAGCCGGGAAGCTCGGGAAAGATAGTGCCGGGATATCACGCCAGGATTGTAGATGATAATGGTGAAGAAATGCCTGACGGTGAAATCGGTACGCTTCAGGTAAAAGGAGAATCAACCGCAGCGTATTATTATCGCCAGCACGATAAGTGGAAAACCTCCATGCTGGGAGAGTGGTTTGATACCGGCGATAAGTATTATAGGGATGCCGAAGGTTACTACTATTACTGCGGCAGAGGCGATGATATGCTCAAGGTAGGTGGAATATGGGTCTCTCCTATTGAGGTCGAAGATACTATAATTTCTCACCCCGCAGTGCTCGAGGCTGCTGTAGTCGCTAAAAGAGACGAGCATAACCTGATCAAGCCCAAGGCATACGTAGTGCTGAAAAAAGGCCACCAGCCATCAGAAAAGCTGTCCAAGGATATCCAAGCATTTGTAAAGAAGAGCATAGCGCCCTATAAGTATCCCAGGTGGATAGAGTTCGTTAAAGACCTTCCCAAGACCAGCACCGGCAAGATAATGCGTCACAAGCTAAGAGACTAGTTATCGATAATTGAGTACCCGGGACCTGCTCCCTGAGGTGCATTAACAAGTGGAACCAAGCTTAAATTCCAAGGGCAGTAAACTTGACATGCTTTGAAAAGGCATATATATTATTAAGCGGCCTAGATAGTTATCTGGAGAAATGTCAGCTCTGTTATAAGTTACCCATTTTTTAATTGCTTGCGTTCAAATCAAGTAGAGCAGACTTCATCAAAGGCAATAAACCAGGCGTCCTGCCATATTGCGCAGTTTTTAAGCTGATCATTTAAAAGGAGGAGGTTAAACTATGAGCACAAGAGAAGGACTCCTTAAACTGGTAGGGTCAGAAAAGTTCACCGATGACCCCAAAGCGATAAAGGAATATTCTACAGACTTCAGCCTTGCACCATCAGGAATGCCAAACTACGTTGTAAAACCCAAAAAGACTGAAGATGTGCAGAAAGTCATCAATTTCGCAAATGAGCATTCAATACCCGTGGTACCCGTCAGCTCCAGCGCACATTTTTACGGTACTACTATTCCAAAACAGGGTGGTATTGTCCTGGACCTAACCGGAATGAACAAGATATTTGAGATCGATGAGCTAAACAGAAGAGTTAGAATAGAAGCCGGGGTAACCTGGGAGCAACTCACAAGCGAACTAGGGAAAAAGGGCTTCAGAATGATAATGCCCTTATTACCCCACCCCTCACGCTCCGTGGTTACCGACTATCTAGAAAGAGAAGTACCTACCAATACGGTGTATGATTACGGAGAACCGCTCCAAGGTATGGAGGTGGTTTGGCCCACCGGAGAAATATTCAGGACCGGTTCTGCCAGTGTAACCGGCTACCCTGATTCGCCGTCGAAGGGCGGCATGCCCGCCGGACCAGGTATAGATTTTTACCGCTTCCTCCAGGGTGCTCAAGGCACAATGGGGATAGTAACCTGGGCAAACCTTAAGATTGAATACCAGCCTAAGATAGACAAAATCCTTTTCGCTCCTGTTCGTGAACTCGACTACGCTATCGAGTTTCTGTACAGGATTCTGAGAATTAGAATAGGACAAGAGTGCCTTCTCTTAAATAATGTCAACTTAGCTACCATCATTGCAGAGGATTGGTCTAAGGATTTTGAAAAGCTACGTGCCTCCTTACCACCCTGGGCGCTGGTTCTAGTAATAAGTGGAATGCAGAGAGACCCAGAAGGGAAAATAAAATATGAGGAGCAAGCACTAGGCGAGGTTCTAAAAAACGAATTTCCGGAAGTTCACCTTGCCGACAATCTCCCTGGATTTCCCAGCTTGGGCAAGAAACTAATGCCAATGCTTCGCAAACCATGGCCCAAAAAACTCACCTACTGGAAGAAACGCTACAAGGGTGGAGTCCAAAGCCTCTTCTTCATCACCAAGCCCAATTTAGCTTCAAAATTCATCGATAAGATTGAGGAAATAGCTGCTAAACACGATTACCCCATAAGCGATATTGGGAACTATCTACAGCCCATAGAGCATAACCGAGCCTGTCAACTGGAATTCAACTTCTTCTATGACCCTGCCAGCAACTTAGAGGCAGAAAGAGTTCGAGGCTTACACGACGAAGCTGTCAAGATTATGCTGAGCGAGGGAGCTCTCTTCACCAGGCCTTATGGAGAGACATTGACCAGGCTCGTTTACGAGAGAGCAGCCGATTATACTATGACGCTAAAAAGGGTGAAGAAGATATTCGACCCCCACAATATTATGAACCCCGGAAATCTGTGCTTCTAAGGAGGATAAAATGCCTAAATCGAAAGTGAGTCTTGATGTAACGAAAATAGAAAACTTTATCTTTGATATGAGTATGTGCATCAAATGTAAAGGGTGTACCTGGGTGGACCATATATACATGCCAGGCATGAAGTACAGCACAAGATGCCCCAGTGCCACAAAGTATCTGTTTGATTCCTACGGTGCGTATGGAAAAATGAGAATCGGGGTGGCATTGGTTGAAGGCAGGCTAGATTACTCGGATGAACTCTTAAAGATACTCTACGCCTGCACCCTATGTGGCGCTTGTGACGTGGGCTGCAAGCGGAACCTCGACCTGGAAATAGAGCTTACACTCGAGGCGCTCAGAATAAAGGCAGTAAAAGATGGCAAAGGTCCCATGCCTGAGCACAAAAAGATTGCCCAAAAAATAGCGAAGCAACATAACTTCTTCGGCTCCCCCCACGCGAATCGAAAAAAGTGGCTTACTAAAGAAATAAAGCCTTCTCCTAAAGCCGATGTGCTCTACTTTGTTGGCTGCTCCGCTTCTTATACCCATCCTGAGATAGCCCGGGCAACAGCGAAGATACTAAATGCTTCCGGAACCCCATTTATGCTGCTGCCTGACGAATGGTGCTGCGGAAATACGCTCTATTCCGTAGGTATGATTGATGAAGCACAGAAATTGGCTAAACGCAATATTGAAGCTGTTAAGAAAACCGGAGCCAAAACACTTCTGACAAGTTGCGCTGAGGGTTACCGAATGTGGAAAGTTGATTACCCCAAGATACTAAATATGTCAACTGACGACTTGGGTTTCAAGGTGGTACATCTTACAGAGTATGTAGACGAATTAGTCAAAAAAGGCACTCTAAAGCTTGCCAAGCGGATTGATTTGCGCCTGACCTACCACGACCCTTGCAGCTTGAGCCGGCTTAGTGAACCATGGGTACCGTGGAAAGGAGAACGCGGGTTATGGGGAGTGGTGAGCCCTCCTCTAGAGCGGAGACGGGGTACTAACGGAATTTATCAGCCGCCAAGGGATGTTTTGCAATCTATACCTGGGGTAAAACTGGTGGAAATGCCCCGCATGAGAGAGAATGCTTTTTGTTGTGGAGCCGGCAGAGGAACTAAAGAGGCATTTCCAGATTTCGCTTCATGGGCGGCAGAGCAAAGGTTAGTAGAGGCAAAAGAAGTAAGCGCTGAAGCTATCGTATCAGCCTGTCCCTGGTGCAAGGACAATTTCACCAAAGTCGCCAGCAATAACGGCGGAAACTTGAAGGTACTTGACTTCTCGGAACTCGTACTCTCATCAATTGGAAGCACAGGTAAAAGGAGGTAAGTCATGGCTATATCTAAAGAAGCATATAAAGTACTGGAATCTATCGTCGGCTCTGAATATATCTCGGCTGACCCGACAATTTGTGAGGGTTATCGGTCTGGACCAGGAGGCTATGAGTCTGGCCTGGGATATGAGAGAGTGATGACCAGGATACCTGGTTGTGTTATCATGCCACGAACCACCGAGGAGACCCAGAAGATAGTCAAGGCTTGCAACCGCTATAAAATTCCGTATGTGCCATATAGCACCGGATTCTATGGCCCCCGCTCTCATCCACATGTCTCTGATGCCCTTCTTATAGACCTAAAGAGGATGGACGATTTCGAGATTGATGACAAACATCTCTACGCAGTTGTTGGCTCCGGGGTTATCTACTCGCAACTCCAAGAGGAGGCAATGAAAAGAGGGCTATATATTGTTATCGGTGGCGGCGGTTCACAAGTGTCCGCAATTGCCAATATGCTAGGCGATGGATGGTCACCACTCAGCTACCGTGTTGGCCTACCTCATCGACGCATACTGGGAACCGAGCTTATCTTGCCTGACGGCGAACTGGTCAGACTAGGCTCCTTAGCTCTCCAGGATGATTATTCCTGGAGTGAGGGGCCGGGGCCAGACCTCAGGGGGCTGCTGCGAGGTTTCACTGGGCATAGAGGATTCCTTGGAATCGTAACTAAAATGGCTATAAAGCTGTTGCCATTCCAACCGGAAAGGCTTGTGCCAAGTGGCATCTCACCACATACCAGCCTGCAGCTTCCCGTCAATAGAGTAAGGTGGATCAATTTTACCATGCCCAGCAAAGATGCCATGAGACAAGCCATGGTCGAAATGGCAAACACAGAGATAGGGGCCGGAATCACTAAGGTACCAATATTCTGGCGCGTGATTGCCCGGGCAAAGTCTAAGGAGGAGTTCTGGGAGCTGTGGTCAAAGGAGACTGAGGAAACAATCAAAAACTTCCATGTTCTTCGCGTATTGCTCATAGGATTTACTTCAGAGGAGCAGCTTGAATACGAAGAGCGAGTATTGATGGATATAATAGCTCCACTCGGGGGTGAAGCACGGCGGACCCGTCCGACGGACGAATCCTGGTTCAAGAATGCAGACTCGGCTGGGATGTGGCTGATGTGTGGTGGGTATGTCTCCGTGGATTATGTCATAGAAACCCTTGAGCACTCGATACCACATGGCGAGAACTACGCCAAGCTGAAGAGGAATTATACGCCGCCTCTAATGCCCGATTATGGTGACCCGGGCTGGTTCCAAAGCTTTGAACTAGGTCATCAGGGCTATTCTGAGTTCCTTGTCTACTGGGACCCAGACGAAAATACTGATGGAGTTGACCAGTTCTATCTGGAAACATCTAAGGAAAACATAAGAAAGCGCTTCTATACCTCGCTCCTGGGTTCGCACCAGCCCCTCTACTTGACGGGGCCTGCATACGGACCAAACTACCACAAATGGCTCTTGAAAATAAAGGACGAGTTTGACCCGCAGTTTATCTGCCACCCACCCGTGCCTCTAAACCATGACGTATTTGTGGAGCGGGCCAAGTGGTTGCATCCGCAAAAGGATTGGAAAAGCCCAGAATTACCTAAGCTGTCGTAATCCTGCTGGTATGCAGAGGTATAACTATCAGAAGGCTTGAATAATTACCAGCGGCAGCAGGACACTTGTCTTCTTTTATCGTTACGTCTTATCTAAACCGAGGAGATAGCCAGTGGCCAAGACAGAGATGGTTTGCCCGTTTTCGAATAGAGTGTGCGAAGAATGTGCCCTCTATAGGGGCAGGCATTACCTTTTGTGCTTCTGCGAAAAATACCGGGGACATCTTAGTAAAACGGGAGATGTCACCAAGGCAAATCTTCCATTCCTTCCCGGAGCAAAATCAAACCCCAAATTCGAAATGCCGTCAAAAATCCAAACTAGAGCCATTGACCCGTTTGC
>Ga0209427_10001675_pt1 | contig 25640 bp, 19 predicted proteins | sample DeeMarSWOR136_30_FD_187465 | JGI IMG/M metagenome (GOLD analysis project Ga0209427, IMG submission 187465) | Marine sediment microbial communities from White Oak River estuary, North Carolina - WOR-1-36_30 (SPAdes) (version 2) | ecosystem: Environmental > Aquatic > Marine > Intertidal zone >...
AAATAAAATTTTATAGGTTTTTTCTTTAGGCTGTTCTTCTTCATGGTGGAACATAATAGAATCTTCCAAATAAAGTTCACTCCTTGAATGTTTAAAATAGTTATTAAAACTCTTATGAACGAGTTTATATATTCTTAAATATTTCTCCTTAAAATTAAACAAACAATTTAATATATAAATTTATGTCTCTCTCAAGTAATATTTCTAGACATTTTAAATATCTTGAATTAAGTTAATTAGAGTTGATAAAATTAGGCTTAGCTTTATTATGTCTGTTCTGGTACAAAATCAAATATTTTTTCTATTTGAATATTAGCTTTCTTAAATTGACTTACTTCATGAAAGTCAATCCCTTGAGTATAAAATCTTGAAATAAGTTGGTCATTGAAGTTTTTAAACATTGAGATCGAGTATGATAATCTAAAATTAAATATTTATTAAGAAAGAGAGAGATAGTAGATTAAATTAATTATAATTAAAAAATAAAAATGAACGAGAAAAAAAAAGAGAATACAATGAATTTTTCTTTTAAGAAAGCTGCCAGCTATTCCACAGGACAAATTGCCGATCAAGCTGCTTATCAGACATTCACATTTTTAGTGTTTACCTTCTATTTTGCTGTGGTTCAACTTCACATTACCTTGATCACGATAGGCTTTATAATATGGGCTGTTTGGAATAGTTTAAATGACCCGATGCTCGGATATTTATCAGATAGAACACATACCAAATTTGGAAGACGCATTCCATACATTATGATATCATTCATACCTCTTGGTGTCATAGTGTTTTTATTGTTTACTCCGCCTATGGGAGGATCAAGTGAAATTGGAAATTTTTTATATTTTTTGATCATTATTATCGTGTTTGAATTCTTCTATACTATGTTCAGCCTTAATGCTACCTCTCTATTCCCTGAAACCTTTATTTCAAAGGATGAGAGAACTAAAGCTAATAATGTACGGCAATCATTTCTCATTTTAGGATTAATAATAGCATTCATGCTACCTGGTTTTTTTATTGACGATTTAACACCTGATGCTCCTGAAATAAATAAAACATTAGGAGAATACCAATTGTTTGGAATCGTTGCTGGGATAATTATTATGATTATTGGTGGAATTTTTCTTAAATTTACACCGAGAGAAAAAAGTGATTTTAAGGATGATTACAAAACAGCGCCAAGTTTTTTCAACTCAATTAAAATGTGTGTGAAAAGTAAATCATTTATGTGGTATATCCCAGCTGAAATTGCTAATTGGTTTGTTTATGGAATTTTACCAACATTGATACCACTTTACGCAAAAGCTGTTTTAGGTATAGAAGATGCTGAACAAGTTTCTTACCTTTTAGGTGCTGCATTTTTATCATCAATATTATTTATAACATTTGTATGGAAACCTTTAGTAAGAAGAATAGGTAATCGGAAAGCATGGATGATTTCAATGACAACTTGGATCTTAACACTATTACCATTGATGTTCCTTGGTTCAGATATGTATTTGATTGCTATAATAGTGTTTTTCTTTATTGGTCTTGGGTTATCAGGTTCACTTTACATAATCGATTTAATTGTAAGTGATATTATTGATGAAGATGAGGTAAACACAGGAATACGTAGAGAAGCAGGATATTATGGTGTGAACGCTTTTTTTTTACGGTTGGCGATTATTGTCGTGTTCTTAAGCATTGGACCTATGTTTATTATTGCTGATTGGGAGGTTATCGGTACAGTTACTTCGGAAGTACGACTTAGTCTTCGGATATTAATGTTCGTTTATCCTGCGATCGCACTGATTATTGCGATCTTATCAATTTATAAATATCCCTTAGATGGTGAGAGACTAAAACAAGTAAAAGAAAAATTAGAGGAAATTCATCAACAAAAGAAATCAAAAATTTAATTTCTTTATTTTTTTATATTTTTTAATTTATCAATCCCTATGCGAATCTTTTCAAGAATTTTATCAATCTCATGTTTTTGAACAACTAAAGGGGGCAGTAATTTTAGAGTGTCTTTTTTATTATCGCAATAATCAAGCAAAACACCTTCTTTAATAATTGATAGCATTGCTAATTGGCTGTCTACTTCATTATGAAATTCAACACCCCACATAAGCCCTCTCCCCCTCACTTCTTTTATGAGTTCAGGAAATTCGCCTCGAATATCTTCTAATCCTTTCTGGAAAATTTTCCCCATTTCCTTAACATGATCTAAGAATTTTGGATCTGATTGAATATTTAGCATTTCTAAGGCTATTACACATCCTATGTCAGATCCCCCTGTTGTTGAAATATGAATAAATGGATCGTCTTTATAAACAGCCTTTTCGATAAATGGTTTATAACTGCATACGGATAAAGGATAAATTCCAGAGGTCATCCCCTTTCCCAGTACCATAAAATCTGGCACTACTTTTTCATTTGGATACAATCCTCCGTATATCGCCCAAAGTTCCCCAGTTCTCCCAAGACCTGCCTGAACTTCATCTATAATAAGCGTTGTACCCTTTTCATCACAGATTTCCCTTACTTCCGCGAAATATCCTTCAGGAGCAATCAAGATACCTCCAGTAGCAGGAATTGTTTCCAATAGTACACATGCTATATCATCAGTTACCGCTTTTCTCATAACATCAATATCCCCAAATGGAATCTGTTTAAATTCGGGAAGATTCCATATGAAGTTGTCTCTAAATAATGGATCTCCTGTTGCTAAAGCAAATCCGGTGTGACCATGATATCCCCCTATGGCTGAAATACATCCTTTCCGTTTTGTATATGCTCTTGAAAATTTAATGGCACAATCTATTGCTTCTCCTCCAGCCACCCCAAAGGTTGTTTTGCTGATATCTCCCGGCATTAACTCTGCAAGTTTCTTTCCTAATAATGCTCTCTGTTCTGATAATAGAATATGATCACCTATATCCAAACCCTCATCTAAGGCATCTTTAAGGATTTGAACGATTCTTGGATTCCCATGCCCTAAGTTATATACTCCCCCAGAAGTACGACAATTATATAATTCTAAAGGGGGTTCACCGGGTCTTAATCCTTCTAATGTTCGTAATATGACCCCTTCCCTCTCTCCAGGAATAACCCCGAAACCAAGACTTTTAAAAAAACGAACTTTTGGGCCATTTACATGCTTAGAATATAGTTTTAATAATTCTTTTTGGGATAAAGCACCAATGAATTTCTTCCGAGATTTATTATTCATAATGGTAATTAATATTTTTAGAATATTTTAAAATTTTGAATTTAAAAACAAAAGCAGAATTTTATAACGGTTCTTTTTCCTTTTGCTATTTGTTTCAAGGGCAGACATATCTAGCAAGAAAAAAACTCTTAGAATTTACCAAAAAAGTTCAAAATAATCAAACATTATGGCAAGAACTTGAAAAGCACCACAAAACTGGTAAGATTCTTGAACTAAAGGAAAGTCTTCCTCTTAAATCTCTGATTACAGAGGTTTTTTCTAGTAATTTAACTTAAAAAATTTAAATATTATTATAAAAGAAAAAGGAAAAATAAAAAAAATCTCTAAAATTCGTACCCACACTTTTTACAAACGTTCTTTTTTGCATACATTGGAATATGTCCAACATAGCTTAAAACTTTGCTTTTATCTTCTACAGTTTTTATATCATGGCCGACTGCGCCACACATTGGGCAGGTAATCCTCTCATCTGCAGCGAATCCACCCGAACCTATCTCTGGGGGTCTTAATTCTTCTAATTCAGATTCTACTTCTGATAGGTGAGCCGCTGTGGATTCAAGTGCCTGTTCTTTTTCACCTAAGGCATCAGTTAATTCTTGGATTTGGGTGTCTTTTTGTAATAAAGTATTATTTAATTCACCAAGCTGTGCATTTAGCTTATCAATTTCAGAAACTTTAGATGTTAAATCTTCAATTTCTGATTTTAACTTACTGATTTCTTCTTGGTTTGCTGAAATTGTACTATTTGCTTCACTTAATTGAGTCTCTAAATCTGCTGCTTTTTGTGTTGAAGTTTCTAATTCAGGAGTTATAGTTGCTATTTTGTCCTCAAGATCACTAAGCTTAGTTTTATGCTCTTCTAAATCCTTACTGATGGCTTCTTTTTCAGCAGTTAAAGTTTCGATAGTTTGATCTTTCCTTTGACCATCTCCGATTGTCTTTTCAAGCGTATTCTGAGTATCATTAAGTTTACTTTTCGTATTACCAAGACTAACTTTGGTATCAGCAAGTTCATTTTGAGTATCGGTAAGTTTATCTTGTGTTTGAGATAATTCGGTTTTTGTTTCGGAAAGTTGTTTTTCCAGATCATTAACTTTAGCTCTAAGATCTAACAAGAAACTGCCTTCAACTGACATTTTCTTTTCTGGTTTTGCTTCAGCTTTTTGCCAGTCAATACTAATAATCATTCACCTTTGATCTATTCAAATATCTTTAAATTTTAATTGGTTTGTTGAATTAATTTGATAATAATATATATATCATATTGAATTAAGCTTTTAATTTTTTTTGACTTTAGGGTATCAAATATTTGTTTCAAATATTATTATTTAATTATTTTTAAAATTATAATATATTATAAAGAAATCATTAGAAAAGTTCGAAAGAATAAATGAGTAATTCGGATAAGTCGCAGTATAAAATTCAATATATTTCAACTTCTGGAGTTTATAAAACTCCCTTTACATTAGTTATTATCTTCCAATTATTTTTCGGGGGAATAATTTTAGTAGTTATTAATCTGTGGTTTATTAACCAGTTATATTTTCTGCTTACAGGAGATCAAATTTTTACTTTAGGTCTCACTGCTGAATGGTATTATTGGTTATTATTACCACTTAATCTTTATGGCAATTTATTTTTATTTGCGTTTTCTATTATTTTATTTTCAGTGATTATTAATAAAATTTTAAACAAAGTATCTCCCCCAAGAGAGGGGGTTTTCGAAAGAGGAACTAAAGAGTGGAAATATACTCATCGAAGATTTTGGAATGCTTATTTTCCTATTTGGCTTGCTAGGGCATTACCCATTCCATGGTCTGATATTTTTGTTTACCGTTTCTTTGGAGTTTCGATTGGTAAAAATGTTGTTGCGTATGAAGGGTATATTGATCCTGAATTGATAGAAATAGGGGATTTTACTATGACATCATTGAATATATGTATTTTTTCCCATCTAATATATCATGATCACATTATAATAAAGAAGATAAGAATTGGTGAAGCATGTGTTGTTGGTCCTCAAACAATTATCAGCCCTGGTACAGTAATGCGGGATGGAGCTGTTTTGGGAGCAAATAGTTATACTTGGATTGGACAAGAATTAGAGGGTAATTTGATTCATGTTGGAACTCCTGTAAGCACGTCATTCCCAGTTCAATCATTAGAAGAATCTCAAGAGAAAGTAGAAAGAATTAAAAAAAAGCATATTGAAAATGAGAAAGGAGATGTAAAATAAACATGTTTCAGCCAGCGAGTTTAAAAGGTGATTCTCCAACACCAATAGACGAGAGAATAAGGAACAAATATCTCATCATTTATTTAATAATAATTATCTTAAGCTTCGTCCCATGCTCTTTATTTGAATATATCTATGTTCAATTTTTATGGGATAAAGGATTATTTTTCCTCTTCTTTTTATTTCTTCCGTTCAATTTATTGTTTTTGATTTACATTCTCCAATTAAGTGCAATTTTGTTTTCTGTCCTGTTTTTAACTATTATAAAACTATTATTTCCCCCTATGGAGGGAATTTTTTCACGAGATATAAATGATAAAAATTATTTGTTTTGGAATTTAAGAAATGTTGCTAAAAAATGGCCCTTATTTATCTCTGCTTCAAATCCTTTTCCATGGTTGAAAAACCGTTTTATTCTTAGATTTTTTGGAGTAAAGATTGGCAAGAAAGGAATATGTGATTCTTGTTGGATCTCTTCTGAATTTGTAAATATTGGTCGTAATGTTATTATTGGAATGGGAAGCACACTTCTGAGTTTTGGAATTGAACAAGATAAATTTATATTAAAAAAGATCCAAGTTGAGGATAATGTATTAATTGGAGCTAAATGTGTATTATTACCTGGAACAATAATGAAAAATGATTCAAAATTATCAGCTCATTCATATACAAATTTTAATGATATATTAAAGGAGAATTCAATCTATTCAGGTCATCCTGCAAAATTAAAAGAAGTATAAAGAGATATGATAACTGAAAAAAGTAATAGATTAGAAATTAAGCAAAAAATTGAAACAAAAAAACGGATTGTTATTATTTCTGATACTCATATTAGTAGGTCAGGAGGTCCTTTTAATCTACATACATATAATTTAGGCATAAAGCAAATTAATAAGATAGAGGATGTCGATTTATTTCTACATTTAGGAGATATTACTCAAAATGGTACTTTATTAGAATATGAATTTGCACTTGAACAATTTAAGAAATTTGATCCTGTATCGAAATGTCCATTAATGATACTTATTGGGAATCATGATGCATTGAATGTAGGATACCTTTTATTTGAAGAGATGATTGGTAGAAGAGACTATCAATATGAAGATGAAGAATTATATGTTATCGGAATTGATAGTACTAAACCCGATCTCCCAGGGGGAATTATTCATCATGATATTATTGAATTAGTCCGAAAGGAGTTAATTAGAAAAGAAAGAGAAAATAAATTCAAAATTGTTTGTTTTCATCATCAGCTCATTCCGATCCCAAATACAGGTAAGGAAAGGTCTGCTATAGACGATTCAGGTGATATGCTTGAAATGCTCCTCGAAACAAAAGCAGATTTAGTTTTAAATGGACATCGACACACGTGGAATTTATATACTTTAAGTAGTAGCGAAAAAGATCTATATATTTTTAATGCGGGTACGTTTTGTTGTAATAAAACAAGATATCGCGATTTATTCACCTATGCCATCATCGACATTGAGGGAAATAACCTTAAATTTAAAATAATACCGATTTTAGATTCTAACTCGATGCATGAAATTCATAGAGAGATTAACTATTATCTTCCGTTAAAAATAAAAAAGGATCAAAAACCTTTATGTAGATTTATCCAAATGTCTCAATCTTTAATCAACGAAGAATCGGAAAATAGAGTGACTAACTTTGATAAAGCAATTGAACGCATAAATAAAATAGGGGATATAGATTTAGTTATTCATACTGGAAATGTAACTCTAAATAGTTATAAGGAGGAATTTAAAATAGCTAAAGAAAAAATAGATAATTTAAATTACCCATATCTCGTAGTACCGGGATACACAGATTCTAAACCTCCTGCTTGGAAATATTGGAAACAAAATTTCGGTGAATTTGATCCATTGTTTGAGAATGATAAGATATATTTTCAAGGATTAAATTCTACAACTAGAGATTCTACTGAAGGATTTATCGGAAGACATAGGATGAATCAGTTCATTGAAAAAGTCTTATCTTATACTCATCAGAAGATATTTGGTGTTTGTTGTTTTCATAGTTTAATTCCTACACCTTTAAGTGTCTGGAGAACAGAACTAATCGACTCTGGAGATATACTTTCTCAGTTTTCTCGTTCTCAAATTGATCTTTGTTTAAATAGTACACCTAGCATCGCATTCAATGTTAAAATTGATAACACTATATTTTCTAATGGGGGAAGTCTAAACTCTAAAAGATTCAATGAGGGTTTTATTGAAATCGAGATCTATAAAAAAGGATATCTTGTACTAAAAGAGCATAATTTGAATACAGGGGAAATTAAGACTGTTGGGACTTACAATATTACCATTTTCATCTGATCAATATTATTCTATCTTTTCTTTTTTTTATTAAAAATAAACTTAAAAAGAATACTTTTTTTTTATATGATTAACTTAATCGCGGTAAATGAGGAATATTGATGGTTAAAGTAAAATTACACTTACTAAACATTTTCCAGCTAAAACTCAACCAGAAATTCATTGAATACGAAGGTAACAACATTGGAGATATAATATTTCAATTCTTAAGAGAACATAAAGAGAAACTTGGGGATGATTTATTAGATAAGAGTAGAACTAAGCTTAATCCTCAAATTTTAATTCTATTGAATGGAAGAAATATAAAATACTTAAAAGACTATGAAACAAAACTCAATGAAAATGATGAACTTTATCTATCTTTTGCTCTAGCAGGCGGATAGATAGCCTTATCATTTAAAGTTAAATCAATATATTGTTATTTCAAACGTTAACCTTAAATATAAAAATAATCATATTTTTTATACTAAAAGCTATAATTTATTAATTGTATTGAATTTTGAATAAATTAGTAAGAACTTATTAGAAATACAACATGGTGGGTTTGGATCAAGAAGATAGGTTTTCTAGGATTAGATAACGCCGGTAAGACCAGCATTATAACAGCAATTACGAGACGATTTGGTTTTGAGGAAGAAGTTGCTAAATTGATGCCTACAAGAAGAATTGCTCGGGATACTTTTAGATTTTTAGGATTAGAATTCTCAAGGTTTGATTTTGGTGGGCAGCGAATATATAGGGAAGACTATTTAAAACATCCAGAGAAGTTCTTAAGTGGTATAGATTTGATTTTTTATGTTATAGATGCCCAAGATTTTGATAGATATATTGAATCAATAGATTATTTGGAAGAAGTATTACTATTTTTCAAAGAATACCAAGAGGATGTAATTGTGGCTATCCTCTTTCATAAGTTTGATCCTCAACTTGTTGATAATGTAGAGATAAACAAAAGGATCCTGACTTTAAAACAAGCCTTAACAAGATATTCGAATGATTTCGATATTTTTTTCTTTGAAACTACCATATTCGATATCAAATCTGTCATGGATGCTTTTTCAAGCGGATTATCAATGCTTTTCGAGAAAATGGAAATGGTTTCTAATTTGTTTGCTGAAATTAGTAAAAGTTATAATGCAGTTCTGATATCATTATTCGACCAAAAAGGTATAACTTTAGGGGAATTCTATCGCCCCCATCTACAATTGAGACAAAAAATTAAGATTTATGAAATATACTTAAAATTACAAAAGCGAATTGTTTCTGAAAACAGAACTTTGTTCGAATTTTCTGATAAATTTGATAATGGAGAAAGGTTTTCAGGCGTTATAGAGGTTCTTAAGTTTGGCAATTTAGATTTCTATTTGTTGTTTATAGTGGAAGAAGATCAAAAAGATTTGGAGAAAACCATAACACTTTTAGATAAAATTGAATCAGCTAAACCTCAAATGGAGAATTTGATTTTACAAATTATCCAATAAATCTTGGAAATTAAAAAAGCGCAGATGGAGGGACTCGAACCCCCGAGCGCTTACGCGCACCGGCTCTTTAGGTTATCGAAAAAAAACTCTCGAAGCCGGCGTCTTACCAACTAGGCTACATCTGCTATTTTAGTTTTAATTTAGAGCTTTAATACTGTTTTCTTATGCAACTTAAACGATCTCAAATATAAAATACTTTCTCTTTACATAAAAGAAAAGCAATAAACAATTGATCCCTATTTATGATTATTATAGAGGATTAGGAATTAGGAACGTAGATTTTTAATTTTAAGCTGGGATCTAGTAATCGTATTAATCCTTCTTCTTCATATTGCTTTAAGAGTGTTTTTGCTGTTGAAACTCTGATATCAAACTTAAGAGCTAGATCTGTTGCTAATATTGTTTTTTTTTTCGAAATTGAATCTCTAATGTCGTTTTCAAGATTTTTAGGTATAAAAGCGTCTCTTTCAACAACATTTATTTGTTTAGTTCTACCGTATTTTCTTCTAAGATTTAACGTGGCTTTTCGAACTAAAAGTCTTTCTTCTTTCTCTGACATAATTAGCTTTATTTTGGTGAATAAAAGAGTTACTAATTTAAAATAGAATGAAATTATAAATATTTGAAATTAAATAAAATTTTTGGTTTATTATTTAAAACTTAATAGGTTTTGCCTATTTTATTAATTAAATTAACTCATTTCATTATACTTAATTTGAACACTAATTATAGTTTTAATGTAAAGAAGAAGAGACCAGAAGAAGAATATGAAAAAGTTTCAGATTACTTTAAAGGTGACGTCTTAAATCATTATGCTACCTCAAAAAATATGATAAGAATACAACAAAAAATTACTGATAGAACCTTAGAATTATTAAACCTTAAAAGTAGAAGTGTTCTAATACTAGATGCCGGTTGTGGGCCTGGATTCGCTGGGATATATCTAAAAAAGATGGGATATAATATAGTAGCACTTGATTTAATAGCAGAATTCCTATATTTTTATGAAATTAATGATATAAATCCTATTAATTCGGATATGTGTTTTTCTCCTTTTAAACCGAATATTTTTGATGCTATAATATCTATTTCGGCATTACAATGGATTTATAGAGATATAAATAATAAAGTAATGCATTTTATGTTAGTAAATCTATTTAAATCCTTCTTTAGGATTCTAAAACCCAATTGTAAAGTGGTAATACAATTTTATCCAAAAAATAAAGAAATTATGGAACAAATTGGTAAAATAGTTGTAGAACATACAGATTTTAAAGGTCAATTCATAATAGATAACCCAACTAATCATAAAAAAAGAAAGATCTTTCTTTTGCTGAACAAGGAACCGTAATTTAAAGATATTTTCATTGAATATCTAATTAATCTGGATTTGTTCCTATCACTAAATTTTATCTTTATGCATAATATTTTATTTAACTTCTTTTATAATAATTTTAAAAAATTATTAACAAATATTTTAAAATTTTAATTTGGATAGATGATTTTATGAAAATACGAAATATATATGAAAAACAATTAAAAAAAGTGTCATTACTCTTAATATTAGTAGTAGTGATCCTTTTTCCAGCATATTTGATTAATTTTTCTAATCTTACAGCGATTTCAAAGGATATTAGTGAAGAAACATCCATAGACTATGAAATTGATAATCTGGATGGTTTAAAATCAAGTGCTTTAGGCAATGCTTCATGGTGGGATACTTCTTTTGGGTATCGAAAATTACTAAAAATTACAAATCCATATAACATCAACTTTACTGATTATGGGATTTCCGTAAGTTTTAATTATATGGAATTAGCAGGGAAAATCCAATCTAGTTTAGATGACATAAGAATAGTAGAAAATGGAATCGAGCGTAAATATTATGTAGAAAAAGATTATCCTTCGATAGGTTTTGCGACAGTATATTTTGATACTAATGTCTCGCAGAGTTCTACTGAATATGATACTTACATGTATTTTAATAAAACAGTAGGAAACAATGAAGCATCTGGAGTCTTAGATAGTTTTGGTTGGGTTAAAAACGGTGATTTTGAATTAGATAATAGTACTGCTCAGTATTTTGAACCTTATGGATGGACCTTCTCTCATGATCAAGTTGACCAACTTAAGGATGTTAGTAATATTAGAGAAGCTGCAAACCATTCTGAGACGAGTTACGCATTTTTTGAAAATAATCTTGTCTCGATAGATGATCTTACTCCATCGGCTGAGAGAGTAGAATCAGGATACTATTCCTATAAATGGGGTGCTCAAGGAAATTTGCTCCCTCAGGTATCATGTCAAGATTATGTAGGAACATTTTATTCTTATCCCTTTAAAGTCCCTATAATAGAAGGAGGCAAAATAGGTTTAAATGTCTATCGAAACGTGAGAACTTATATGTTTGAAGACCCTAATCCATCTCTTCCAACAATTTCCGAAGATGGATATTTTCTAAGGATTTGTAACGGATCAGCTTCAAAATATACTGCAGATGTTGATTTACATGAAAATATAGGAACTGGATATGATAGTTGGGTGGAAATGTATGGGGGTTATGCTTATGTTTCACCAAACCAAAAAATATTACGATATCATGATGAATTAAAAGAACATTTTGAGATTGATCCAAGTTTAGATACTAGATCAGGAACAATTGATGATGGAGACTTAACTGGTTCTATAGAAATTGATCTAAGCGAATTTATGGGTGAAGAAATATTTATAGAATTTGGTACTTGGGGTCCAGAGGATGGAGATACCCTGATTGTAAAATCAGGATTCTTTCAAGTTGATGATATAAGGTTTAATTATACGATTTCTGCAGAAATGCAAGAATTGCAGGCTCAAGTATCAACTGTTGAAGTGATTGTTAAGGATGTTGATGGGAGAATTGTCCCTACAGCAGAAGTAATGATTGTTGATGATACTATTATAGTAGCAAGTGGAACAACTTTAAAAGGGCGAATTACTTTCGAGGATATTCCTAATGGATATTATAATATTACTGCTAATTATACACTAGGATCCTTAGAAGAAGAGGTTTTTAATAGCGGTATTTCTGGAGAAGGTCCATACTATTTCAACGGAATTTCCTATTCTCAAGATATTACTCTTGATATTTGGACAATAGATTTTGAAATAGTAGATTGGGATGGGATACCTTTAAAGTATGGTTATATTGAAGTAAATGAAAGTCTAGGCGGCTCTTTATTAGACACTTTAATTCTTGATAGCAATGGGAAATCAACTTTTCGTTGGCTAAATCAATCTAGTTATTATTATAAAGTTTATTATGATAATGTTGACTATGGTAGTTTTAGCCCAACACCATTAAATGAGAGCTATATATTTAGAAATCAATATACGTTGGATAATGTAAAGTTTCAGGAGCATTATATTTATTTAAATGAATCTAGTACAGGTAGTTTTTCAATCAGTGAAAGAATTTATACGAATGGTTCTAAGACTGAACTAAGCAATAAGAAAATAATAAAAGCCAATATTGCCCTTACAGATATGCAAAATTATCTCGAGGAAATTTCAGTTTATTATATTGATAAGTCTGATTCAACAGTAGGAAACTTGCTTTATAACAAAGTTTATAGTACAACTAATATTACAAATGAGTTTATCGAGCTTGATATCGCCGAAATCAATAATGAAAACCTAAGAAATGATAACTATGAAGTATATGGATTATTAATTGAAGTTAATGGATTCAATAGTACACAAACCAATGGTAGAATTAAGGTAGATTTAACTGAATCATGTAATATTTATAACAGAACAGCGTTAGCACGTTTAAACATCCGAGTAATAGAAAATTTCGGATCAGCAGAATCCCCAGAAGGTGATCCACGGAGTGCAACAATCAGAGTAGTTGATGATTTAACAGGACAACCTCTAATTAATTTGTCCTCATTTAGTAGCAGAGATGGTTATGCTTATGGACCAAAAAATGGTTTTGAAACACCATTTTGGTTTTTAATCGGTCGGAAATATAATTTTACTATTGATGTTGCCAACATAACTGGTGCTCCTTTTAACATAACTTATGTCGAACCAACGCAATGGACTCCAGGAATAGCTAAGATCAATGAATATAATTATACCCTTAATGGAAATTCTTCAATTACTTTTAACCTTAGATTAGAAGGAACAGGAGTAAATATTACTAATTATGATACCTCATTTAATGCTTCTTTTGGAACAACTGATGTATTTTGGGGGGATGACTTAAATTTCTGGGCAGAATTTACATCTACTTCAGATAACTGGCAAACTTGGGATTTTGTTCCTGAACCTCCAGCAACCTGCTATTTGACTATAAAGAAAGCCGGTTCAGAAGATATATTAATTTCAGAGAAAATGACATATATTAATAATGGTAATTTTTCTATTACATTTAATTCAAATCAACTCTCTGCTGGAACTAATAAAGAATATTATGACGTTTCTATAGACGGATATCATCCGACATATGATGATCCTACTCCTGTAACATATTTAGTAAAAGTAAAGGCACTACCAACTACAATTAGCGCATATGATTATGATACGCGAACTGTGATCTCAGATAATACATATACTGCTTATTTTAATGAACTTGTAAACATTTCAGTCAAATATTCTATTGAATTTGGAGCTCATCTAGAAAACGCATTGTTAACATATAGCTGGATTGGACTTGTACCCAGTGATATCTATTCTGATCCTTTAGATAGTGAATATTATACTTTTACTCTTAATACTTCTGATGCACAAAGTACAGGAATAAAGGTTATTAGCATAACAGCTTCAAAGGAAAATTATACTGCACTTTCATTCTCAATTTACCTTGATATCCTTGAAAGAAAAACAAGTCTTAATGATCAGTCGGATCTTGTCTATCTGGTATATAAAAGTAATGTATCAGATCCATATTATTTCACATTCTATTATGCAGATGCAGATACTTTAGATCTCATTGGAGACTTAACAACCGCAACATATAGTTGGTACGAATTAGATGAATTTGGAGAACGAGTTCCAGGAAGTCAGGGTACTGGGACGTTGATCCAGAATATAAACAAGTCGTATTATTTGGACTTCAATATGGAATATAGAGCTGTTGGGCTTTATTTCCTTCATGTCGCTTTGCAAAAGGAAAATTATGAAGCAAGATTTGCCTATGTAAACCTCGAGATTATGCTAAGAGAATTTGATTATGGAATTGTAGGATTGGGATCCAATAACCAAATCAAAGTTGATCAAGGAGAGAAGGTAGAAGTAGAAGTTAATTTAGTAGACCTTTCACGCGGTTTTATAAATTTAGAAGGAGCCCAAGTTACATTAAATATCCATGGTGATAACATTGGTTTTAATGAAACATCACCAGGAATCTACATTGGAACAATCGACACAAATGGTATTGATACATTTTTCACATCAAAAACGGTTGTAGGTGAGTTGACTATTGAAAAAGCTAATTTTACTCCACAGGAAATCACTATAACTGTTGTAGTTGAGATGGAAGAAATCTTTCCAGGAATGCCAACATTTTACTTCATTCTAATTACTGCTGCAATAATAGGTGTAGTAGGAAGCGTCGTTGCTTATAGGGTCATACAACAAGCAAGAATTCCTAAACATGTAAAGAAAATTAGGAAAATCAAAGGATCCATTAAATCAAATAAGAAAATTACAGAGGCAATTTCAATTCCAACCAAAGAAGAAATGATTGCAAAACTATTTGGAAATGACTGGAAGGAACTCGGTCTTTCGATTGATGAAGCACTAGGAATACAAGATTTAAAAACTAAGAAAACACTAACAGAAGATAAGAATACAAAAGAAGGGGGTGGATATATCTAATGCCAATTGGATTAGTAATAATGAGATGGGATATTAAAGTAAGTACAGAGATTCTTGCTAAATATCCTGATGAACTAGTTATTACTGAGGAAACATTAATGCAGATATATGCTGCTCACGAATATACAGGGGAACCGGGAATGATTAGTTTACTAGTAGGTCCATTAAATATTGCTTCCTATTATACTGGAAGAGATAGACCTCTTTATATAATTCTACTTTTGAATTTGGATGAAGATCCTGACACGTATGAAGGGGGATTATCTGATATTTCTCGTGTAATTTTTCAAAATTTTGAAGATAATGCGTATTTAGAGATGATCCCGTTCTTATTCCAAAGGTTATCAACATATCCTCACTTAAATGAAGAACAGAGTTTAGCTATTACATATCTTGATGGTGTTAACAGATTAATAATAAACAGGTTAAGAGAAGAAGGTGTAATATCCAAATCAGAATTGAAAATCTGGTTAAAAGATAAATATAGAGAAGGATTTTTTGATGTAGATGCTATTCTTATGGAACTAATAAAAAAGGAAATAATAAAAGAAGCATCTGTTAAGGGAATGCCTTCAGAATTAATCTTTCTTATAAACGATTTATTTATGATTCGAAGACCACCAATTAGTTTATTGAAAAATCCTACTGAACGAGGACTTCCAGATAAATTCACGGAGGAATATAATGTAGCAGTAAAGAAGTTTTTCCAAAAATATCGACCATCAGATGATGATAATCTCAAAATTCTAGATGAGATAATAGCAGATCCTCAAGTTTACGAAATTTTGAAATTACTTAGAATTTCAATAGTTACTAAAAATGTATTAGAAAAACTCAGAAAAAAAGGAGTAGATGACATCGATAGCGGATTAAAGAAGCTGTGGGATAATCAGATGATACATGTGTTCCAAGATACTAAAGGAAACGAATATTATGCGTTACTCACAGACTTTTATAATTCTTTGATATACCCTAAATATATCGTAAACACAATTATTTATCAATATACTGTGAAATCAAAATCAAATGGCGTTCTCATTGAATATTTAAATGTCCTTGATGAAGCTTATCGACCAACTAAAATTCAAGCAGAAGAAAAGGAAGAAGATTAAAAGCATTTTTTATATTTTTTTTTAGATTTAATTTATAGAAAGTTAATTGTCGTATAATCTTAAATTATTGGTGTGTTAAATAACCCTTTAATTTTTTTGCTTTCTCATAAAACTCTTTATAAAGAGTATCGTCTCCTAATTCAAGGCATAAGTCTGATATTTTTTCAAAATATTCTGCAGTTTGGGCTATATCACCATTTTCTAAACATGCTCTTGCCTTGTTTATTAACTGATCTCTTTCAAATAAAGGTTTTAACAATGGTGATGCATCAGCACTAATCTCTAGAATATCTGCTATTATTTGTATCATTTTATCACGATTTTCTGGATCTATAGCTACCATTGAATAAGTTTTTAAACCTAAGATCTCTTGAATTTTTTCAATACTTAAAGCCTCTGGTAAATCTTGTTTATTCCCAATAACGGCAGTATGAGCATAAGGGGCATGTTCTTTTATCAACTCAATAAAAAATTTACTTTTTTCTACATTCTCTAATGTGGAATCTGTAATAATAAGTACGGCATCACTTCCAAGGATAAAATCATTCCATAAATAACTAAATTGTTCTTGTCCAGCAAAATCCCATAGATGAAAATAAAGTTTACCGATTTTAACAGTTGAAATCTTCCCAGTTATTGTAGGGATATGAACAGAAGGAATTTCATCAGCACATATCAGTGTTGTTGTAGTCGTTTTCCCTACTCCAGAAAAACCCACTAAAGATATTTTTGTTTTAAGATTTCTATGCGTTGTATCTATGATAGGATCTAATATCTCCATAAGTACGGGATCCAAATTTTCTAGGCTATCACCAAACGTATCTAAAAATTCTTTTTTCAGCTTCTCCAGTTCCTCTTTAGTTCTCTTTAATTCATCGTTTATATCTGTAATAAACAAAAACATCAATCCTTCTTCTTTTACGTGTGAATATACGACTTTATATTTGAAAAAGTCGTAGCTGTCTAAATTTGTTCCTTTTTCTGATTCTTCAAGAATTTCTTGAACCAGTTTTTGAAAATCTTCTATTGATATTGATTTTCCAAATTTCTTATTATATACCATGTTATCTTCTTTCAATATGTAGACTTGCCTTAACATGATTTAATACCCGTATATTATAAAATTATATAACTTACAAAAAGCTAATTTTCCAATTATTTAGAAAACTTAAAATTTTGATATTATTTCTTGAATCATCAATCTAAATTAAAATATTTAAATCTTTAGGATTTATAAAACGTGCGATATAGGGGAGAGAAGTAGTGAGACTATTCAAAGTACAAATATAATATTAATTTTTGTTGATAATTATATCAAAATTTAGAAACTTCATATTTAATCAAAGAGATGGTTAATTTCATTTAAAATAAAACACTAGACATTAATTTCTTTCTTAAAAAAACATAAACTGAGATTTCCTACATATATTACCGTTATTTAATTATGATTTTGATAACAATTAAAGTTAGTTTTATCCATTTTCTTAAAAAAAAATGTAATATTGTTATCAAATATTTTGACCACTAATGAGTTTACATGAAATAACAATCCTAAGATTGATATACAAAATAAATTGATGATAGCTAAAAAATTAAATACAAAAATTAGTATTATTAATGAAAACCTTTTTTTAAAATTCAGTCAATTTAATAAAATTTTAATTAAAAACGAATGAAATGAAAATGACAATGAAACAAAAAAAGCTTAAACAAAGTATCTCAGCAAGTTTCTTGTTGATCCTAACTCTAAGTTCAGTTTTGCTTGCTGTTCCATTAATTCCAAATAAGTCAGTGATCAATATTAATGATGAAAAGGAAATTGAAAAAGGAGACCATAAATTACCCACTTTAAGTAATGGTTTTGGTGAAGATCCTTGGTGGAACGCCTCTTATAGATGGAGACAGTGCATCAACATTACTAATCCTGGAAGTTATAATTTAATAAATAATTTTGTTAGCATAGAATTTGATTATACTGATTTAGTAAACAATTATAATATGGATTCCGATTTGTATGATGTTAGAATTGTAGAGAATGACATCGTTAGAAACTACTATGTAAAGAAAGACTTTCCTTTACCAGGATTAGCTACTATCTGGTTTGAAACAAATTCAACTCTAAGTGAATCTGAATATGACACTTATATGTATTGGGGAAATGCTTCTATAAATCACCGTGGAGTACATCATGTTAATTATGATCCTTCTGGAAAAGCTTGGTGGAGTTTTGAAGAGGGCTCTGGGGGACGGGGTTCAACTGTCATTGATTCATTAAACTTTGCTAACGCTACTTTATGGAGCACAGGCACTGGTTATACTCCAGATTATGATTCTGATAGTGCTGTTGGTTCCTATTCGCTTAGCTTTGACGGTAGTCATGATTTTGTCTACATCAATGATGAGTTGCATTTTACTCAACCAAATGAAATTACTGCGGTAACGGTTAGTTGTTGGTTTAAGACATTTTATACCGGTAGCAGTTATAGTAGTAATTGGGCTTTCTTTGATTTTGATAGATCAGAATATTTTAATTTTTATATTGATCCTAGGGATGGAAAAATTGGTTATTCAACTTCAGCTAATGGACACAGTGGTCAACATGATTTTTTCGGCACTACTACTGGATTAAACGATGGTGAGTGGCATTTTGCGAGTGTAGTATATGACGGTAATGATAAAATAATTTATGTAGATGGTGTAGAAGATAATCGAGCCATTAATGTCTATGGTGGAGATGGTTTTGGTAGAACTACTGCCAGGTGGGGATTTTTTGGAGATGGTTCTGAAGCAACTAGTGTAAATGGAGCTAGGAATAATATCTATTATTCAGGAAGTATAGACGAGATTAGATATTTTGATTATGCTGTTGCACCAGACGAAATAGAGTGGCTAGCAAATTATTACTCAATCGAAACAGATTTATTATCTATTACAGAAAGGGCTGCAAGTGTTACAATAGTAGTAGAAGATGTGGATGGTAGAAGGGTTCCAGGAGCTGAAGTCTCTTTATGGGATAACTTAACACATATCTTGGAAGTAGGAAACACTACTTATACAGATTATACCTCATCAGAGGGTACTGTGTCCTTTACTGGGGTACCATTTGCATTTTATAACATTACGGTCAATTATACTACATATTCTGGTTCATATGAAGAAATAGTTTATGATGGTAGAACTGAACCTGCTGGAGAGGTTGAATTCAAAGGTCTATTTGTTTCAGCTAATATTACTGCTGATCTTTGGACAATTGATTTTGAAGTGGACGATTGGGATGGCGATCCATTAAATCATGGATACGTGGATGTAGGAAATTCTACTATAGATGTATTGGATAAGATTCCACTAAATTCTGCTGGAGAAGCTACATATCGTTGGATAAACTCAACAAGTTACAATTATACAGTTTACTATGATAATCCAGACTATTATACTCATCCAACTCCTTTGAATTCAAGCACTATTTATCGAAGTGGTATAAAAAATTATTCTGTTTTTGTGAACACTAATATTTCAAAGTTAGAGATACGGGTAATGGATGAAACGGGGAATGAGGGTGTGACAGGGGTTACTGTTAAAGTACAACTAAATAATACAGCAACAGATGTGGTTTATTTAGAGACAGATACGATGGGCTATGCTTATGGTGATCATACTACTGATTTCAGTTTTGCCTATAAGACAGAACAAGTTTACAATTTTAGTCTATGGATTATAGGTCAAAAGCAGGTATTCAGTGTAAATACTTCAGATAAAGGCAAACCGGCACTTACAGATTATTATAATTATACTTTAGATGGAGCGTCTACATTAGTATTTTTTCTAGATGGTTTGAACTTTACACAGAGGATTGCAAATTTTACGCAGTATGGAGGTGATACTGAGGTTGTATGGGGAGAAAATATGTCTTTCTGGATTTTATATGAAACATCCAACAATAGTGGTGTGGATTGGGTTCCTGATTGGAATGCTCATGCAGGTAATTATCCAACGTCTGCAAATTGGACATTATATACAAAATATGGTGAAAAAATAGTAGAAAAAGAAATGGTTCACGGGAGTACAACAGGGAATTTTACATTAACAACGAACTCAAGCTTTCTCACTGCTGGTTCTACTTCTGAATTCTACTTTGCTCTAGTATCAGGTTATAAACCATTTTGGAATGACCCAATTGATCAATATTTTGGAATTACCATATTGCCTAAATCCACAGGTATAACTTTGCATGATTATACTTCTATGAATGAATTACCAAAAAATATAGGACTCGATTATGAAATTTCAGAATATTATGGAAATGCAATAAATATTACTGCGAAATTTTTTGATGCTATTACAAACGGTACCCTAGTGCCTGATATATTCACTTATGACTGGGATTATGGCTCTGGAACTCTCATAAATGATCCATTGCATGCGAATTATTATTATTTTGAACTTGATACTACACTTGCTACAAATGTAGGAAAATATAGAATTGATATAACTGTCAGTCGTGAAAATTATTCGCAGATTGAAGATTTTCCAATGTATATAAACATCATCTCAAGACCAACAACGATAAATGGATCTTCTGGGTTATTGTACATTTCTGAAAATATTTTTATATTTGAAGAAAAAACATTTGTTTTTGAATATGAAGATGTATTTAGTTCAAGTCCAATTTCTAATTTAGATGAGAAAAGTTTTCTTTTACAAAAAATTAATGAAACAACTGGAGACCCAATTCCAGGAACAACGGAAGTAGGAGAACTTATTGAAACAGTCGAAAATAAATATATCTTAGATCTTGATACTGAAACTCGTCTTGATGGAGAATATTCAATAATAGTGACATTGAACAAGCTTAATTATGAACATCGAATTGCTATAATTTCTTTAACAATTCGAAAAAGAAATGTTCATATTGAATGGCCAGATAAATTTACTGGAACAGAAGCAAAAAAGATTAGAATAGGATCAGGAACATCTTTGAATTTTACAATTACAATTACAGATCCTGATAATAGTTCAGCACCGGTTATCGGAGCTGATGTATATCTCGATATTAAGGGGAATCGATATAATTTCACGGATCTTGGAGATGGAAGTTATTCTATAAAAACTTCTAAGATCGCTGATGCGTTCTTTCTCCCATCAACAATTTCAGCTACTCTTACTGTTGAAAAGCAATATTTCTCTACTAAAAAAACTTCATTAACAATTTTAGTTAACATGCATGAGACATTCGGAATCCCAACCTTCTATCTATTAATGATAGTAGGTGCTATCGTCGCTGTAACAGCAAGTTTAGCTATTTATCGGACAGTGCAACAAGCTAGAATCCCTACATTCGTTAAGAAAGTTAAGAAAATGAAGAAAGACATTAAGGGCAAAAAATCTATTTCAGATTCACTTCTCTATCCTTCAAAGGAAGAATATACGATAAAACGATTAGGAGATAGATGGGAGATGCTTGGATTATCCTTACGGAAAACATTAGGTGTAGAAGGTAAGAAAAAGAAATCGCTGCCTGAAACTCCAGGAGAAATAAAAAATCTAAAAGGAGGTGTAGATTAAATGCCAATTGGATTAGTTATAATGAAATGGGATGACAGGGCAGGTACTGAAATATTATCTAAATACCCAGAAGAAATTGTACTAACAGAAAAAACTCTGATGCAAGTGTATAGCACCCATGAATATAGCGGAGAATCGGGGATGATTAGTTTAATGATTGGATCCTTAAATATTGCATCATACTACACTGGACCAGAGAAAAACTATTATATTCTCCTACTCTTGAATCTTGATGATGATCCAGATGCATATGAAGAGGGATTAATAGATGTTTCTAGGATTATATTATCAAACTTAGAAGATGATTCATTTCTACAAATGATCCCTTCGCTGTTTCGACGATTATCAGTATATCCCACATTGAGTACTGAACAACGACTTGCTCTTACCTATCAAGATGAAATAAAACGTATGATAATTAAACGTTTAAGGGATGAGGGTGTTGTCTCAAAATCGGAACTGATGATTTGGTTAAAAGATAGATATAAACAAGGATTTGTTGATGTTGAAGGTGTTCTAATGGAGCTCATTAAACGAGAGATAATCAAAGAAGCATCAGTAAAAGGGATGCCATCTGAACTAATTTTCTTGATTAAAGATATTATACTTATGCGCGTACCACCTGTTATAATTTTAAGAGATCCCTTAGATCGAGGTTTACCTTCCCAACTTGTTGAGAATTATAAAGCTGATGTTCGAACATATTTTCAAAATTATCAACCAACAGAAGGAGATAATCTTAGGATATTAGATGTTCTTACTAATCCACAAGTTTATGAAACTATGCGATTATTAAGAACTGCCGTAGTTACTAAGAATGACCTAGAGAAACTTAGAAAGAAAGGAGTAGACGATCTAGATGATGTGTTAAAGATGCTTTGGGATACTCAATTAGTAGAAGTCTTCCAAGATGAAAGAGGTAATGAATATTATGCACTTCTTTCTGATTTTCATTTAGACTTGATTTTTCCAAAATACCTAATGAATGTTATCAAAACTGTGTATGAACAAAAATCAAAATCTGATCAAGTACTAATTGAATACCTGACTGTGCTTGAAAATTCTTATACAAATTTAAAAGCAGCACAAAAAGCTGAAGCTAAAGAAAAAGATTAATTATATTTTTTATTTTTCTTATTTTTTTATTTGTTTTTTTTAGGTTTATCAAAATATTTTTGAGTTTATTAATATTAATCTCAATTAGAACAATTAAAAAATTAATGTGAAATTAAAATGGATGAAAACTTTCCTAGCTGTGAAAAATATTTGGATACTCCAGAAGCAATTGGTTTGGACGGTATAGATTTAGAAAAATACATTATAGCAAGCTATATCATAAAACGTCCGAAAGGACAAAATGTCAACTATTTATCTAGATTCGCGGCTATTGAACAATCAACAGGGACATGGATTCGAGTTCCCGCTGAAACGGAAGAGGTTAGAAAACATCATGTGGCAAGAGTACTTGGTGTATATGAACTACCTCACCTAGAATATGCGATACCTAAGGACATCAAAGAACGAATTTATTTTGTTCAGATCGGATTTCCTATCATAAACATTAAAGGAATGGGAATTCCAATGCTTTTCACAACGGTTATTGGTAATATTAGTATTACTCATGGATTGAAATTAGTAGATTTGGCATTCCCCAAAGGCTGGTTAGAAGATTTTAAAGGACCTAAATTTGGGATTGATGGAATACGAGAATTATTAAAAGTACCAGAACGTCCTCTATTAAATAACATGGTAAAACCTTGTACAGGACATACAGCAGATGTGGCGGCAGATCTAGTATATAAAGCAGCCTTTGGTGGTTGTGATGTCGTAAAAGATGATGAATTAATATCAGATCCTTCTTTTAATAGACTAGAAGAGAGGATTGTAAAGGTAATGGAAGCTATTGATAAAGCTGACTCAGAAAAAGGAGAAAAAACTTTGTATACAATAAATATTACTACTAAGTTCCCGGAAATGTTTGAATATGCAGATAAAATGATAGAATTAGGAGCCAATGCCCTAATGATAAATTACTTAACTACTGGATTTGAAGCTCTTAGACAAATTGCTGAAGATCCTTCAATAAAAGTTCCTATTTTAGGGCATATGGATTTTGGAGGAACATACTTTGGAGGGGAGTGGACAGGTATGACTAGTATGCTAACTTTTGCAAAATTACCCCGAATTTGTGGAGCTGATACTGTTGTAATTCCTGCTCCTTATGGAAAAGCTGAGATATTAGATGAGAGATATGAACAGAATCTCAAGGCACTTCGATTTCCCCTTCAACATATCAGACCAACACTACCGATGCCTAGTGGAGGAATCACCCCGGGAATGGTTGAGAAATGTATAAAAGAAGCTGGTAATGATATACTTATAGGAAGCGGAGGTGGCATACATAGTCATCCCGATGGTCCAATATCTGGAGCGAAAGCATTTAGACAAGCAATTGATGCTGTTATGGAAGGAAAAAATATAAAACAAGTTGCTAAAGAACAAAAAGAATTAGGGATCGCACTGGGAGTATGGGGTAGTGGTAAAACTGCCCTGATAGAAGAATAACTTCTTTTTATTTTAATTTTATTTTTGTTTATGATTTTTTTACTTAAATTCGAATGGAGGAAATTTTCTTCTTTTATTTAAGTCTTTTTCTAAGATAATTTTTAATTCATTAAAAGGTTTTAAATTCCCAGAGAAGCTTGACTCAGTTACTTTACTAATTTTATGATCCAATAATTTTTCAACTTCTTCAACTTTTTCTAAGTTCCCTTCAGAGAGTAAAGACAGGAAGTAATCATTTGTATATTTCTTGAATGTCAAAAATCTATATTTTTGAAATCCTAGTTTTACAGATATCCAGCGGGGGAATGCTCCTGTGTTTCCTTGAGTATTTGCGGCAATGGCTTCGATTCTTGCTGTTAACATTGATTCTTTCATTTCTTTCTCCTCTTCTGGACTATTCACTTCCATTTGCAGTTCAAAATTTAAATCGTCTCCTATTAATAAAGATATAACTCCAATTGACATAGAAGATAAACCTAAATAGTCAATTCGAATAGTATCTTCAACATAAGGTATTTTCTTATCTAACCAAACCTCCTGCAATTTAAGATATTCAGTAAGAATTAATTTTGTTCGTCCCTTGAAATCTCTTTCAATTTGGTGCGATTCTAATTTATCTAGATTATTAACATCCTTATTTCCTACTAAATCAGAAAAATTATTTGACATTTGCTCAAGAAGCCATTTTCCTTTCTTATCCGGGAACCTCCCATAGACTAAATAAATGATATCGTCTTTAACATAGAATTGGCATTTTTCCTCAGTATTTTGCTCTACAGAAATTAGAAGCATTTTATCAAGTTCTCCACCCAATATCCCTGTAGCTATAAAATCTAGATTGTTTGTCAATTCTAGCAAGTATCTCAAATTACTATTACTACAATATAGCTGTGTTCGATCAACTGATGTGATTCCAAGTAATTTTACATATTCCCCTTTCTTCAAATGGTGAATCTCACTCTCTAAAGAGATACCTAGAGATTTTTCTTTTATTTTTATTTTACCCTGTAATTTTGAAGATATAGTAGATTTTTTGGGTTCAAATTGCTTGGGTTGGACTTTTTCTTGCCCTTCTGCTGATATCTCATGTAATATGGCTAAAAATTTTCGACATTTAGGGTTAGGGCATAGTTGATCCTTAGGAAAAGGTTTTGAAATTTTGTATCCGCAGAAGCTACATTTAATCAGATTTCTTTTATCTTCTGCCAGATGCTTTTTTTCTTTTTTCTTTTTTTTTTTCTTCTCTTTTTTGGAAATTTATAC
>Ga0209427_10001676_pt1 | contig 25639 bp, 22 predicted proteins | sample DeeMarSWOR136_30_FD_187465 | JGI IMG/M metagenome (GOLD analysis project Ga0209427, IMG submission 187465) | Marine sediment microbial communities from White Oak River estuary, North Carolina - WOR-1-36_30 (SPAdes) (version 2) | ecosystem: Environmental > Aquatic > Marine > Intertidal zone >...
TGCAATGTATTTCCCCAAGGGTGGAGGGACCTGTAGCGGGCTTTCAAAACCGGGTGTTATTACCTGGGCTCGTTTCTACGAGCGTTTCGGAGAAATTGGAATTGATATGGGAACAGGAGAAGTGCTTGCGCTTCCCGAATCAGAGATCGATCGCCGCTGGAAATCGACAACCAAGGAATGGCCTATAGCGAATGTACATATCCCAGGCTATGACAGAGACCGGTTGATGAGCAGTCATAGATCGAACCATATCACGATCTGCTACGGTAATATTCTTCCAGAGCTTGCTGCGGTCGCAGCGGAACTCGGAATTCCTGTGAACATAATTGGTGATGCGAGACGAAGCATTGTACCTGTTATGGGATAAGTGATGTAGAACGCTCACATCCCAATCATCAAACCTATCAATTTCACTAGTCCGGTGTAGTGATGAATTCTAAGGTTGGTTCTATGAGATGTCTGAATTATAAAAGAACAAACTACTCTGAATAGGAGTGAAACAATGATAGTGATCACAGGTGCAACGGGAAACGTTGGAAGTAAGCTGAGGGATATATTGTTGGGATCGGGACAGAAGCTTAGGTTCATTCATGGGTAAGGTCATGAACATCGCAATTATAGGCGCTGGAAACATGGGCGGGAAATCGCCTTCAAGCTTATGAAGAGGTGAGCGCCTGTACGGTTTAAACGCAAAGACGGGAAAGATCTGATTTGCCGATTTTCATGCATCCTCACCAGTTTTTAACAATTACGATAGTTCTCACCATTTGGGGAATAAGTGTTTTCGAACCGGTCATCAAGAGAGAAATGTACGAACCTATGTAACTCAGCTATTTGAACAAATTTTTTATTATTAAAAATACACGCTGTCAGTCATTTTTCACTTGCTTTCATTCTCCAAATATTATACATTCATGTATGTATGTCATGAATGAGGGGGATCCGTGAGAAGGACGAAAGAAGAAGCGGAAGAAACAAAACAGAAGATCATCGACGCAGCAGTGGAACTTTTTGAGACGAGGGGGTATGCCGCGACCCATATCGAGGACATCGCAGAAAAAATGGGTATGACGAGGGGTGCGGTATACTGGCATTTCAAGAATAAGGATGAGCTCTTCGTCTACATTTTCGAGATGTTTGAGAGGCGTCTAGATATGCTATTATCGGAATCGGAACACAACACGAGCTCACCTCTGGAGCGTTTGCGGTGGCTTATCATCAACATGATTACACGAAGTGATATACTCGTCGGATTCAGGCACATGAGGATGATTGCCATATCCGAGTTCGGGAAAATGGATAAATCGGAGATTTTCCGGAAAAGCGGCCAAAAAATCACTAATAAGTATATGCTTTCCCTTGAAGGAGTGATTGAGGAAGGAATCACAGCAGGAGAAATAAAAAGAGGCGTCAATGCTGATAATGCAGCCCTGATGATCGCTGTTTTCGTTACCGGTGCAGTGGGAATACATCTCAATAAGTCGAAATTTAAACTTCTTCATTGGAATGCAGAGAATATTGTTGATCTTTTTCTTGCCGGGATAAAGGCGTGATTTCCATGACCGCGAGTTGCATAGATGTTCATTTTTTAAGTGTGAGACAGTTACAATACAATGACAGAGAAAGGAATATCCCATGAAAAAACTTCTCTTTTTGCTCCCTCTGCTTGCGCTTATACCACTTATTCACTCAGGATGCAGCAAGGATTCTCAGGCCAGTTATAACCTGGAGCAGATCTACCGGGAGGAGGGGGTTCCAGTCAGGACAGTGGAAATACAGCCAAAGGGTTTTGAAACCTGGCTCTCATTTAACGCAGAGCTCACCGGAATTGAAGAGTCTTCCGCTCATTCAATGGTGCTGGATAAGGTGGACAAGATATATGTGAAGGTTGGGGATTATGTACAGAAGGACCGGGTGGTGCTGAGCTTTCCGAGCGATAATCCGTCGGCCCGGTACTACCAGGCAAAGGTTGCCTACGAAAATGCCAAGACCTCTTACGAGAGGATCAAAAGTCTCTACGAAAGCGGAGGCATTTCTCGTCAGGAAGTGGACAACGCCAAGGCAGCCTATGATGTGGCAGCAGCCGATTGGAGCGCAGTTCGCCAGACTGTCGAAGTGCGGGCACCAATTGAAGGGTACGTCACGAAAATCAATGTCCAGGAATCCGATAACGTAGAGTCCGGTGATGAGCTTTTTACTATCTCCCAGATCGACAGGCTGAAGGCAAAGGTATGGGCAACAGAAAAGGAGATTTTGAGCATCCGTGAAGGTCAGTCGGCATCTGCCATCTGGAACGGCATCACGCTCACAGGCAGAGTTATACAGGTAGATATGGCACTCAACCAGGACACAAAAGCCTTTGGGGTCGTAGTGGGGTTCGAAAATCCCGGTGGCAAGATGCGTATGGGCGTGAGCGTAGATATCCGTATAAATACCTATAGAAATACCCGTGCCTTTGTGATCGAAAGAAAAGACCTGATGAGGGAAGGAGATACACACTTCGTCTATGTGGTAAATGACGGAAAGGCTGAAAAAAGAAAGGTTGTCACTGGAAGGCAGCAGGGGCTCGATGTCGAAATAGTCGAGGGACTGGGTGCCGGCGATGAACTGATTGTTGAAGGGCAGATGCTGCTTGAAGAAGGCAGCTTGGTAAAAATCGTACTGTAGTACCTAAATCCCGATTTTCTTGCCTGTAAGGCAAGAAAATCATTTCAATAGAGAATGCGGCTTAGCCGCATTAGGGAGGTGCCATGTTTCTTTCGAATTTATCGATAAAAAGACCAGTGATGATAAGCATGATCATCCTGGCAGTGGTGCTGTTCGGTCTCCTTGCTTTTTTAAATATTCCCCTGAATCTGATGCCCAGTATAGATATTCCTTATGTGACGATACAGGTTGTGTATCCCGGAGCGAGTCCTCTAGAGGTTGAAACCGAGATCACAAAAAAAATTGAGGATGAGGTGTCCACAATAAGTGGTATCAAGACATTGACTTCCTATGCAATGGAGAATGTGGGAGTGAGCGTCATCGAGTTCGAACTCGGAAAAGATGTGGATATTGCAAACCAGGAAGTCAAGGACAAGGTGGATTCCATCAGAAACGCATTCCCGGCCGATGCAGAGCTGCCTGTTGTTGAAAAGCTCGACATCAGTGCCATGCCCATTATCGATATTCTCCTTTCAGGAAACCTGGAAATGCGAGAGCTCTACAATATTGCAGATAAGCGTGTCAAAGACAGGCTTTCGCAGATAAAGGGCGTTGCCAAAGTTGAGGTCACTGGTGGTGAAGTGAGAGAGATACGAGTGGAGCTGGACAATAGAATCGTCTTTCAGAATTCTATTTCCTTTACTCAGCTGGGCCAGATTCTCGCTGCGCAGAACATCGATATGCCCGGAGGACAGTTCGAACAGAGATCTCAGGAGTACTCGGTGCGCCTGAAAGGGCAGATCGATTCGGTCGATTCACTCCGGGAGCTCGAAATTCCGACCATGTATGGAAGTAAAAAGCTCGGGCAGATTGCAACGATACGAGACACGAGCGCAGACGTGAGAGAACGCACCGTGTACTTCGATAACAGGAGTAAGATGAGGGACGAGAACGTCATACTCCTCAGCATCATTCCTGCACCGGATGGAAACACGGTCGAGATCGCCAACGGCGTCGACAAGACTCTACCTGCACTCAGGCGAGAGATCCCCACCGGGAGCAATCTTACGATTGTGAATGATGATTCTGTATTCATCAAGAGCACGGTGAATGACACCCTCATGAATGTGTTTCTGGGTATTATACTCACTGCAGGTGTTCTGCTGTTCTTTCTCCACGATCTCCGTTCCACCTTCATTGCCGCGCTGGCAATGCCTGTGTCTATTATTTCAACTTTCGTGCTTCTTCAGGGAGCGGGATTTTCAAAAAACATCATGACGCTCATGGGCCTGTCTGTGTCTGTGGGTATTCTTGTGACTAATTCTGTTGTCGTTCTCGAAAACATATTCCGCCATATGGGGATGGGCAATACGAGGCTTGAGGCCTCTGACAGGGGTACTTCGGAGATCACAACTGCAGTGCTTGCATCGACACTTACAAATATAGCCGTTTTTCTCCCCCTCGGAATGGTGAGGGGAATGGTCGGGATGTTTCTGAAGGAGTTTGCGCTCACCGTTGTATTTGCAACAATTTTTTCACTCATCGTTTCCTTTACCCTTACTCCGATGCTTGCATCACGTATCCTCCCTGAGCACGACAGAAAAAAACATCCAATCGGGCAGAGGCTTGAGAGAATGTTCCGTGCCTGGGAGAATGGATATCAGAACATCCTTAACAAGCTCTTTTTGAAAAAATCACGCGGCATTGTACTCATTGCATGTATCGTGTTTCTCTTTGCGGGAAGTCTGTACCTTGCAGGAAAGATCGGGTTCGAGTTTTTTCCCGAAATGGATCAAGGCGCTTTGAGTATCGAAGTTGAAATGCCCCAGGGATACAACCTGGATGAAACGGCAGACCTTATGGCTGAAGTCGAGGCAAAAATTCAGCATTATCCTGAAGTCGAGCACATGGTCACAAAGATCGGTGCTCTCAGCGAACTGGACCAGGGTACCAATATGGCCCAGATGAATGTCATACTGGTGGATACGAAAGAGAGGAGCAAGAGCGACAAACAGATGGAAAATCTCTTTATAAAAGAGCTTTCTGAAATTGCCAATGCAAAGATACGGGTTAAGGCTTCTGGGATGGGTGGACCGGGAGGCTACCCGATTGAATTCTACCTGCAGGGCCAGGATATCGACACACTGGAAAGCTATAAGAACAGGATTGTCGGGGAACTCAAGGGAATAGACGGACTCGTGAACCTCTCCACGAGCTCCCGTGCCGGTAAACCGGAAATTACCCTCGTGCCCGACAGGGTCAAGATCGAACAGGCCGGTCTGAATGTATACGATCTCGCCTTTGCACTCCGTGGAGCGGTCGAGGGAATCATTGCCACCTCCTACAGGGAAGGTGGAGAGGAGTACGATATCCGGGTTATGATGTCGGATGAATCGGTGGATACCCCGGAAGAAGTGGGGAATATAGCGGTATCTTCACCACAGGGCATATTCAGGCTGGCCCAATTCTCGGATATCGAGTTCACCGAAGGCTACAGTAAAATGATGCACAAAGACAAGTACAAGGTCATTCAAATCACCGGTTCTCCCGCTCCTGGTTATGCCCTGGGTGGGGTGATGGGCGAGATACAGAAAAAGGTACGTGAAATCGACTTTCCGGCGGGATACGGAATTTCCTGGGGCGGTGAAGCGGAAATGATGCAGGAGATGACGTTGGACATGGGAAGGGCATTTTTAATTGCCGTTCTCATTACCTATATGCTCCTTGCGGCGATTCTTGAAAATCTCTTTCAGCCGCTTCTCATATTGGGTACAGTGCCTTTAGCCCTCATCGGTGTTTTCGTTGCCCTGTTCATTACAGGCCAGACAATGAATCTCAGCTCCATGATGGCGATCATCATGCTTGTCGGTATCGTGGTGAATAATGCAATACTGCTATTAGACTATACCAATATACTGAAGCGCCAGGGAAAGGATACGAGGTCCGCGCTGCTCGAAGCATGCCCGGCTAAGCTCAAGCCGATCATCATGTCAACATCGGCCATAGTGCTGGGGATGTTCCCGCTCGCTCTGGGAATCGGCTCTGCAGGAGCTGAAATCAGACAGCCGATGGGAATCGTGAGTATAGGTGGCCTGCTCGTGTCGGCTCTGTTGACCCTGTTCGTCATTCCAACAATCTACAATCTATTTTCAAGACAAAGGAAGGCGTAGGGAGATAGTTTAAATCCCCCAGGTTGTATGGATGATTCTTATAAAGGAAAGTCGACATTTATGCGTGCTCGTCGGTAAATTGCGGAATGAAAAGCGAAGCTCATCAATTTTGAGGCTCCGGACTGATGTATCTACAATACGTTCAACTCAATGGAAGGAAGGAATCAATGGCTAGAAGAGTTTACACAATAGCGAAAAGCAGTACTTTCTTGCTCATACTGTTTGTCATTTTAATTTTCACATGTGTCTCCAACATACAGGCACAAACGATAGAGCTCACTCTGGAGGAGGCAATCGGCCTCGGGCTCATGAACTCCAGTGGGCTCAAAACGAAGATGCTCTCTCTTGCCTCAGCAGGTGCCGATGTGCAGGTTGCCAGGGCTTCTGGCTATACAAATGTCTCACTTTCGACCTCCTATTCCCATATCTTCGACCAGCCCACGCTGTTCGGTATGTATGTCGCAGCCAAGGACGAGATTGTGGTCGGAGTTAGTGCACAGCAGCCATTATTTACCTTTGGAAAGATCAAGACCGGAATAAATCTCGCCGAGGAAGGGATGACTCAGGCGCGGCTCGAGCTGGAAGAGGAGAAACGCTCTCTCATAATGGCGATCAAGCGTGCGTTCTACGGGTATATTCTTGCACGGGAGGTGCTTGCAGTGCAGGAGGAGACACTTTCAAACAAACAAGAGGCTTTTGACATTGCCCGTATGCGGTACGATGCAGGTCTGGGTGCCGAGATTGAGGTGCTGAGTGCGGAATCCGATGTTGAAAACTTTCTGCCGGAAGTAATATCTGCACGGAATGAGGTGGATTTCGCCATTCTTGCGGTGATGGAACTGCTCGAGCTTGGTGAAGAGGAGGGCGAATACGATATAGTGCTCGTGGGTGAACTTGAGCCTGAATACCACACATTTACGAAAAGCGAACTCGTGGATATTGCGATGAAGAACAATTTTGATCTTCAGAAGTATAGAACAGGGATAAACACTGCGGAGTATCAGAAATATCTTGCAAGACGCGAGAAGTACCCGACTATCGCAGGTTTTGCAAACTACAGCGTACAGAGCGGCTATGATCCAGAAACAGGTGAAAACAAGTTTTCAGGTCCGGATTGGAGCGACCTCCTTACCCTCGGCCTAACAGTGCAGATGCCGCTCTCCGGGCTCTTTCCATGGAGCGCCGAAAACGCAAAAGCCAAGAAATCAGAGTTCGATCTCGAGAGCCTGCATACGGGTCTCAGTTCAGTGAAAAGCGGTATCACGCTCGCAATACAAAATATACTACTGAGCCTTAAGGAAGAAGAAGCGAAGATAAGCTCAGGGGAAAAGAGGGTAGAGCTTGCACGGAAATACCTGGAAACTTCCAAGAAGAGCTACGAAAACGGCCTTATATCAAATACGGATTTAAAGGATGCTCAGCTCAACCTGAACATAGCGCAGCTCGGCTACCTGAGCGCAATATACAACTACAATCTGGCTCTCTACGATCTGTACGATGCTGTCGGTGTAGATCATATGTAGCACGTCGTGCCATTATCATACTCGTGCGGATCAAAGAAAGATATTTTTTATGCTTTATGTACACCAGGTGATTCTTAATATTTTCCATATTTTTTCCCGTACCGGGGTGATCTCTTCTTCTGAATGGTAGATGACTTTTATGCCGTGATCGTGCCACACATCGATCAAGAGCTTCAGCCGTGGAAAAAAATCATTGCAAAGAAACTGCGGTGAAAACATGAGACCCCGTTTGGAAGCGATATCGCAATAAATGCAGACGAGGGGTGAAAGCTCAAAATCTGCGTGCCTGCCCACCCTTCGACGCTCATGTTTGCACAGCTCATCGAACCATTCTGTGCGCAGGCCGTACTCATCGACATGCATGTAAGAAAACACTTCTATGCCGAGCATCATGTAGCGGGTATCCAGATGTGCAGGACTTCCCGTGTGCATGAGACTGGTACGTCGATGTTGAGTACCAATTCAACCCGCTCTCTGGGTGTCATTTCGGCTTTTTGATCTGAATTCACTAGATTTTTCCCCGGAGCTTGAAAATTCTCAGGGGGTTTTCGAAAAAAAGCATTTCAGAGACACGCTTCGCACGGTCGATGTCCATCACGCCGTCCTCAACTTTTTTTGTCAGGGCTTTGCTTACATTTTCGCGAGCAAGTAGCTGATGGCCGTATACGCCGTCAACAAAGAGATAATCACCACCGAAAGCGCTGATCTTGTTGGCAGGGACGCAATCAAGCCAGTTCAGCAGGGCATTTATACTTGCGGTCGGTGAAATGATGTGCGCCCAGCACATGTCGATATAGACGTTGGGAAAGTTCTTTGCCAGTACCGAAACCACCTCCTGGTACGGGTATCCCATGTGAAAGATGTCGAAATCAACATCGGGATATTCTAGAAAAAGATTCGTAAGTAGTGAAGGATCACTGTGATAGAGGTAGTTACCGTTGCCCTCCTGGATTCCGGTATGGAACTGAATGGTAAGGTTGCTCTTGCATGCGAGACTCAGAATGAAGTGCATCATGTAATCCTGAAACTTCTTGCCTGGAGGGAATACCTGGGGCATATAGGTGCCCATGTGCTTTGATTTGAAGATATCGTTGAACTCCTGCTCAGCTTCAAAATACGTCACTCTTTCATACTGAAGCGTTCTTACATAGGCGAGAGCGCTCTTTAGTGCGACGGCACCATGTTTCAGGGCGTTATCAATGATCATTTCTGCAACTTTGAGATAGTCGCCAAAATTGTGTATCTTGATCGCAGATTCTCCTTCGAAACGTACAATGTCGTCACCAGATTGGGGGAATATCAGCCTGTCGACCGGATACACGTTTCTGAAAAACTCCTGATCGCAGGTGAGGTTGCTGTCGAATACGATGAGCTCATTCACCTTCGGGATATCATGGAGCAGGCTCACCTTTATCTTGGATTTTTCTTTCAAGACTTTTTTAAAATGACCCGGATTGAGGGATTTAAAAAATTTCGTGTTCAGCTCTTCGATGGTTTCCTCGTATATTCTCTCGATCCCATAGAGCTCACGTACCGATATGTCCAGAGCGCGTGCGTATCCCGTATTTCTCGATGCCTCCCAGTAGGGTTCGGCACGCTTCCACCGTTCCATTAATGGAAGCCTGTTGTCAATGACTTTTTCGTACTCTTCAGGGCGCAATCCTGCTGAAATCAGGTCGCAGCTCAGATAGTGCGTGAGATATTCCTTGAGAACATCAGTGTCTTTCTCCCTCAGATGTTCAAAGGCAGGCAGATGCTCGTGGGTATCGATTATTTCGAGTGTCTGAACATGCTTATGTATTTCATCGAAAATAACACTCATGTTTTTTTTCCCTCCTGTACGTTTTTTCGCTCATTGTATGCATAACTCATAACAGACTTTTATTTTCTCCGATACATTGTTGTGCCGCCAATGACGGTCGTATTGTAATGTCGTTAAGACCTCGGAATGATGAACAGGCCCACCTCTTGTTGTTAAATACACAATATCGAACACCCAGAATCCAGAAATCAAAACCAATAAAATATCCAGAAGAATTACCGGTCTTAGTAGGGGTAATACTATTTTTATGATGTATTGAGAAAATGATGCACCATCGATTTGTAACATGAGCAGGAATATTTGTCAAATAGTCTCACGATTTTGGGCACTCGAACTACTCCCTCACCTCACTCTTAAAAGTATCGATGGTCAGCCAACTCCGATTGTTTTAATCGTGTGGCATTCAAAACATGAAAATATTTGGAAAAGCGGTATAAATATGGTATCATTACGGTTCATGATGAACAAAAAAGAACGTGTCCTCGCAGCGGTGAACTTCAAAGGGGTTGATAGGATACCGACTTCTTACAGAGGATTGAAGTATGTGTCAGAATCCCTGCTGAAATACTTCGGATTTGAAGAATACACTGTTTTTTCGAAAAACTACATTGAATTCTTGAAGAAATTGGGTGCAGATTTCTGGGGCATGGGCCATAACATCTGCTATTTTTCTACGTTCCATCCCAGATATATCGGCCCTCCCCCAAAGCCGCCATACATCCGCGATGGTGTGTTGTACTATACTTTAGGGATAAATGCAAAGCTCGTAAAAATCGAGAAGTACAATTATGAATATGCCGCGTATGTGGACCCTCCCCTCGCGAATGCGCAATCTGCAGGTGATATAAAAAAAGGATTATTAACATCAAAGTTAAATTTGTTCGATTTCGATACAATGGTGAATATGCTCTACAGTCAGAAGGAGAAAGCAGTTACATCAGAAAGTGATGAAATAGATTATTCTTTTTCCGAGCTCAGAAATAACCATGAGTTCATCGCATGCGGGAGTTTCAACAGTCTTTTTATCATGTGCAGCTACTTGCGAGGAATGGAACAGTTCCTCATGGATCTGTATATCAATAAGAAGTTTGCCGAGTGTCTCATCGGGGAAGCGGGAGATTTTATCCTGGAGTTCAATGAAAAAGAGCTTCAGGGTTTTGGACGAGAAGCAGAGTTTTACTGCTGCTGGGATGATGTCGCGGATCAGAGGGGGATGTTATTTTCACCGCAGCTATTTAAGAAATATTTTCTCCCGGTTTATAAGAAGCTCTTTGAGAATGTTAAGAAATACAATTTGATATTGGACTGGCATTGTTGCGGAAATGTGAATGAAGTGTTGCCCATGATGATTGATGCGGGAATAGATATATTCGATGTGGTGCAGACGTCTGCGAAGGATATGGATCTGGAAAATGTGCATAAAAAGTATGGAAAAAAAGTGTGCGTGCACGGGGGCATAGATGTCCAGAAATTGCTCATACAAAAAAGGCCTGAAGATGTAAAAAAAGAGGTTAAGAAAATAATTGAATTATGGGGGGATAGAGGCGGAATCATTATTGCACCTGCACATGAAATCGAACCTGAAACTCCTCTGGAAAATGTAGTAGCGATTTATGATGTGCTTCATGAATATTCTATCCAATATTGATCATGCAATTCATAGATAATCTAAGGACTGTGAGATTTGTTTCGTCCTATGACAGCACCGGCAGGGAATTATTGATTTCTCTGCCTCTTGATTTTCAGATAGATAAAACGTATCCGCTCATTATAAGCCCGCATCCCTTTGGCTGGTCCCATTTTGAGAATTTTTCATCCGGAGCTACCGATTTACTACAACACTTCGATGGATGGACAGGGCTCAGTGACAGATATAAAGTAATCATCGCTCTGCCGCTCGGCCATGGAAGGGTCCATGAAAAGATAAGTCTGGGATGGATTGGCCAGATCGAGGATATAGTGTCAATTCCTAAAATATTGAAAAAGATGAATATACAAACAGATAGAGTATATGCGAGCGGTCTGAGTATGGGCGGAAAGGATACTCTTATTGCTTGTGGAATGTATCCTGATTTTTTCAGGGCTGGATTTATCTTTAACGCAATCGCTGATCTTGCGAACTGGTATGAAGACATCATTCATGAAAACTGTGACAGGAAACTCCTTGATTTCACTATTGATAAACTAATCGTTGAGGAAGTGGGTGGGACACCGTCAGAACGTCCTGAGGAATATCAGAAGAGAAGTGCAATGAGCTATATAGATAGTTTAAAAAAAACAAATCGCATGATATACTGGAGCAGGAAAGACAGCATTGTTGTGAATCAGGAGTCAAGACAGAGTAAATATTTACATGCTGATATTTTACAGCTATACAAACCTGATAGATACAAAAATAGGCCTCATCGGCGTGTATGTTGCCCTGAATGTTCCCTTTGCCGTGTGGCTCACAGACGGGTTTTTTCGTGAGATCCCGAATGAGCTTGCAGAATCTGCACAGATCGACGGGTGCTCACGTTGGCAAGCATTCTGGAAGATCGACTTTCCACTGGCAGGTCCCGGGATCGGAGCAAGCGGTATCTTCGCATTTCTCATTGCATGGAATGAGTTCGCGATCGCAAACGTGCTCACGAGAACGCTGCGTTCGAAGACAATGCCCGTGGGTCTCTTCGATTTCGTATTCGAGTTTGTCATGGACTGGCGGGGTATGTGCACGCTCGCAGTTATCATGCTGATCCCGGCGGTTATAATCACCTTCATAATACAGAAGAATCTCGTGAGAGGATTGACCTTCGGAGCGCTCAAAGGCTAGATTAGTTTTTGCAGGATAGGGCTCCGCTAACCGAGTATCCGGATAAAGAGAAAATTTCGTGATGGGAGGATGATCGTATGAAACGATACGGAATGGCCATCAGGCTCAGACCTGAAAAGCTCGAGGAGTACAGGAAGTATCATGCCGAAGTATGGCCCGAAGTACTCGATATGATCGGAAAGTGCAACATCCGTAATTACTCAATCTACCACAAAGACGGGTGGCTCTTCAGCTATTTCGAGTACCACGGCACCGATTTTCAGGCGGACATGGACAGGATGGCCGCTCATCCGAAGACGCAGGAGTGGTGGGCTGTGATGAAGCCCATGCAACTCCCTCTGGAAACCCGCACACAGGGTGAATGGTGGGCGAAAATGGAAGAGGTCTTTCATATGGACTGAGTATCGATATTGCCGGAGGTTGACATGGAGAGGACTTCGAATTGTATTAGGAAGCTCGAAAGAATGAACAAAACCCTCAGGCATGAAGAGGCAGATAGGGTGCCGGTGAGCGACTTCTTCTGGGGGAGCTTTCTTGATCGCTGGCGTGAGGAGCTCGGCCTCACGTCTGACACTGACATCTACGGGTACTACGACCTCGATTGGATCGTGAGCATCCCCAATATGGATCCCCACATCAAGCAGTTTGAGATACTGGAGGAAACCGAGAGTGAGGTGGTGGTTCGGACCGGGTTCGAAGCAGTGATACGAAAGAAGTTTAAAGATCCTATGCCTGCCTATCTCACGTTCGACACCGACACGATCGAGAAGATGGAGTCCTTTCAGTTTGATGATCCCTGGGATGAGCGACGATATCTGAATCGTGGTGACAATCAGGTTGCAGGGGTGGGAGACGGTTTCATCCGAAATCTGCCGCCCTGGATTGAAACCGTGAAGAGTCTTTATCCAGATTTTCCGGTGTACGGGAGCGTATGTGAGGGGCATGAATGCCTGTGGCGAATCATCGGGTCTGACAATGTGCTTCTCTGGATCGGATTATACCCTGACAAGCTTGGTAAGTTCATCGACCGGGTTCACGAGTTCAATCTGGGTATTGCCGAGGCCCAGATAAAGGCAGCGGATGGACTGCTCGACGGCATGGTGATATGGGGTGATGTAGCTTACAGACGGGACATGCTCTTTTCACCGGATTACTGGCGGAAGTACTTCAAACCGGGTGTCAAAGTGCTTGTTGAACTGTGCCACCGATATGGCCTCCCGGTCATATACCACGGCTGCGGGAACGTGAATAAGATATTCGAGGACTTCATCGAGATCAGTGTGGATGCCTACAATCCCCTCGAGGCAAAGGCCGGGCTTGATGTGATCGACCTTCGCAGACGGTACGGACACCGAATCGGATTCTGCGGAAACATGGACGTAATGAAATGGGCCGATGAATCCATGGACGAGCTGAAAAAAATCGTGCTCACCAAGCTGAACGTGGCAAAAGGCGGGGGATTCATCTTTCAGTCAGATCATTCGGTTCCCAACAGTGTGTCGGGAGAGCGCTACGATTATGTAGTGAAACTCGTGCGTGAATACGGAACCTATCCGCTCGAGCTCGGTCCGTTCGATATACAGGATATTCACTAGAATGGGGATGTTTTCTATGACTTCACGCGAGAGAGTTCTTACCGCCTTTGCCCATCAGGAGACCGACCGGGTGCCTGCCTGGTGTGGTGCTTCACCAGAGTTCTGGGAAAAGTCGAAAGAAACGCTCCGCCTCGATGATGAAGGGTTGAGGAAGAGATTCGGAGATGATTTCAGGCGTGTATATGCTGAGTATCGAGGCCCGGATCTCACTCTCTCCGAAGGAGCAACATGGAGAAGTCCCTTCGGTATCGAGAGGACGGGTATCGGGTACGGCCAACCCACGTCTCATCCATTAAGAGATGCAAAAACAATCAAAGATGTGCTCGATTACTCCTGGCCAGATCCTGAGTGGATGGATGTATCGAGCATACGGACCGAAGCCGCAAAGCATTACGATGAATACGCAATACTGGGGGGTGACTGGTCTCCCTTCTGGCACGATGCGATTGACCTGGTTGGGCATGAGGCTCTCTACTATATGATGTACGACTCCCCCGATGTGGCACGCGCCATTTTCGAAAAGATAACCGACTACTACTTTCAAGTGAGCAACAATATTTTCGAGGCGGCAGCAGACAAGATCGACATCTTCTTTATTGGCAATGACCTTGGAGGCCAGACAGGTCCCCTTCTGGGAGTCCATCTTTTTAAAGAGTTCATACTCCCATCCCTCACGCGTCTCATTGACCTCGGACACCTCTACGGACTCAAAGTTATGCTCCACTGCTGCGGTGGATTCCGACCCCTTATTCCTCCCATGATCGAGGTAGGACTCGATGCACTCCATGCACTTCAGCCTTACTGCAGCGACATGGAGCCAGTAGGCCTGAAGAGGGATTTTGGAGATAAAATTGTGCTTAACGGAGCAATTGATACACAGTCAGTGCTCATTGAAGGGGACCCCGATTACGTGCGCCAGGAAACCTTACGTACCCTCGACATTTTATCTCCAGGTGGAGGTTATATCGCTGGTGCGAGCCATGATTATATACTTGAGGAAACGCCGCTTGAAAACGTGCTTGCCATGTTTGATACCATTCAGGAGTACAGGAGGAAATAGTCATGCTGCACGATCCGGGAAGTTATATGCCCCCTCCGCAGATCACAGAGATCAACCTCACACAGGATGAGAAGGATACCCTCAGGAGGCTTGCAGAAGAGATAGCCCAGATCGCCTCCCTTCCCATACACCGTGAGAAGGCACGACTATGGCGGAAGCTCAACGATCTGGAGTCAGAGCGCCCCATGGTCTGGATTGATGAGATTCCCTGGCATGAGATGAACGTGAACGAGGAGCTGACGGTTCGATGCACGGACCCATGGGCGCAACAGCATGAGCTTACGCTCCGTAAGATCCTCTACCAATGGCATCATATGCCTGGAGATATGATCGTCAGCAATTTCCTTGAATGTACCCTTGCAATTCACAGCAGCGACTTCGGCATACACGAAGAGGTTGACATCATTAAAATGGATGAGAAAAGTGACATCGTATCGCGGCACTTCCATATTCAGATTCGTGAGCCCGAGGATCTGGATAAAATAAAGATGCCGAACGTCAGCCATCACGAAGATGTGACCGAGCTCATATATGAAACCATGTGCGATCTCTACAGGGACATCATGCCGGTACGAAAGGTCGGGCAGACTCACATTTGGTTTACGCCCTGGGATTACCTGATACGCTGGTGGGGACTTGAAGAGGCGATGATGGATCTCATCATGCGCCCGGACATGGTGCATGATGCGGTCGATCGCATGGTTGACGCGTGGATGGTGGAGCTCGATCAGTTCATTGAACAGAATCTCCTCTCGCTTGACTGCAACAATACGCGCATCGGATCGGGTGGCTACGGCTATACACGTGAACTTCCGGGAAACGAATATGACCCTGTCTCTGTCAAGCCTCATAACATGTGGGGGTGCTCAAATGCGCAGATCTTCTCGGACGTATCACCGGAGATGCACTGGGAGTTTGCCATCAAGCACGACCTGCGCTGGCTTAAGCGGTGGGGGCTGACCTACTACGGCTGCTGTGAGCCTCTTGATAAAAAGATGTATCTCCTTCGCAGGATACCGAACCTGAGAAAGATCTCGGTAAGCCCCTGGAACAATCTTGACCGCATCGTAAAAGAGATCGGCGGGGATTATGTGCTCAGTCGAAAACCCAGCCCTGCAATATTCGCCGAAGACACCTGGAACCCTACAAAGGCAAAGGCCGATCTGGCCGAAGTTATAGAGAAGACAAAGGGTAAGTGTCACGTAGAGTTTATCATGAAAGATATTTCAACTGTTCGCTACAGACCCCAGCTGCTCTGGGAGTGGGCAGAGATCGCAATGGAGGTGTGTGAGAAGGCTGCTTTGTAACGATTATCGGTTGTAAGTGATATACGGAGCGATTCATGGTAACGGATAAGGGAATTGTACCTGTCAAAGGCGGAATGGCGAAGGTGCTTTACGATGAGGAGATACAAACGCTACACGAAGCGACGGTAGAGGTATTGAACGATGTAGGCATCAAACTGCTCCACGATGAAGCACTTGAGATCATGCACGCAAACGGGTGCACCGTTGATTTTGATGAAAAGATCGTAAAGATTTCGGAAGATGTGCTCATGAAATATATCTCAAAGGCGCCATCAGAGGTGATGCTCTATGGGAGGGATCCAAAGTACGATATAAGGCTCGATGATCGATTGCCAGGACCTGCTCGCATTCGGATCACCCGAAAAGGTCATACAGGCAACCAGGAAAGCCATTGAGGATTCGGGAGGAGCGAAAACGCTGATCGGATCGACCTCGGAGATACATCCGGAAATCAAGGTCGAAAACGCGCTCGCCATGTATGAGACAGCCAGGAATGCGTATCTGTAGAGGAGGCCACCAATGCTCAAGTATAAAGCCCATGTACCACACGCAGGGATCGTTGCACTTACCTTTCCAGGCTACTACCTCGGAGAGGAAATGGCGCCTGCCAAATACGAAGAGATGCTCACACATCTGGACAAGCTCGAGCTTGTGCAAATCCGAGTCGACTCTGTTGTTACAAACACGCATTCAGCGCGTGAAGCCGGGAGGGAACTCGCCGGGAAAGGTGTGGATTTCATCTGCGCGATTCATACGACCTTCGTGCCGGATCACTTTCTCGTTGAGCTCCTCGATGCCTGCGATGTACCGATCTTTGTGTATGCGATTGAGCGGGAGATCGGCTGTCTCTCCCTTGTGGGAGCAATGCTCAACAATCCGACGCTCTACGACTTGAATAAGCATTATCAGATTCAGGCAGGTGAGATCGGTGACAAACGCATACTGGAAAAACTCATGATCTTCGCCCGCGCAGCGATGATGAAAAGGGTGCTCAGTGAGATGAGAGTAGGGTACATGGGCAAAAACCCTGATATTATGTTCAGCATGCAGGTAGATGAATACGGATTAAAAAAAATATTGGGTGTGACGGTCGTTCCCCTCAGAGACTTCGAATACTCCGAGCGTGTCAGGCTTATTTCAGACGATGAGGCCCGGAAAGACTGGGAGAGCGTAAAGGGTGAGGTAGGGTCGGTCGACGTGGTGGAAGCGGACGGTATCGAAGCATCAAAAGGGTATCTTGCCATGGTGAAAATGGCAGGGGAACAGAGGCTCGATGCACTTTCCATAAACTGCTGGACACACCTCAAGTCGAAGATCTGCCTTCCAGTGGCACGTTTCAATGACATTGGTATCGGAGCAGGCTGCGAGGGGGACCTCCACTCTACCATACTCCTGCGCCTTCTCTACGTGTTATCAGGACATTCTGCCATAAACGGGGATTTCTTCCGCCTGTATCCTGATAAAAACCAGATCATGTTCTCCCATTGCGGGGCCGGCTCATTCTCACTCGCGAGTGATAGGAAGGATATTAACATCCATGCGTCCATCGAGACCAATGACGGGATCGGTGTTTTCTTTCCCGTGGAAAAGCCAGGTAAAGTGACTGCGGTGAATCTGATGGGTTCCCGTGCAGGGTACCGTTTATCCGTACTGGTCGGTGAAGTTTCAGAGGCGGACAGAAGCTACGAGGGAAACCCGATGAACGTGCAGTTTGAAAAACCCGTGGAGGACATACTGCAGGATGCGGTGCGTTACGGCGCAGGCCACCACTGGAGCATCACCTACGGGAGCTACGAAAAAGAGTTCGAACTGCTTACCCGTTTCCTGGGTATTGAGTTCCACCTGCTGAGTTGAATGGAGAATGAATAGATTATGTGGCCGGATTAAATCATTATGATCTGGGATCCGATTATACATCAGTTATTATATAATCAGAGTCCAGGAGAAAGGGGTACAATACAGCTTGTAAATTAGACAATGGTAATACATCTTCCCGAACATTCATTCCAAGTATCTTTCTCAACATATTCTGCCTTACGTTTATCCGTTCCCAAACTTCTGGATACTCTTTTTTTAATTGATCTCTCAGGTTCGCATCTGCGAGAACAACAGTATCTTCAACATGAACACCGATATACGGTTCGCCGGGAAATGCAATAATATCGCACTGAAAGACCATTCCAGATTTCAAAACGTAACTTATGTCACTCCTGAACGGCGAATTGATCCATTCCTCATAGTGTATCTGATGACCCGGGTTGAGAGTCACCCCAAAGCGTTTGTGACCGATTATACCCATCACCCTTTCATAAACCGATTTGGACTGAGTTCCTATCCCGATTGTTTCATACCACGTTTTGATTGCCTCAAAATATGGAAAGTAAAAGGTTTCTACGATATCGCTCTTCTTGCCTGAAAAATCATCGTTTGAAAAAACAGCGAAGCCGGTACGTGCTATGTTTGCTCCGTCGACTCCGAATGCGATACTGACGATATCCCCGAGCTTCAGTCTGGTATCAAATGTAGGGCTTGCTAATCCCAGCAACACTCTTTCTTTGCCAAAATTGACAACAGGATGAACAGAAAAGGGAATGCCTTTATAAACAAAACCTTTAAGAGTTTCTGCTTCACTGATACCGATCTTCAAATTACGAATAACTTTCCTCATTTGATTGGATAGATAGTTATTCATAACCTCAAATCGGGCGATTTCATGATGATCGAGCATGCTCCTGAGCCCATTTTCAGGGTGTGACATGATGTGTGTAACATTGAATATCTGGTTACGAGGTGTCAAACCTGCAATTTCTTCGAGGATGAAATGAGGTATATCGAATGTACGCTCAGGGTCTTTGAACTCTCCCTCCTCATAGTATTTAAAACCGATGATCCCAATTTTTGCTTTCGAGTTAAAATCGTGTTCTTTCAATATATCGCGTAAATATCTTTTTTTATCGCGTGTTTGTCCCTGAAGGCTGAAAGTTTGGTACAGCTCTTTTTCATGTTCGAGGAGGCAGATATCCGAGTAACTGTATCCTTCATTGCCTGTTACTAAGAGCGGTTTAGCTCTCTCCCTGATGATTAAAAGCGATTCCTCAAATCTTGAATCATATCCACCTGTGAGATATTTTAAGTTTGCGCAGTGCTCTCTATCACCGTAGATAATTATATGTGTAAGATTCATTTCTTTGATTCTTTGAATGATTTTTTCATATCGATTTTCTACCTCCTTTTTTGTGACAGGAGGATATTTGTCTGTATCCTGAAACTCCGGGAGGCTTTGCTTCATTACGTGCATTTTTATCTCCGCTTTACGTTATTTTTATAGATTGAAGCCGTATAAACGGTTTGCATTTTTCCACAGTATCCCATCTATTTCATCTTGGGAAAAAACAGGCCAGCCGCATCTTTCACATATTTCGTTTATGCCAGTTTTTACAAAATTGATCCATCGTTTAAAATCATTTGCCGGGTTATCGGAATATAAATCATAGCTATAGCAGACGTAATCTGAAGCGTACATAACTCTGTCAATTACTCCATACTCCTTTGCAAGCACCAGGCTCCATACAGTTTTCATTGGTCTTTCATACATCATAGCCAGGTCGGTCCATAAATTCTTATCGTTTGCCATTAAAATAAAGAGGTGTTCGCTCCATGGATAACCGATGTGTTCCACCACAATTTTTAAATCTGGAAAATCAACGATAATATCATTTAACCTGAACATATCTGCGTATTTGGTGGGAGCCAGAATCGCGGGACCCATTTGCGCAGAATGGTGGAACTGTACAACTGCACCACAATCCTGCGCCATTGCATAGAAGGGATAGACGGTTTTATCGTTTGAATAAAATTGTCCGTAGGGAGGCGTGAGTAAAACACCTTTAAAGTCATATTCTGTAATGGCTTTTTTAAAGTACTCGTAGGCTGCATCATTGAATCTATTGTATAAATCCATTGGTTCGAGGCTTGCCAATCCAATAAAAAAATCAGGATACTTCTTCAGTACTTCAAGTACATATTCCTCTCCGAAGGTTGTTTTCCAGATTCTTGTCATATCCTGCCCCATTACAACAGCTTTTACAACGCCAGCCTCTTTGAGCCAGCCGACAAGTTTTTCAATCGGAGTGTCCTCGGGAAGCTTCAACTTTAGCGTATCGTAAGTTTCTTTGTCGAAATTCTTTTTTCTTATTAAATGCATATGAGAATCAATTATCATATTATTTTCTCCTGCTGGGTTTTGTTTATTTGAATCGATGTAATTAAACTACCCTTTCCGCGCTCCGCGGAAGATACTTCCCGATACCAGGCTTTGCGAGTATCTCTCCATCTCTCATTGCAACCTCGCCGTTGATCATGGTCATGACCGGCCATCCTTTCAGTTTCCAGCCCTCAAAGAGAGAAAAATCGGAGAGTGCGTAATGGAGTCTGTCGAGCGTCACCTCCTGTGTTTTGTTTACATCGACCAGGACAAGGTCAGCATCAAATCCAGGGAGAATTGCCCCTTTTCTGGGCCACAGGCCATGTATAACTGAAGAATTATAAGAAACCGATTTTACGACCTGATTTATAGAGAGCCTCCCCTTATTCACTCCCTCGGAAAGGAGCACCGGAAGCACTAAAGGTGTATCCTCAGTAAACCCGGCGAGTGCATCCCATACGGTGTGTGATTTGTGAGTCTTTGTCATCGCACCACTGTCGGTTCCAATACAATCTATTGTCCCGTCTGCGAGAGCCTCCCAGAGTCTTACATTGCTTTCCGGGTCTTTGAGTGACGGTGATTCAACCCCAAGCGGTCCCAGATGGGCAGCATCTTCAATATTGTGAGTAAGATAGTGGATACAGGTCTCAGAGGATATGTGAATCCCCTCTTTTTTTGCCAATCGTACAGCTTCTACACCTTCCTTACTGCTTACATGGACAATGTACACATGGGCACCGGTAATCTTTCCCATGTATGCAACTTTTCGTATATCCAGAGCCTCTACGAAACCGGGGCGACTCTCATACCACGCTTTCAGGTCTGTGCGACCGTCCTTGTCCTTGAGCTGCTGCCTGAGCTTATCAATCACTTCCATGTTTTCGCAGTGGCGCATCGCGAGTACCTTGTCGCCGAGAGAGGCGATTTTTTTAAATCCGAGGAACATGTCCCCGTCGGTTATCTCTGTCATGCTCCAGGTTTCCTGTTCTCCTCGTGAATAAGCATACCACTTGAAAGAGGTGACCCCGAAATCTCTTACATAATCGGGTATCTCTTCTATCTGGATATCCGAGACGACTCCGATATGAAAAAAGAAGTTTGGAATTGCATATGTATTTATCAAATCGATCCATTCTTTCAGCTTCGGCTTGAGCGATTGCTCCCATGCAGTATCTCCCATCCCAAGGTGATTTCCAATCGTAGTGACTCCTCCAATCACCGCACACTTGAACGCATCAATTTCTTCCTTAAAGGTGGGCAGATTGTGTTTTTTCCCAAAGGCTCCCAAATGAATGTGTGTGTCGATTGCCCCGGGTAAGAGATGAAGACCCTTTGCATCGATTACTCTATCCGCCTGTAAAAAGTGGCTTGCGTCCCCTATGTAGGTGATTTTTCCCCCATCAATGCCAACCGAACCTTCGAACGTCCCCTCCGGACGTACTATTTTTGCATTTTTTATAAGCACCGTTTCTTGCATTTTAAAATTCTCCTGAAAAATAAATATTTGTTACCGACCGAGATGAGGTGCAAGACTCCAGCTGAGCTTTGATATTGTATCTCCCACATTGATCGCCTGATGTGGAACACCTTCAGCAAGACACAGAGCATCTCCTTCGTAGAGCTCTTCATATCTATTTTCATCGGGTAAGAAGACCACTACATGTCCCTGTATGCAGTAAATGACCTCATATGAACCCTTATGACCCTGGTCTACGGGGGTTTTTTGGCCCGGGAGCAGTGTACACACAGAGAAAATAATTTTATCAGTCCAGAAATAAATTCTGGAACACTCATCGTCTTCCATTACAACCGTCGCATCTCTCGTCCTAACCTTTTTTGTCTTCGTAATTTTTTCTATTTCCAGTGGATAGTCGCTCATTTTGATCTCCTTTTCATGAAGACTATACGCCCTCCTATAGGAGGGCAATCCTCCCTAAGGAGAGCATATAGTTTTTTACCTTAGATACACCGGAATCACAACGGCCTGTTGACCCAATCGACCAGCTCTTTATTCTGGAGGAATTTTTTGAAGATTTGCTCCTGATTGACGAAATCTTCGGACTTCACCGATCCTTTTTCAATGGTCCCCATATCTTCGTTTTGCTTGATGTAATAATCCATAGATTTTTTCCAGTAGTTGGGTGATCCGGGACCGCCGTATACCGTTGTCTTTGAACGTTCCAGGTTGGCGAAATCTTCGAAATTCTTTATGAGATTCTTCGCATCGTCAACCGTTAAATTGGTTGCAGCAGCCTTATTCAAAAAGCCGACCATTGCCGGTAAGACTGCATCGGGTTTTTCATGCATATACCGTATCACACGGTAGTGTATGGCAACGAGCTTTAAAATCGTATCCATGTTGTTATCTATGTAGTCCTGCATGGCAAAGGCATTGCTGAACCAGAGGCCTGCAGGTCCGATCGCCTCGTTACCGACAATTGCAACATAATCCGGCTCTTTCAAGAGCCTGATCTCCTGCGGAAGGCTCCCGTAATAAAAGTCTCCCTCTCCCCGCAAAAAAGCTGCCGCTGCCTTGGCATCATCGGCAAAATCGAGTATCCTCACGTCGTTAAGCGTTAAACCTGCATTTGCAAGCATCGCTCCGGTGATTCCGGCATAGGACGCCTTATTCAGGCAGAAGGTCTTTCCTTTCATCTGGGCAAACACAGCCCTCTGTGCAGGGTTGAAAGTGCCTTTTTCCTTCATGAGAGTATCAAAGGTTTTAATCTGACCTCTTGCTACCTGGGACTTTCTCCCGATGACAACGAAGCCTTTGAACTGCGTTATGCTGAGGAACACTCTCAATTCAGGAGTCTGGGGTATGATGTTGGGAATCACATTCATACTCCCCTCACATATATCGATCGAATTGGTTATCAGAGCCCTGATGCCCGAATTTTCATTTGGGAAAGGGATCAAATCAAACTCGAGTCCGAGCTCTCTATCCAGCCCAATCGCGTGAGCCCCCACATACGGCTGGTAATCAAAATAGGGGAGCACCGCTATCTTTAACTTCTGCACTCCCTCTTCGCCGGGTTTCTCAGCAAGAGCAACTCCGGCTATTAACAGGAAAACACACACAACAAACACCACAAACATCATTCGCTTTGTCTTTCTCATAAATTCCTCCTCTGATTGATATTGATAAAACAAAATGAGTTATTTAAAAGCGTATCACCCCCTCTCCTCCATTGGTTTCCTGCACTCCTATTCGTAAAACATAAAATCCTCTCTTCCGCCTATTCTTCGCTCGGTCCAGTAGGTGAGCTTTTTCTCCAGGACACATAAAAACCGATCGAATATAAATGCCAGTATGCTGTAAATAATCACAATGGCAAGAATGCCATCTGTCTTTAAGTAATTCTGCTGCACAATCATGAGGTACCCCAAGCCTTCCTGCGACCCCATGAACTCAGCCGCAACATCCAGTCCGAATGCCGATGCTGCACCAACTCGTATCGATCCGATTATATGGGGGAATATACTCGGCATGATGATGGTGGCGAACACTTGCTTCTTCTTTGCGCCGAGCGTATACGCAGCATCTATGTGAATCTTAGGAATATTACGTATCGCCTCCAGGGTAACAACGCCGATGATTACCGATACCCCGACCGTGATCAGTGCAATTTGGGGTATTCTTCCTATACCAAACCAGAGGATGAACAGAGGTATCAGCGCAAATACCGGCACTGGACGTATAAAATCGGATATCGAACTGAAAGAATCTCTGAAGAACTTACTGTACGCCATAAGAATAGAAGTGCTCACCCCAAGGATTGTTCCGAGGATAAATCCCAGCATGATCATGTATATACTTATCGCGAGCGCTTTCGGAATTGAACCTCCTAAATCCACAAAAGACCCTAAAACATCCCGTATTGGTGGCACGATAACGGGTCTCACTCGCAATAAATTGGTGATGAGGAACCATCCGAGGACGATTGCAAACCACATCCAACTTCCAATTAAAATCCTCTTCATCTTCGTCTTAACTGTTTCTTCTTTTTCCATGGCAACACCATTCAATCAGACTTTGATAAATGATCAGTCATTTCACTAACTGGTTTATCAGCCGCGCACGATATTCCAGAAATTTAGGATTGATTTTAATGCGCAAATTTCTGGGATACTCAAAGGGAACATCCATTGTATATCTAATTCTCCCAGGGGGTCCGATCATGACAATTGTGTGTTGCGAGAGGAACAATGCCTCTTCCACGTCATGGGTTACAAAAACCACTGTTTTATGCGTCTCTTCCCATAACTTCAAAATTGATACCTGTAACGACTCTTTCGTCATCGCATCAAGACTTCCAAAAGGCTCATCCATTAACAGAATTTCAGGATCATTGGCAAATGCACGCGCAAGATCAACCCTCTTCCGCATGCCTCCCGACAGTTCCCTCGGGTAGAGAGATCTTGAATCCCATAATCCCACCATCTCCAGATAGTGTTTTACTGTTGAAACGATTTCATTTTTTGGTGATTTTTTTATTTTTAAACCGTATGCAACATTTTGCGCCACCGTTAGCCATGGGAATACTGAATCCTTTTGAAACACCATTCCCCTTTCAGCACCGGGACCTCTAATAGCTGTGCTATCGAGGAGGATTGTTCCATTGCTGATCGGATTCAACCCCGCAATCGCGTATAACGTGGTTGTTTTCCCACAGCCTGAGGGGCCGATGAGGCAGATGAACTCCCCCTTTTTAATATTTAAACTCACGTTTTCAACCGCTTTAAACTCTCCGCGCTTTACTTTATACGTTACATCCACATTTTCTAATATAAGTTTCTCCAATTCTTCCCTCCGTTAGGATGAAGCCGCCTCTTCCTCAGTGATTGTTCCCTTTGCGAGCCCCCGACCAACGAGGCGACACATTATTCTTTGACCTTTTTGAATGTTCAGAGTATCTACATATATTTTTGAAAGAAGTATTTCGTCTTTCTTCAGCTCTCCGCAAAAAGTGACCCATCCCCTGAGTGGAACGATACCGGTTGATATTTCCACGAGGTCCTGTTCATCAAATCCATTGTTACGGTAGAAATCAGAAAGCACGGCTTTATATCCGTCCCGAATGACGTCTTTGATGGTGAGTTCGATATAGTTGCTCCTGTTTTTCCGTATTTTCTCCGTTTCTTTATAATCAATTTCATCGGAAAGGGGATCTATCTTAACGCCGTATTTCTCCTCTGCCTCTTCAATACTAATTTTCTCATCTATATAATCTTCAAGTACCGATTCTGGTTTTCTGTCTAGAGGATTGCCGTATCCACCACCACCGGGAGTAAGAATTGTGAAGGTATCTCCGTCGACCAGTCGTATTCGCGATGTTTTATACTCAACAAACTGTTTCCTTCCATTCGAATTGCTCACGATATACCGGGCCGGAGCAGCGCTGTTTCCCCCGAAAACTCCGAAGGGCGGCACCTGAACCCGTTCTGCGAAGATGGACATTGTACAGACGTTATCCACAGGTGAAAACTCGAGAATCTC
>Ga0209427_10001678_pt1 | contig 25631 bp, 24 predicted proteins | sample DeeMarSWOR136_30_FD_187465 | JGI IMG/M metagenome (GOLD analysis project Ga0209427, IMG submission 187465) | Marine sediment microbial communities from White Oak River estuary, North Carolina - WOR-1-36_30 (SPAdes) (version 2) | ecosystem: Environmental > Aquatic > Marine > Intertidal zone >...
TGGGGGCAGAGGCCTTGCGCGAGTGAATGGCTTGGCCATATTCGTAGAAGGGGCTATGCCCGGCGATGAGGTACGAGTCAGGATATTTAAAAAGAAAAAGAATCATGCTGAGGCGCGCCTTGTTGAATTGATAGCCCCTTCGCCTTTCAGGGTTGAGCCTCCGTGCCGCTATTGTGGTTTTTGCGGCGGATGTACGTGGCAATTCCTTGATTATGAAAAGCAGCTCTTCTTCAAAAGAGAGCACATAGTCGAATCCCTGGAACACATCGGTCAACTAACAAGCATCCTGGTACATCCACTTATACCCTCTGAGAAGATATTTCACTACCGTAACAAGATGGAGTTTTCCTTTTCTGACCGGAGGTGGCTGTTGCCCGAAGAACTCTCCTTGAAGGATATCCCGAAGGACTTTGCCCTCGGCCTTCACGTGCCAGGCACCTTTGATAAGGTTATCGATACTGAGGCCTGTTTGCTACTGCCAGACACTGGAAACAAGATCCTGAGTGATGTGCGACACTATGTTAAAGAAAGCCGTATACCACCTTACGGGCTGAAGTCCCACAAGGGCTTTTGGCGATTCTTGATGCTTAGGCACTCTTCAAGCCACGACAACTGGATGGTTAACATCATTACATCAGAAGAGCAAAGGCCCTGGGTTCAACCCTTGGCCGATCTGCTGTACCAAAAGCACAAAAACATTACCTCGGTTGTTAACAATGTCAACACAGGGAAAGCTGGGATCGCTGTTGGCCAGTGGGAGATACTCCTTTCAGGCGAGCCCTTCATCTCGGACAAGATCGCAGGATTTGAGTTTGATGTATCAGCCAATTCCTTTTTTCAAACGAATACTGCAGGGGCTGCACGTCTCTATGAAACCGTGAAGGCTTACGCCGGGCTGACAGGCAAGGAAACTGTAGTAGACCTGTATAGCGGAACCGGCACAATCCCGATATTCTTGTCCGATCGTGCAAGAAAGGTTATAGGCATTGAGATTTCAGAAGGGGCTGTGCGGGATGCACAAGAAAACTGCCGGAAAAACCGCATCCGGAACTGTCGGTTTATATGTAAGAACATAAAAGAAGGCATCAAGGATATCACAGACAGCCCTGATGTTATGGTCATTGACCCCCCAAGAGTGGGCATGCACAGAGACGTGATAAAGATGGTTCGCAGCCTGTCTCCCGACAGAATCGTTTGCCTGTCCTGCAACCCGGCCACACTTGCACGGGACCTTGCCTTGCTAAAAGAAGACTATCAGGTTGTGGAAGTCCAGCCCATTGATATGTTCCCTCATACCTACCACATAGAGTCTGTGGCAAGACTCGAAAAATCATATAGGTAAAAATATGAGGTGGATGTTAAAGCGGGCTGGATGTGTTGGAACGTGCCCCTAAGTTACACTTCGCTTGAGTTCCTCCACAAGCCGGTATGGTACCCGCAGGTCTCCTCTTCCGATCCCAATATGAACCCCCGGGGTTACCGTTCCATGAAAATCAGTTCCACCTGTAATAAGAAGCCCATGGCGATGCGCAAGGCGCTCATACCGGGCAGTGAGCTCAGGTCCATGGCCTGGATAGTAGACCTCCACACCTTTCAACCCGGCCTGTTTTAACTCAGCAAGGACCCTGCCCAGGTCCCCCTCGGTCTTTGCATGCAAAGTGAAGGGATGAGCTAGCACGGGAACACCTCCTGCCCGTAAAATAGCTTGGATTGCCTCAACAGGGAAAAGTCGGTATCTTTCGACATAGGCGGGACGACATTTTTTCAGAAACTTGTTGAAGGCTTCATCAATATTTTGAACAGCCCCCTTATGCACCAGCACCTGGGCGATGTGGGGCCTTCCAATCTGTCCCCCACCTGAAGCCTCTAAGACCTCATCATGGTTTATATCAACTCCGAGACCCTGAAGCCTGCCTACGATCTCTATGTTTCTGTTGGCCCGGGCCTCTTGCACAACCTTGAGGGTCTGTCTTAAAGAGACGTCATCCAAACGGATCAGGTAACCCAATATGTGCATCGTACCAGAGTCAACGCTAACACTGATCTCAATTCCGGGTAGTATCTCAACCCCATAGGAATGCTGATGCCGCAAGGCCTCGACCGAGCCTTCAAGGGTATCGTGATCTGTGATCGCTATAGCGCGAAGGCCCACCTTCTCAGCGGTTTGCATGATCTCTACAGGCGAAAGAGAACCATCAGAGGCCGTGGAGTGGATATGGAGATCTACGTAGGCGGGCTTTAGGGGAGTATTTGCATATAAGACACTCAAGAGGATTCAAACCCCAAGGGCATCTTCCATCGCCTCTTCCTTGGTCTTGCAATCAATACATTGTGTGGTTACTGGCCGGGCCTTCAGGCGCTTAATTGAGATCTCAGAGCCGCATGTCTCACAAATCCCATATGTACCCTTATCGATACGCTCAAGGGCATCCCGGATCTTCAAGATTAATTTCCGCTCCCTGTCTCGTATTCGAAGCATAAAGTTGCGGTCGGCCTCAAGGGAGGCCCGATCTGTAGGGTCAGGAAAATTCACAATGTCACCTGTCATGCCCGATACTGTCTCATTGGCCTCAGCCAGCAGATTCTCCACGCGTTCGGTCAGAAGCTTTTTGAAATAATTGATGTCCTTCTTTTTCATTGTAAAACCTGCTAAAGAAATGGATTTTGGGGTACTGCCCCAAGCAGCTAGTACCCTCCCCATTGGAGGAGCTAAAGGTGAACTCCCAAAAAGTAATTTTTATACCACACAAAAAATCCATTGTAAAGGAAAACATCCTCGCTGCATCGCCATCCCGTGAGCTTTGGCTACTGCGACTCCATGGGGTGCGCAGATAGTTTTTCGCTACTGAGCGAAACCCCGATTTCCGGGTTGGACTTTGCACTTGAAAAACGCGGCAATTATGGTAAGTATCGATATACATGAAGGTGAGGGTATTCAGACGCTACTGGGTACCCTTTTTCTATAAAACCTTCTGCCTGCAAACCGAAGGGGCACAGTTATGGGCCCATGGGCATTAAACAAGAGATGAAATCGTTGGCGTGCTTGGCATTTACATGAGATTTGAGAACCTGGTTAAGATTGAAAGAAACGGTGAACTGTAGTGAGCATGAAAAAATTTGAACTTTTAGTTGGAGATAAAGCGTACAGCGTCGATGTTGAAAGGTTTGACGGCAAGCAAGCCCTGGTAAGAGTAGACGGCAAGCCCTACGAGGTCGAAGTCAAAAAAGGTGTAGACGAAGCATCAAAACCTTCCCCAGTATCGATGCCTGTCCAGCCTGTTACACAAAAGACAACGCCGACCGCCCCGGAACCTCCGCAGGTCCCCGTCCGATCGGCCACGTCAGGCGGGGAGGTGACCGCGCCCATGCCCGGCTTGGTACTCGACATCATGGTCGCGACCGGAGATGAAGTTGTGGCAGGCAAACCCGTTATTAAGATAGAAGCCATGAAAATGGAAAACGAGATCCCCTCTCCCGTCAATGGCACGGTCAAGACAATCGCGGTCAAAGTAGGGGACAATGTTGCAACCGATGAAACCCTGATGGTGATAGAAGAAGCATAGATAGATAATGAGGCTGGAGAAATATTATGGCAGATGCAGACAGGATACAAGCCCTGCTTGAAAAAAACGCTGAGGCCGATCTGGGCGGTGGCAAAGACCGGATCGATGTGCAGCACAAGAAGGGAAAATGGACGGCGAGAGAGCGGATTCATCAGCTACTTGACCAGGATAGCTTTGAAGAGATCGACAAGTTTGTCCTCCACCAATCCACGGATTTCGGGATGGACAAGAAAAGGTTCCCAGGAGACGGTGTAGTAACAGGTTACGGCCGTATTAGTGGCAGGCCGGTCTATGTCTTTGCCCAGGACTTTACAATACTGGGTGGGTCGTTGAGCCTGGCCGTGAGCGACAAAATTTGCAAGGTGATGGACCTTGCCCGCAAGAACGGCGCCCCGCTTATAGGTCTGAACGATTCCGGTGGGGCACGCATACAAGAGGGTGTATCCAGCCTGGCCGGATACGGCAATATCTTCATGCGAAATGTCCTGGGCAGCGGGGTAATCCCACAAATTTCGGCAATTATGGGGCCTTGTGCAGGGGGCGCGGTCTATTCTCCGGCCCTGACAGATTTCATTTTTATGGTAGAAAAAACCAGCTATATGTTTATCACGGGCCCACAGGTCATTAAGGCCGTAACCCACGAAGAAGTCACCGCCGAAAAGCTGGGAGGTGCCCTGACCCACAATGCTACCAGCGGGGTTGCCCATTTTTCCGGCAAGGACGACCAAGAGGTCCTGGCCATGATAAGGGAGCTCTTGACCTACCTGCCCCAAAACTATCGCGAGAAGCCCCCTTGTATTGAGCCCACGGATGATGCGAGCCGAACCGACATAGGACTTCGGGAGGTTGTTCCTGAAAGCCCCAGGCAACCGTATGACATTCGCCGGATTATAGACTCGGTCGTGGACGACCACCAATTTTTTGAGGTACAGGCCAGGTGTGCTCAGAATATCATCGTCGGTTTTGCCCGCTTGAATGGCCAACCGGTCGGTGTAGTGGCCAATCAACCCGCCTTCCTGGCCGGGTGTTTGGATATCAGTGCCTCCATCAAGGGGGCCCGTTTTGTTCGATTCTGTGATTGCTTTAACATTCCCCTCATCACCTTTTGTGATGTCCCCGGGTTTCTACCGGGTGCGGCCCAAGAATACGGGGGAATCATCAAACACGGTGCGAAGCTCATTTATGCATACTGCGAGGCCGTGGTGCCCAAAATTACCGTTATCACCCGCAAGGCATATGGCGGTGCTTACATTGTGATGTCAAGCAAGCACCTTTGGGGGGACATTAATTATGCATACCCGACAGCAGAGATTGCGGTCATGGGACCGGATGGGGCGGTGAATATTGTCTTTAAAAAAGAGATTAGCGCTGCTGAGGACCCCACAAAAAAAGAGGCCGAAATGATCGAGGAGTACCGAAATACCTTTGCGAGCCCCTATCGCGCTGCAGAAAGAGGATATATTGATGAGATTATCTTGCCGGAGCAGACGCGACCCAAGCTGATCAGGGCCCTTGAGTCCTTGAAAAACAAGCAAGACAGTATGCCGAGGAAAAAACACGACAACTTACCTTTGTAAGCTGAAATCTCCCCGGTGAAATAGGTGGTTCATTTCACGGGGTAGGCAAGGCACAAAGCTCAAAGGACTTGCGTGACATTTCAGTTTTCGACTTTGAGCTTTGAGCTCACGGCAAATGCCATGTACGATTCCAAAAAGTTAAAGAAAATTGAAAAATCTTCGGTTGCCTGGGCCGAAAAGACGCAAAAAGTCCTCGACAAGCGCCCGGAGCGCAAACAGAGTTTTCAGACGCTTTCAGGTATCCCGGTAGAGCGAGTCTATGACCCCCTTTCTGTACATGAATGTGAGTATGTGAAAGATTTGGGGTTTCCCGGAAGTTATCCATACACCCGGGGGGTGCAGCCCACCATGTATCGTGGGCGATTCTGGACCATGCGGCAGTATGCCGGTTTTGCCAGCGCAGAAGAGTCCAACAAACGGTACAAGTACCTGCTGGAACAGGGCCAGACCGGCCTGAGTGTCGCCTTCGACCTTCCCACCCAAATCGGGTACGATTCAGACCACCCCATGGCCCGGGGTGAGGTAGGCAAGGTGGGTGTTGCAATTGATACTCTTGGGGACATGGAAGCCCTGTTTGACGGGATTCCCCTGGACAAGGTCAGCACATCCATGACCATCAATGCCCCTGCCGCAATCCTGCTGGCCATGTACGTGCAGACAGCAGACAAGCAGGGCGTTGGTTGTAAAAAATTGAAAGGCACCATCCAGAATGACATCCTGAAGGAGTATGCTGCCCGAGGGACATACATATTTCCTCCGGCACCCTCGATGCGTCTTATTACCGATATCTTTGCCTTCTGCTCTCAATACATACCGAGTTGGAACACCATCAGTATCAGTGGATACCACATAAGGGAAGCCGGCTCCACTGCCGTCCAGGAACTGGCCTTTACACTGGCCAATGGGATAGCCTATGTAGAGGCCGCCCTACAGGCCGGCCTAAAGGTCGATGACTTTGCGCCACGACTTTCCTTTTTTTTCAATGCACATCTGGATTTTTTTGAAGAGATAGCCAAGTTCCGGGCAGCACGGCGATTGTGGGCCAAAATCATGAAAGAGCGATTCGGTGCCAAATCGCCCAAATCCCTAATGCTCCGTTTTCATACCCAGACTGCCGGATGTACCCTCACGGCTCAACAGCCACAAAACAACGTTATCAGGGTCACCCTCCAGGCCCTTTCGGCTGTGCTTGGCGGCACCCAGTCCCTTCATACCAATTCCATGGATGAGGCCTTCTCTCTTCCCTCTGAAGATGCCGTGCAAATAGCCGTGAGGACACAACAGGTTATTGCTTATGAATCAGGAGTCGCCAACACTGCCGATCCATTGGGCGGCTCATTTTATGTGGAGCATTTGACCAGTGAGATTGAAGAGCGTGCCCAGACTTACATCGACCAGATTGATGAAATGGGTGGCGCTGCGGCCGCCATTGAACAGGGGTATGTCCAAAAAGAGATCCAGGAAAGTGCTTATGCGTACCAGAAAGCCGTGGAGGCCGGCGAACAGATTCTGGTAGGCTTGAATAAGTTTCAGGACGAGGAGGTCCCCCCAAGAAACCTACTGCGCGTGGATACCGCCGTTATGGAATCTCAGGTCGCCGGACTGAAACAATTAAAGGCAAAGCGGGACAACGTGGCGGTTGCCACTGCCATCAAAAAGCTCAAGAAAAGCGCAAGAGGAAATGACAATCTGATGCCGCCTTTCATGGAAGCCGTAAAGTGCTATGCCACACTTGGAGAGATTTGCGATACCCTAAGGGATGTATTTGGAGAGTATACTGCTGTGTCGACGGTGTAAAGTGCCTAAAAAGATTCGAGTTTTGGCTGCAAAGCCCGGCCTGGACGGCCATGATCGGGGCATTAAGGTCATCTGCTGTGCATTGCGTGATGCGGGCATGGAGGTGATATATACGGGGCTGCGCCAGACCCCCGAACAGATCGTGCAGGCTGCAATACAGGAAGATGTGGACGTAATAGGTATGAGCGTGCTCTCAGGTGCTCACGACTATCTTTTTCCCAGGGTCATGGAACTTTTAAAGGGAGCCGGGGCAACAGACATTATTGTCATCGGTGGTGGTATCATCCCCGAAGAAGATATTAAGAGCCTGAGAGATGTCGGCATTCGAGCCGTGTTTGGCCCCGGCACACCGACAACTGATATTGTTCGATTCATAAAAGAGACCGTTTCTCGGTAGAAAACGTCTTGCCTCTTCCCACCCTCCAACCCCCTCCCTGGCCCGGACCTGGATCAGTGGCGTGATAGCTCATAATAGGCCATCGCGCCAGAGCGGGCCCTCCAGGGAAAGGGAGTTTAATGATGAATGTCTTTGAGTCTTCAAATTTGCCACTGTCAGTTTGCATCGGCGTGTCATTCTTCTTACTAAGCTGTGCTGCACCGGAAAAAAGGCCCGCATCCATTCCCGGCTATCCTGAACCGTATAAGATCGGCAAACACTGGTATCAACCTTTAAACCATACGCACGGTTTTCGGGAATGCGGAATCGCCTCCTGGTACGGCAAAAAATTTCATGGCCGGAAGACAGCAAACGGTGAGACCTATAACATGTATGCCATCACGGCAGCCCACAAGACCCTACCTCTGGGCACCTACGTCAGGGTCAATAACTTTAACAACGGCAAAACGGTTGACGTGCGAATAAACGATCGGGGGCCTTTTGTGCGGGGTCGGATCATTGACCTGTCGTATGGAGCCGCTCGACAGATAGGAATGGTAGGGCAGGGCACAGCGTCTGTGGAGATCGTCGCATTGGGGTCACTGAAGGAGACTGTGGTCGACGGAAAGGTTCAACGTACCCTTGTGCCCGGAGACTACTATGTTGGGGACTTCACTATCCAGGTGGGTGCTTTCAAGCACAAAGAGAACGCCGTCACGCTCAAGAACAAGCTGTCAGAGACCTACAAAAACGCCCACATCGCTGTACACGAAAGTGCCAAAGGCACCTTCTATCGTGTCAGAGTCGCAAGTTGTAAGAAGCTTGATCAGGCCAAGAAGTATGAAAAGATGCTGGAGGCTGCTGGATACCCCGATGCTATCGTCGTGGCGCCCTAATCACCGTCCATCCCCTATTTCGCAGAATTACACGAACCGGGCAGTAGGGCATCTATGAAGGATTGATCTTTTTTCTTAATATACCAGAGGTCTTGAAGACGACAACCCTTCTGGCGCGTAACTGTAAGTCACGGCGTGTCTGAGGGTTGCGACCCCGCCGGGCCGCCTTTTCCTTGACCACGAATTTCCCGAAACCACTGATCAGGAGGTCTTCGCCATTTTGCAGGGTCCGTTTCATGATCTCGAAGAGTTGTTCAACCACCTGCCGGGCGTCGTCTTTTTTTAGACCGACCTTGGTGTAAACTTCATTGATGATGTTTTCTTTGGTAAGGGCCATCAAGCACACCCCTTTTTAGCCGATAATGGAATATTATTGCGTAACATCAACTTGATCAAACTTTTCGCCTTATGCCTCAAATCTAGAACGGTGTCAAGTATTTATTCACGAAAGGTGCAGAAATTTGAAGATTGTTTTCATGGACAGGGATGGTGTGATAAACAAGGACCGCCATGATTATGTTAAGAAATGGTCTGAGGTCGAATTCTTGCCAGGGAGCCTTGAGGCCCTCAAGCTCTTAACCCTCAATGGCTATCACATCATTCTGATCACAAATCAGTCTGTAATCAGTCGTAGAATGGTTACCTCGGCAGGGCTCCAAGAAATCCATAAGAAGATGACAGCTGCCGTTGTTGACCACGGCGGCAGCATAGAGGCTATTTATTATTGTCCTCATGTCCCTGAAGATGGCTGCGATTGCCGCAAACCAGAACCCGGCCTGATCTACCGGGCACAGGGCGATTACGGGGTAGATCTGTCCAAGACCTGCATGATCGGAGATAGCTTGAAGGATATCTCGTGTGCACGACGCGCGGGCTGTGGAAGGGTCATACTGGTAAGAACCGGACACGGTAAAGAGGCCGAGCACCTTTGCCGAAATGCCGACATAAAGGCAGACCATGTGGCAGATGACCTGATGGCAGCCGTAAAATGGCTCCTCGGTGAGAATTCAAAGCTCAAGGCTGAAAGCTGATCTTTCTTTTTCCTTTGAGCCTTCAGCTTTCAGCTTTGATCTTCAAGATGAATTTGCCAGACTGTTAATCAGGGCTGCAGTGTAGCCTGCCCCGAAGCCATTGTCGATGTTCACCACGCTTACATTGGAAGCGCAACTGTTGAGCATCCCCAGAAGAGCTGTGATCCCGCCAAAGCTTGCCCCGTAGCCTATACTGGTGGGAACTGCAATGACCGGCTTGTCAACAAGACCGCCCACTACACTGGGAAGCGCTCCTTCCATACCTGCCACAACTATAAAGACCGAGGCATCGGTCCAGAATTTCTCGTGCTGCATAAGTCGATGAATACCAGACACCCCCACATCGTAAAGGCTCTCCACCCGGTGACCCATTGTCTTTGCCGTAATGAGGGCTTCCTGTGCCACCGGGATGTCCGAAGTGCCGGCGGCAATCACCATAATCAGGCCCTTGCCCACAGGCTCTGTCGGTTTAGACGCAAGAACCAGCATCTGAGCCTCTTGGTGATAGACGGTTTTGGGATGTTTTGCCACTATAGCCTTTGCCTTTTCCGCAGACACCCTGGTGATCATAACCGTGTCTTTCTGATCGACCATTGCCTCCATGACGCCCAAGATCTGCTTCACCGATTTGCCCTCCCCAAAAATCACTTCCGGAAAGCCTTTCCTCAGGGAGCGATGGTGATCCACACACGCATAAGTGAGGTCTTCAAAAGGAAGGCGCTTCAGTTGTTCAAGGGCCTGATCTACTGGCAGGCGGCCACAAGAGACCGATTCTAAGACTTTTCTTATCGCTTTGGCATCCACAGATTGACTCTATTGAGTTTGTTGAGTTACGAAGACGCGCAGATTCACTCCGATTCTTAACATCACAGCTTTTGGGAGTCAATATTGATGCATTCGCAAAAAGTCGATTTTGCTCAATGTCGTTCACAAAACATTTTTTACGAGTTTGTCAATATTAATGAATGAAGATATCTGGCTTGATTTATTCGCCAAATGTGCTATTTGATTCTCTGAATGGAATGATGGGGTGGGCGAAGGCACTAAGTTCACACAGGCCAAGGGTACTTGTATGGACAGTATTACACTCTCAGCCTTTAAAACAGGCCGCTGCATGCTGGGAAGGCTGCCACACGGCAAGGACTTTGTTAAGACCATAGAAGACTTCTGTGTGCAAAACTCGATTCAAACCGGAGTTTTCTCTGTTATAGGAGCCGTCATGTCGGTCACGTTGGGATCCTACGATCAGAATCAGCAGGTATACGTCACTTTCAGAAAAGAGGGACCGCTCGAAATCGTCCACTGCACGGGCAATGTGTCACTCAAAGATGGCAAGGTTGCTGTGCATGCCCATGCCGTGCTTGCCGATATGAACGGCCAGACCACAGGGGGGCATGTTTTTTCAGAAACCGTGGTCTATGCAGGAGAAATCTATATCCAGGAGCTCTTGGGTAAGCCTCTGGAAAGAGAATACGACGACACAACAGGACTTTCATTGTGGAAGGAATGCTAAAATGGACCTCAAGATCACCGAGACTAAAATGCCTAAGCAGCTTCCGGATGATTCGAAATTGGGATTTGGACAACTCTTCACCGATCACATGTTCAACATGGACTTCAACCCGGAGCAGGGCTGGCATAATGCACGCATAGAACCTTACGCTCCAATCGTGATGGATCCGGCTACCATGGTTCTCCACTATGGCCAGGCCATCTTTGAAGGGCTGAAGGCATACCGCACCAGCAACGGAAGGATTCAACTGTTCCGCCCAGACCAAAACATGACCCGGTTTAATCGGTCGGCAAGGCTTGTGTGCATACCTGAAATTGATGAAACCTTTGTCCTGCTCGCCCTGAGAAAGCTCATCTCCATTGATAAAGCATGGGTCCCCAGGGCACCTGAAACCTCTTTGTATATTCGCCCTACCATTGTTGCCATGGACTCCTATCTGGGTGTGCGCCGTTCCAACACCTATCGGCTATTCATCATTTTGTCGCCGGTTGGTGCCTACTATCCAGAGGGGTTCAATCCCGTGACAATCTGGGTTACGGATGAGTATGTCCGGACTGTGCGCGGCGGGTTGGGTGAAGCCAAGACGCCAGCCAACTATGCAGCCAGCCTGTATGGAGCCGAAGTGGCAAAGAAGGCGGGCTACACCCAGGTGCTCTGGCTCGACGCCATTGAGCACCGCTACATCGAAGAGGTTGGCACCATGAATATCCTGTTTGTTATCAACGGAGAGCTGGTTACACCACCTCTGGGGGGAAGCATATTGGCTGGTATTACACGCGATTCCGTCTTGACCCTTGCCAGAGACTGGAACATCCCGGTAGCCGAACGTAATATCACCATTGACGAAGTCATGGCAACCCATAAGGATGGCTCTCTTCAGGAGATCTTTGGGTCTGGTACGGCTGCGGTCATTTCCCCCGTGAGTCATTTGGCCTGGCAGGATCAAGTGTTGACCGTGGGGCACGGTAGGGTTGGTCCCATGGCCCAAAGGTTTTATGAGACGATAACGGATATCCAATACGGCCGGGCTGAAGATCGCTTTGGCTGGATGGTGCCTGTTGATGAGGCATAGCAAGATGATTATCAAGCAAATGAGGGTCGGCCCAATGGACGTGTTTTGCTATATCCTGGGATGCGAAGATACGCACAAGGGGCTGGTAATCGATCCGGCAGGAGAGGAAGAACGCATCCTCAAAACTGCCCGGGCCTCAGGCCTTACCATTGAATCCGTGGTAAATACCCACGGCCATCCTGATCATACCTGCGGAAACCGCAAGATCGCAGAGCAGACCGGGGCAAAGATATATATGCACGCTCTGGACGATCGTTTCTTCAACACACCCCAGGGGCAGTCCATGGCCATGCAGATGGGATTTACACCGTCTCCTTCAGCGGATGTCCACTTAGAGGACGGAGACATCATCCCTTTTGGAGACAGAGGCTTGGCCGTACTCCACACCCCGGGCCATTCTCCTGGCGGCATCTGCCTTTATGTGGAGAACAACCTTTTCACTGGAGATACGCTTTTTGTGGGTGCCGTCGGGAGAACCGATCTGCCGGGGGGCTCCATGGAAACCTTGCTCAGATCCATCAAAGACAGGATACTTCCCCTTCCTGATGAGACGATTGTCTGGCCCGGCCACGACTATGGAGGGAGCCCGACTTCCACCATTGCACTTGAAAAAAGACACAACCCATACATCACCGATTTCCAGTTGATATAATGAGGCAGGCCCCATGATATCCCCGGAGCATGATGTCCCAACTGATTTTGCACCTGACAATTTCCTGAGCAGTTTTTTTCACACGGTAAAGGCTGTTTTGTTTGTTCCCGGGCTTTTCTATGAGATGATGAAAACGGACGCGGGATGGCGAAATCCGTTCATCTTCTTCATCTCCTGTGTCCTTATCCATACCCTAATTGTCGGCCTATTTGGCAGGAATCAAGCCATCATAACCGTCATCATATACATATTCGCCTTTGGAAACAAAAATGGCCAAACAATTTCAGCCCTTTGCTGAAAAGATGGAGAAAAACGGCGTTGCTCCCATGGTTATTGATACCTTCGGGCACTATTACGGCCTGTTGGTGCAAGGTGAAACCGGCCTAATGACAAAGGCAGACATCGATCCTGTTCACGAGGGTCAAGTCGCCGACGCAGAAATGCTTTCAGGGCTGACAGAAGCAGGCCGAAGAGCTCTGGAAAAACTGGTGGTCATTAAGCTAAACGGTGGCCTTGGAACCAGCATGGGTCTGTCCCGAACCAAGTCGCTCCTGGAGGTCAGGAATGGGCTGAGCTTTCTGGATATTATTTCCAGGCAGATTATGAGTTACAGGCGCAAACATGGGGTCAGGCTCCCTGTTGTTTTCATGAACAGTTTCAATACCGAAACCGACACCCTTGAAGCCCTCGCGCCTTATGACGACCTCCCGGTCGAAGACATCCCTTTGAGTTTCCTGCAGCACAAATTTCCGAAGGTGTTTCAAGACGGGCTAGCGCCGGCCACGTGGCCCACGGATGCTGACCTGGAGTGGAATCCCCCCGGCCATGGTGACATTTACACGGCCCTGGTAACCTCAGGGATGCTTCAAAAGCTTTTGGATGCAGGTATTCGTTATGCCTTTATCTCAAATTCGGACAACCTGGGTGCGGTCGTAGACAACACCATCCTTGGCTATTTTGCTAAGAATAACTTTCCGTTCATGATGGAGGTAGCGGATCGAACAGAGGCAGACAGCAAAGGAGGACACCTGGCACGCCTTAAAAATGGTCGATTAACCCTGCGGGAAGTCGCTCAGTGCCCCGAAGATGAGATGGAGGAGTTCCAGGACATCCACGTTTACAGATATTTTAATACCAACACGATCTGGTTAAACCTCTTGGCATTGAAAGCGTTGCTTGAGGCCCAGCACAACGTGATCCACCTGCCAATGATCAGAAACCCCAAGACAGTTGACCCCAAAGATGATTCAACTCCTCGTGTCTATCAGTTGGAAACTGCAATGGGATCGGCCATTTCCATATTTGAGGGGGCCACGGCTATTCGCGTGCCGAGAACGCGGTTCGCCCCTGTGAAAAAATGCCAGGACCTTCTTGCCCTCTGGTCCGATTGCTATGTGCTAACAGATGATTACTTCGTTATCCAGAACCCCAGGAGGAATCTGGACTCACTGGTAATAAAACTTGACAGCAAGTACTACAAGAAAATCGACCAGCTTAAGACGCGCTTCCCACACGGGGCACCATCTTTGATAGACTGTGTGTCCCTTGAAGTCTCCGGAGATGTGGTATTTGGAAACCTAGTTGTAGTCAGGGACAAGGTTCTGATTGCCAATCGCACGGATAGCCAAGTCACCATTCGTGACGGAAGCGTAATTGAAAAGGATCTGCTCTTTAGGTAGTGTCAACATAACTCCAAACTCACCTCAACACAGTCTTTTGACCAGCGCACCTACCATTTTTCCGTACTGCACACACTCATCACGAACCTCCTCATCAGGGGCTCCAACCGACACGGGACCATAATGGTTCCCCTTCTGGACACCCTGAACAATCATTCCATGGATGAGTAATCCCTGGAGTATGCTCATAATCGTGGTTTCATTCCCGCCGCCAATCATTCCGGATGAAGTAAATGCTCCCCCAATTTTTCCAACCAATTTCCCATAGCATCGAATACTTTTGTCCATCAGCTGTTTGACCTCTCTCGCCATAACCCCAAAATAGGTAGGGCTACCTATTATGATGCCATCCGATGAACGTAGGTCTTTGATTGTAGTATCTTGAACCTTTTTGAGGACAACGTCGACATCACCGAATGAATCCAATCCCTCTTTTATATACTCGGCCATCTTCTTTGTATTACCAGATTTTGAAAAGTAACTTATCAGTACTTTCAACATGTTAACCTCCCTTTTCCAGACTTCATGTTGACACGATTGCGCAGTGCCGAATCATCAGCTAATGCCTTCTCTTCCCTTATCCCATACCGCTTGTGGATACAACCCCTGCAATATATTGCCGCTGTGTGTTTGGCAATAAACATGGGACGCTCCTTCATCGGACCTTGTTTGCCGTCATTCTTGGAGAGTTGAGGAGCGAGTCTCGAGGTTATGAAATCGGGAGCGCGTTTCCTGATGTTTTCGATACGTTTATCATTGATATACCGAATGGCAATTAGGCAAAAAATGAGAGGCAAAAAAAACGTGTGCCAGACTTCTGTCCGGCACACGTTTAAGGCTCGATAGAGTTAGCTCTTAATCTCTATCTTTTGGGGCTTGGCAGCCTCAGATTTCGGGAGGGTGATTTTCAGCACCCCGTCTTTGTAAGTTGCATCCACCTTGTCAACTTCGACCTCGAAGGGAAGTCGCATGGACCTGGAAAACTTCCCGTAACGTCTTTCAACGGAATGATAGCTCTCGTTCTTGTCTTCCTTTTCCTGCTTTTTCTCCCCTGTGATGGTCAGTATGCCATCTGACAGGTTGATGTTGATCTCCTTCTTGTCCATGCCTGGGACTTCAGTCTTTACGATCAGCTCCTTATCGGTTTCAGACACGTCAAAAGCCGGCGTGAACGTTGCTTCTTCCGAGAACAGGCTCGGCAGCGCAAAATCTTCAAAGAACCGACCAAAAAAGTCCGTGTCAGGACGACTAACCAATCCACTTCTTCTTAATATTGGCATTAGGGTTCTCATATCTGACACCTCCTTTCTATATTATTACAGATAGTTATCTGCCTGCTGTTGTTTAAAAGATAATCCCTCCACACGGAACGTCAAGGGTTGGTCATAATTTTTCTTTTAATAGAGGATGAAACTGAAGGGGGCTGTTTTTTCTCAAGGATTCGCAAACTTCTTGGCCAGGTCACTGTCGATGACATAAATGCAAACTTCCTTTGCACCCAGTTCGGTATAACCGTACTTGGTGCACAGATTTTTCACCAGATACGTAACGTCGCTCCTGATTTTTTTGTCGTAGGTCTTGAAGTCCTCCTTGTCGTAATCCTTGATGGCTCGCCGGAAGTTTTCGTTTTCAAGAATGGGATCCAGTACCTTTTCTTTTAGGTTGTACACGTAACGATCATGCATTGATTCATAAATCTTTGTTTCGGTAATGGGTTTCCCCTCAACTATGATTTCTTGGGTCAATGTCTTGGAAGTATACTCTTTTTGGGCGTCTTCCCGGAATGCCAGGCGTTTCTTCTTTTCTATCTTTGCACCCAGCAAGCGAGTCTCAATGGCCTCAAGAAATTCTTCGGTAATTTCCAGCCTTTCCCCGGTGAACTTGCAGGTCTCGACGGACCCTGTTTCAAAGTTGACGGCAAACAGGTAGTTTTGTATTTCGCGAGAAATCTGTTCCTCATTGTAATAGTAAAGGGACTCTTTGACTTCTTGCAAAACCGTGTAATTATACATGTGAAGCAGTGAATCTAGAAACCCTTTGGGTATCAATTTGCTGAGTTCTTTGCGGATCTTAGTGAAAAAGTTGTACAAAACAGACATGTTGATGAGTTTGTTTTCCTTGGCATAAGTAGAGTAGAACTCATTGAATATTTCAATGGAATCACGCCCGGAAACGCCGTGCTCTCCTTCTATTTCCGATTCGCCAATGATTTTTCGCCGACGTTTTGCATTTAATCCTTTTCTGTCTTCTTCTGTAAGCCATGGGGGGATATGTCCGGTGTAAATCTCCATCTTAAGGAGTTGAAGGTTCTCGTCGCAATAGAGTCCGTATTTCTCAGGTTTGCCGATCCATTCCAAAAGGGCTTCTGACTTGGTGTTTAGCCGGGTGGAAATAATGACCCTGGCAAAATTATGCAGTACTCTGGGAAGAAAACTCTCGTCAATATGTTTTCCGAAAATGTTGCGGTAAATCTCCACCTCTGTATTCAGATCCATAACGTAAGGGATATTGACATATTGAATACGGTCCGAAAAGGACTGGAAGCCCCCAATATTTTTCTTGTCTTCGGGATTCATGACGGCCAAAAGGAGTGAATTGACGTTTTCTTCGATATCCTCCACCTTGTGGACGCCCTCACTGATGATGTTATGCAGCTCGATCAAACGCTCTGTATTGTGGGATTTGATGTCCATAAGGGCATATATCCCATTGTTGGTCTTCGCATATCGGGAAAAAATATATTTAACCTGGTTGCTGTTTGTTAACAGAGCGTTTATCCGCCGTTGAAGCACGGCATCGCTTAGGATATTTTGCCGCATGGGCCTGTCGCCAGGGTTGAAAACGGTGATGCCTTCCCCAAGTCGCCTGTTGAACTGGTAGGGTCGTGCATACAGCATTTCAAAAACTTTTTCGGGGCTCATCAGTTTCGTTAGAAGTGCCCTATACAATGAACTGCATATGGTACAGGGGTTGTCCTTGAATACCCACTCGTATTCTTTTTCGGTAAAAAGCTTCCACTTAAATTCATCATTCTTAAGCAGGTCGTCGAAAAACATACGCCGGTGAGGCTTGGGAATCATCAATATGGGATTATCGTGACTGGGGCATGGAACTTCGACATAGTCACCGGTTGAGTAAGATCCTTCAATATAGTCACCGGTTGAATGCGGATTGCCTCGTCCTTTATGAAACTGATTAAGATCTTGTGGGACATTATCCAGCAATTGAGACAATTTCTCAAGCAAAGGAACGTCCTCATGTTTCGGAAAGCTCCCCAATATCTTCCGATCAAATCTCCAAACTGTTTCAAAACGCGAGCCATTTTCCGTATTAGTATATTCTTCAAATTTCTTGAGCAGGTTATTCAAGAATGTACTCTTCCCACATCCGGGAGGGCCTTCAAAAATATAGATCTTGTTCTGTTGTGCACCGCGCTTTAGGGCTTCAACGAGACCTATCAACCTGTTGGCAAAAAGTCTGTCTGCGAAAAATGGGCGGTCTGAGCCTTGAATAAAAAGCCGACTGCAGTCATAGCTTACGTAATGAATCGACTCGGGATCATCCGGGTATTCATCGATGCCTTCTCCTACATAGGCCTTGATCATGTCATGAAAGACCTGGAAAACATTGCGCATTACAACATGGGGTCTACCGGCGAGTACCTGGAGAAATTCCTCAAAGGGTATGGGGGTGCGTTGATCCAACCCGCTCAAGCGTTGATTGAGATAATGCATTGCCTTTTCTATGTTGTGCATGGCCATGCCTTTATTTGAAAAGTCAGGAGCCAGAAGGTAGTTAATTATCTTCTCATTCTTTATTCTGATCAAATATTCTTTTTGGAAAGCTTTCGATTGTCAATGGTATACAAAACGCGCTGCCATTTGATTTCAGGCTCTTTTGTCTCTTCTTTTGGGGGAGAAGTTGAAACGACCTCACTCGTTTCCAGCTGCACCGGGCTGCCCCAGAGATATTCAATGCCCATCATGGTATTGGCGATAAATTCCTTCACCAGGGGCTTCCCCTCAAAGCGATGCACGAGATATAGGGTGTTATTCTTGCCTTTTTCCGGATCGATTTCGATATAAGGTGGATGATAAAGGGTGTCCAGCAGCATCTTGCGATAGTCCTCTACTTTCCGGCTCTTGACATAAAACTCCCAAACCATCTTGGCCTTGTTCAATCGTCTGCCAGCAACAAACAGTCTGTTACGGGTAACAAAATCCTGGTCAACAAAGGTGTTCACAAATAAGAAATCAGAAAGGTTTTCGCGAATCTTAAAAATAAAGTCCTGCCCCTGCCCTGTTTCTGCATCAAATTTTTCCCGTTTATCAGCATCCAGGAGCCGCTTGAATTCAATAGAGTATTTTCCTTTATCAGCAATTTCCTCAATGTAGTAAAATATACGCATCCCCAGTGCATAAGGATTTAGCCCCACGCGAGGCAATGATGTAACACCTGCATGGGCCCGGGCAAAGTCCACCTCGTGCCCCCGGATACGGTCATCCTGGAGAAAAAGCTTTTCGTGCCAGTAACTGGCCCATCCCTCATTCATGATCTTGGTTCGGATTTGTGGTTGAAAGAACAGGGATGTTTTGCGAACCACCTGCATGACCGATTTCATCCACTCGTTTTCATCTTTTCTCAGAAAGTCAGAATGCTCAATCAGATATTGAATCAAGTCGATCTTGTGTTCGGACTTTTCCTTAAGACTTTTTTTGAAGATCGCATTAAATTCAGGGTATTTCCTGCGCACCTCCGAAAAAAAGGACTTTTCCACCCGTTCACCATCTTTATTGACGCAGTCATTATATCTTTCGATTTCTTTAATATAATTATTGATCTTTACTTTCTTGACGGACTGCAAGAACACGTCGAAGTAGAAATCCAAACGCTTTGACAGGTTTGTCGCCCGAGGGCGATTCAGGCGCGAGAGATCCTCGTGGTACCCCACGAGGTTATCCATTCCACGGGTAAATTCAATAACGTAATCCACCCATCTTCCCTTTTCGGACCTGAGCTTGGCGATCACTCGCTTATCCGATAGTGCCTGGCCGGTGAAATCATAGTCCCAGGTATGACGGAAGTACATATTGTTCTGAAAAAAATCGATATGTGCCAGAACGTGGTAGAAGATCAGTACGTTCAACCAGTCCGGGTTGTTGTCATTATAGAAAGAGATAGCCGGTCGGGTGTTGATGACGGTCTCATATGGATTACTCGGATAAAGCTCATACCTGCCCTTTTCTTTTAGGACTTCCACTTCGTGGACCCAGTAATCATAAAGCGTTGGGATCATCAACTTTGGCGACAGTTCCAGCAGGTCCCGGTTGGTTACTATATACTCCAGGGTCTCGTCCTGAAAACGCAGGCCGGCATTTAGTGCTCTCTCCTTGCAGCCCTCCATGATTTTCTTGGTATGCTGATCGATCAATTCCATAGTGTCAACCTACTAGCTGGCAGCCCATTGCTCATGGCAAAAGGCAGCGTCTACGGATCATTAGCTATGAGCTATCAGCTTATGAGCTTCTTTATTCCTTCAATCAGACGTGGTTCGTCTGCATCTTCCTGCAAGACATCAAGCCGGATCAAATCAGGCTTTTCCGTCAGCAGCCCCGAAGCTTTAAGGTATTTTTGAACTTCAGTATCGTGGCTTAAGGCGTGCTCAGCGATGGTAATCCCGACTCTGTTGGAATAGGTCAACATTTTTTTCAGCTCCGGGATGGCTTCTTTTCCGTCCGTGTCCCAATCGTCGCCGTCAGTACCATGGAAAACATAAATATTGTAATCTTGGACCAGGTTCTCCCTTTCTACAATTTCGTTAACTAGTCGGTAAGCGGAGTATACCTTTGTGCCGCCCGCAACTTTCGAGTTGTAGTATGTATAAAAGTCCTGAACTTCATTTGCCTCGGTATCATGAAGGATGAAACGGGTTTCCACCTGCATGGCATACTGGTACACAAGCCAGCTGTAGATCAATACGTGCTGGGTCGCCACAAGTACAGTCGATCTGCCGGCCATGGAGCCGGAGTAGTCTCTTAGGAAAAAGACCATGGCCTGGGACTCGTAGTCCATTTCGCGGGAGAGGATTCGGAAAACCTTGTCGCTGGGTGATACTAGGAAGCGAGTCGGATCAATATTGCCTATATCAGGCAGGTTCCCGAGGCTGATATTGGTTTCAACGATTTTTCGCAGCGTGGCCTTTTTGTCGAGAAGCTGGCCAAAGCCCCGGTGCTTGTCCGTCAGGTCATAGGTATAACGGGTGAGAGAGCGTTTCTTGCCTTTGTCTTTTAGGTTGGGTAGCTCAAATTTTTCCGTCAGAATTTTACCTAGATCATAGGCGTTCGACTCCATTTCGTGCGGGCCACTCTCTCCCTCTCCAGGGCCAGCTCCTGAAGCATCTGGAGCCCGGACCGGCTGTTCACCGATGACTTCTCCTTCTTCACCTTCTCCTGTCCCGCCCGATTGCCCACCTTCTTCCGGGGGCCTAAATGCCGAATCATGGATAAATTTTTCTTCCACCGTGGTGGGGACGACTACAACCTTATCCTTGCCCCCTTTCCCCGGCTTAATTAACCGTCCGACGTTTATTTTTCTGGGGAATCCGTCTTTTTCTCGCTGCTTGTCCTTCTCCAGCAGTTCGTCTAAAGGGCGAAGACTGATATTATAAGTACTTTGAAGTGCTGTTATGCCTTGCAACGATGAAAGGTCATTGTATGCATAGATACTATCAGACACAGGGGAGAATGTTTCGATTCCGGCCCTTCCAATATCCGGCAAGGCATCGGGGAGGTCATGGGTACCCTCATCGTACAACTCGGAAAGAATCTTCTGATCCCGCTCAGCCGTCAGACCTCTTTTTTTAATCTCATCATAGAGTTTTAGCCGCTTAGGGTCCATATTAGATGCTTCGAGTCATAAAATCGCAACGCGATTTTATCTATTTTTCATCTTCCTGGGTGCAGAAATACTCGATGGTTTTTTGCGCACATGTTTTACAGTAGTTGAGCTTGTTCAACATAGTATCGATCATGCGATCGTATAACTTCTGATTTTCCTCATTGGTGCGATTGGCCAGTGCGCCAATAAGACTACCCGCTCCTGCAATATCTGATTTGAGGCGAACGTCGGTGACCGCCTTAACCAGTTCCAGGTTGTCCATAAAATCGTAATCAGGTTCCACGGAAATTTTCTGGCCGTAAATCTTTCGAATGGAAGTCCTGAATGTCTGGCGCTGTTCTTCCGTCTTGAGTCCCAGCCTTTCTTCAACACTCTTGATGTACCGTTCATCGATCTTTAGGGCCTTAAGCTCGCCGGTCTGCGGGTCCTTATATTTCCACATCTTATCAGGTCCTAGGTTTTCGGCGTCGATTCCAATAATCATGTTCACGTAGTTCATAACGTCTTTTCGAATGGCAAAGGGCTCATCCATGTAAGCGTTAAACATCTCGGTCATAATGCGTTCTCGGTAAAGTCCCTTCGCTGTTTTTACATCTTCCAGATATTTGGCCCTGTTATTGGCATCCGTCACGTAGTCCAGGATTATCCGTTCAATCGCCTTGTAGATATCATAAGCAAACATGCACTGGCCTTCATTTGTCTCGGAGCTTTCGATCAGAAGTTGGATGGCTCTACCCAGATTCCGCTGTCCCAGACCCTTTTGGCCAAAACGATTTATGATTTCCGGATCCTGGTTGAGCGTGTCAATGACTTCAGCCAGCGTCTTGATGCTTTTCTCCCCGGCCACTTCCCCTGCAGCCAGTTTCATTGTCTCAACAGGCGTCAGCTTTTCGGAACGGGGGAGACGGGACAGAACTGCTGCCACAGACGCTGCGTAATTCAGATTCGGGTCCTGGTGCAGGTATTCCCTGGTTAGGGTGGTTCTGGTTTCGCTTCCGATGGCATATGCAGTGAGGTCTTTCTGAAGTTTGTAATTCGTGTTGTGCGAAACGTAGCAGATGCGGCATCTGTCTACAATTGGCGCTTCCTCCTTTTCAGCGAGAAACCGATGAAATTCCGAGTTGTTGCTTGTCGCAATGATCACAGTGTCTATGGGCCACTTGTAGCCATCAATTTCAATGACTCGGTTTTGGATGACACCGAGATACACCTGAACCAGGTCCTTCTTATTCTTAAATATCTCGTCGCTGAAATGGATACCGCCACCGCCAACGCGTGCCAGTGCGCCGCGCCTTAAGTCAAAACGATACGGATTGTTTGTATCGGTGATGTAAAGCAACCTCTGGATAGACTCTTCTCCCAGCAGATCGACAGCTGAAGATGTAATCTTGTCTTTTGCCGGGTATTTTCCGGTTACGGTCCCCATGCTTTCTATCAGCGGTACCGGGACAATCTCAACGAACTCAAGCATTTTGTCGATGTTGCCGTCCGCGAATTTTCGAATATCGTTCCATATGTAGCTGGTGCAGGCGCCCAAGGGGCGATAGCTATCATACAGCTTTTCGATTTCATTGTCCGAAAACCCGATCTGTTCGGCCAGAAAGGTCTTGTTTTCGTCAGGATTTTCAAAGAGGGACATGGCCAGGATGACGGGATCTTCGTATGTTTGAGATTCAATTGTCGTGATTCTTCCGTAATTGCCCAACTTATCGATGTTGCGGAAGCTGAAGGTGTACTTGCGGTTTTTTTCTTCGCTCAAGAAACTTCGATATTTTGCGGAAAGAAATTCAACAAAGAACGTTTTGCCATTTCCAGGTTCTCCCACGAGTACGTAGGCCATTTCTTTAGATGATCCATTCTCGGCTGCATCCTTGACATAAGAGACAAAACTGTTGATTTCATCATACATGCTGATGATATGCTTATTCCCGGTACGAAAAATACTGAAATCATAAGTTGTTTTGCCATTCACCACGACCTTTTCAATCTCGCTTTGCAAAATCATCCTGGAGACACCCTGAAAGGCATTTTCAAAAACTCGTTTACCCTCTTTGACAGCAGTCAGATGATGATGCAGCGTATTATTGGTGGAGTTAGTCATTGTTCCTCCCGTCTTAAATTGGTTAATGGAATATGTTTCAGGCCCCTTGTTTGAATTATTATGGTTACAGTCAGGTTGTGCAAAAAGTAGGCCGAAATTGATCTAGGGACATGGCGTTTTGATGATAAAATCGGCCGCCCTATCATCTTTAGCCCGGCTTCCAGTTCCTTGAATCCCGGCAAGTTTCTCTATCCGCCTTAATCGCCTACATAAAACGTTCACAAATCCAATATACAAACACAATTGAGCATAGTGTACCGCTTGGCACTTAGCATCTTCCCAAAGGGTAAGGTTATGCCCATTGATTGCCATTTTTTTGACTGTTTGATCGACGTCATACTGCGGTTGGTTGGTCTTCGTCGTAAATCAAGGCTGCCCAATGTTTTTATTATAGAATCACATGGTTAGCCCAAGAAACAGAAAACCCAATCTCTCTATCGGAGCAATAGGGTCTTGATATCCGGTTTATGGCAGCCCATATTGCGCGGCCTGACGGGCCACAGCGGAATTTAGAGCGGGCTTGCCAGAAGGGTAGGCTTATTGCCAAGGGTCCTGAGGGATAACAGGCTGTTCGGCTGAGGCAGGGGGTGAGAAGGTGTGGCAGTGGGGCTAGGTAGCCATAGCAGCCACTACATTTAGTTTCTTTGAAGTGATTATATATGCATGTTTGATCTGCAAGCCGAAGAAGTTGCTGTCTTGCACCTCGGCAGTACCGCCCTCGACCCTTATGGCTCTGTGGACAGCCTCCGAGGCCTGGCTGTTCTCGTCCACGAAAACGATCCTGGAAATGGCAAGCAACTCTTGAGGTTGAAGATGTGACTGAAGTCGTTTCGCCAAATAATCTAAGGCATACTCTTTGTCAGGTTCAATCCAGGAAGCGGATACGACTAAATCCCATTTATTCTCAATATCTTCCCTGAGGAAAAGTCCAAAAAGCGAAAACTCACCTTTCTCTGAAGAGACCTCATGCTCTATGGAGACAAGTTTTTCTGCAAGCTGCTTCATAACACCCTCAAAAGCGGAATTTTGTACCGAGTTACCAGCAGGGTAGGTTCTTGTCAAGACCTTCCGAAGATAACAGGCTATTGGGATCAAGATGGAGGTCAGGATGACCAGGGATCTTGAAGATTATCCTGAAAAACGGACTACCGAGCCCAAGGCCTGTTTATAGAATCCCCAAAGTCGGTGAGCTTGTTCCGGTGAAAGTGACAAGGCCACGGCCATGGTTGTCATGACACCGACCAACATATTCACCCAATCTATGCGAGGATAGCCCTCCTTAGCCTTCGATACGAGATAAGACAGTTTGTACTGGACAAACCCAAGTTGTTCAGGCGTTGGGTCAAATTGATCGATGATCTTTTTCTCAACTTGCTTTAATGCGGATGCAATCTGTTCAGCTTCGGCATGTGAGAAGGGGATGTCTTCGATTTGACCCTCGCTAGGGACCGAAAAGATTGACTGGTATTTCTGGGCTTCGGCCCAGAGGTCAGGTGCATCTATTTCCGCCTTAAGGCGTCTTGCCCAATGGACAAAGTCTCCAACAACTGAGGACCACCCCGTGAATCTAGCAAGTCCTGTGGCTTTCTGAAGACCAGGGCACTTCTTACACAAGTACCTGGTCATTGTCACATCAAATCTGTAAAAGTACGGAGAGCCCCTGTGCACTAACTTAGAGATAACATGATCCGTTTGAGGTCCTTTAACATGTTCTTCAAGCCATTCAAAGTTACTTGGTTCTAAACCCACCTCCTCTATTATTCTGAATAACTCATTTCTTTGCTTCTTGAGTAGGGCTTGGTGTTCCGTCATGAGTGCTCCAAAAACGTGGTGAACTATGATGAAATCGTAGAAAGTGGAATTTCCCCTCCCCTTCACCCCCACCCCAGCCCTCTCCCGTCAAGGGAGAGGGAGCTTTTTGACTTTTTGCGAAACCATCAAAAATAGACATAACAAGAACTACCAGTAAGGCAGATTTTTGTCAAGGATTCTGAGTGGTAACAAGCTGTTGGGGAAGAATGAAGAAGCGTATGGACAAAAAAGCGCCTGACATGTGTCTGGCACGTCAGGGGCTTTCCTTTTTTCTGGCTCTGTGGTATTCAGAATCCGACTGTCAAACGGTAATGGACTATTACCGCCTACCCTACGTCTGGGCTGGAGTCAAATGAAATCCTCAATCCAAAATCCTCAATCCAAAATATTTGAACAGCCTGAGTGCTTTGGTCAGCTTGACACAGTTTTTCCTGTAGGCGAGGAGGGGATACGCACAAGCCCGCCCGAATGCATGAAGTGCTCTCATGCTAAGGCGTGCCTGCAGACAGCCATGCGCGGCCCCGAAGGTCTGAAACTACAGGAGGAAAAGGTGGACCAGGCATATAAATATGGCCTGATTGGAAAGCTCGAGCGCTGGTCCAGAAAAAAGCTCATCCGGCAGGAGATAGAGGTCATGACTTCGGAGAAAAAATCAAAACACAGCG
>Ga0209427_10001680_pt1 | contig 25627 bp, 17 predicted proteins | sample DeeMarSWOR136_30_FD_187465 | JGI IMG/M metagenome (GOLD analysis project Ga0209427, IMG submission 187465) | Marine sediment microbial communities from White Oak River estuary, North Carolina - WOR-1-36_30 (SPAdes) (version 2) | ecosystem: Environmental > Aquatic > Marine > Intertidal zone >...
GTACAAGCGATGGGTCCCGCCAAAGCGGTGGGGGTGATACGGCCGCAGCGGCGAGGGGCCGCAGTACATGTCCCAATCGAGGTGTCCGGGCACAGGTAAAGGCTTCAGGTTCACCTTCCCGCAGTATCTCAGGACGGGGAAGAATCCCTGCTGGATGTACACGGCGGGGCAATACCTCAAAAGGCCACTGCGCATAATCTTGTGAATCGTACGGCTCCGAGAGCTCTTGTAAGCACCGAAGCGGCCACTGGTGCCGATCTGAAAGACCCGACCGTATCGCTTGACCGCTGTGACTACGGCCCGGCCCTCTGCGATGAAGCGTGTCATGGGTTTTTCGCAAAGGATGTCCTTGCCAGCCTGCGCGGCGGCAATGCACATCAGCGCATGCCAGTGCGGCGGTGTTGCGATACTGATGACATCGATGTCCTTACGCTCGATAACCCGGCGCCAGTCGGTGTAAAGCTCAACATGCTCACCGAACTTTCTCCTGGCCCTGTCGAGCCGACCCTTGTCCACATCGCAGGCAGCCAGCAGCTTGTAATCGCCACCAGGGGCTCTGATGTAGGTGTTCAGGTCCTCGCCGCCCTGACCGCCGCAACCAATCAGCCCAGCTGTGAGTATCTCGCTGGGCGGCGTATGTCTCCTCCCTCCGAGCACATGTCTCGACACAATAGTGATAGCAGCAGTTGTTGCTGTTGTGGCAAGAAAACGACGTCTGCTAATATGCTGTCTTGACATCAGAACTTCTCCTGATAAAGGATTATTTTTTTGATTTCCTTGCGGTTGTGAACACGGTCCACCCATATACCTGAAATGCCCATCAATAGTTCAAGATTTTGTGGTTGTGTAAGTATCTCTGTTTCAAATCTATCCATAAGACCGGTTAAAGCAGCGTTACGCTCTTTGTCTCTGCCACCTACAACCTGACGCATAGCAGGGTCAATAGACAAACGCTCTGCGTAATTCGTGTCTTCATAGTTTGCTAATCTGCCGTATATTGACTGTCTCAGCAAAGCAATAATATTTTGCTGAGTATTCTTGCCTTTGCGGTTGTCACAAAAATTTGATTCAATCGTAGTTGTCAGTCCTAACGCTTCGTCCAGTTCTCGGTAAGCCAGCAAACCAGAATCATTTGTCACCTTTGTTTCATGAAATTCCAGCTTCAATTTTTTGTCAAAATCTACTCTTATAGCATCCTTTCTGCTTTCAACCATCAAGTTCTTCCTTTTTGATAATCGAAACTCAATTAAATCCATTCCACAAGCTCTATGCTATCAAATCTCTGACAGATGCGCCACTTTAATATGGGAAATGCGAGCTATGTATATGGTTTATATAAGACTCCCTTCGCTTGTCAAGCGTAAATGGGACCAAGGTGAATACCTATCTATCCTCTAAAAAAACAAGCATTTCAACTGCACATTGCGTACTCAGCTTTTTCCTGATTTATCGTGTATTATATATACTATTGCTTGCCGGATGTGGTCATCGCCCGGCAGTACTTTCCACCGCCGCCCGAAGACCATTTACCTGGTCACCCCAGACCAGCATGGGCTTTTCACCTTCTCCTTCGGCCTCAGCCTGCATATCGGTTTTCGCCGGCAGGATTTTAATCTCGACCGGATTGCTCACCACACGTACAAGTCCCTGGTTGTTCTGTTCAGCGCGTTGTAAGATGAAGGCAATGCGCACAGTATGCATGCCGGCAGTAAGATTAAGTGCCTTTCTTGGACCTCCCCATTTCTTGGCCAAAGAAATGCTAATGTTGTTGATTTGATTACCAGGTCCAAGAGGTGATTGCTTGACGCCAATAAGACCCCATGGGCCGTACCAGCCGTACCACACACCGTCGATCTCCAGTTGACAAAACTCATCAGCGGCATGGACATACAACTCAAGTTCCCCACGGTTGCGAATGTCGGCTTTGAATATGGGTTTTTCCTCTGCCTCCCACATATCTTTCTCCGCCCGCAGCCGGACCTGCACGCCCTCGATGGGCTCGCCCCAGACAAGCTGATTTTTCCCATCCGGTATATCAGCTTTGATCTGTTCGTTCGTTTGCAGAGCTTGAGACAGCCGGTGCAGGTATAGGCGGGGAACGCCCTGGTTCGGCGTGAGTGTCCATACAACATCGGAGTTTCTGATGCCGGCCCGAGCAGTGGCCCCACTGAGGGCATACATTGCAGAGGCCCTTGATATCCACAGGCGCCTACGCATACGGCCTTTATAGACTGCTTCGATCTCGATTTGCTCGCCCCTGGGGTCCTGGTCGAGTATTACCCTGGCGACAGATTCGAGCGGGCTTTCAGAGATGTCTGTCTTGACAGAGAACCTTAAAAGGGAATTCTGCTTTGGATGGACGGCATAAGTGCGGTAAAACCTTTCCCATTTGTAAAGGGATGTCTTTGTTAGCTTGTCGAGCAATTCAGGGATTGTCGGAGCGAAAAAAGTACCGGTGAGCAGGTGCTGTTTGCTTCCGGATTCGGAGCTGGCTTGCTCAAAACAGATGCGCACGCGGTATTTGTGTCTGAGCGTTTGGATTGCCTGCAACATGCTCTGTTGGTCAAGCGTCAGTTCAAAACTTCGTGGATTGACCGGGGGCCTTTCATTAACAGTGACTTTGCGTACGCCGGTCTCCAGGGTACGATTGAGCTTATAGTAAATGGAATACTGCCCCGGGCCGCAACGAACAACACCGGCAATACCGACCCATTTGGGTTTGTCCAGTAGCGCCGAATCATGGAAATCGCTGAAAATCAGGCCGGTGTTCTTGAGTTTGAGGATTTGGCCGGGCTTAATAATATGATGGAGGTAGGACCACGTTCCAAGAGACTCCCACGTATCGACCTTAACTTCTTTGCCGTCGCTGTCTTTGACAGTGGGCCAATACTGTCTTCCTGACATGCTTCTAAATTGAACATCTTCGTTGCTGACGTTCTGTATATGGAAGCGCACCCCCACGCGTTCCTCCAAATCATAAGATTCTTTTTCGGGTACAAACTCCACCGCCACCCGAAGACCATTTACCTCTTTGCCCCAAACAAGGCTGTTCTTTTTTTCTATTTCTTCGGCCTCAACCTGCACATCGGAGTTAGTCAAAGCATCGCGCATGGTAATAATCCGCACCGGTCCCGAGCTGATTCTGCTCATAACGATATCCTTATACTTCTGTTGCTTATCTTCAAGCCAGAGTCTAAGATTGTGGTTGTCTCTTGGCGAATAGAGAGCAGTGATTTCATAGGTTTTAGGATCTATCCCATACCATAACTTGAAAAACCTGAGGTCAAATGTAGCCTTCTTAACCTCTCCCGGCCTTAAAAGGATTTTTTCAGGCTGTTTCGGGTAACCCCAATTGTCAAGCCTGCCGTCTGTGAGGTGTTTCTTCTCATCGGTCTTTCCAATCTCAAAGAAAACAGGCGAATAATCCGTCTCTTGCCATAAGATTGCTTTGTCTTCTTGTGATGTGTTCTTAATCTGCCAGTGAACTGGCTCTGGATCATTTACATTTAGGTAGTAAACCTTTCTCTTTAACGAAATACCGACCTGTAACCCATCGACAATCTCACCCCAGATAACATGACCTTCATCAGGCGACCTTTTCACCTCAACCTGTACATCAGGATTTTGTTCTGGTAAAATCTCGATCTCTACGGGTTTACTATAGGCGTAGGCCTTTCTGCTCGCGGGAAAAGCCAGGCGCACGGTGTGTCGGCCGGGTGAAAGTTCGAGCGGTTCAGATTGGTGGATTTCGCGAGCCCCAAGAGACGGTACTTGCCCGTTACGCGTAATAAATCCGCCACGCCAGAGGGGGCTCTTCTCAGCAGACAGGTGTAGCCGTGTCAGGGCCAACTTCCGGTCGCCGGGTTTCAGTAGCATCGAAAGGACTATTTCGTGCGATGAAATCCTCCCGTACCATTTTCCATCCACTTTGAGCCAACAACCGTGGGTCGAGCGGGTGCCCCTATATGTGCCCGGACCATCGTTGCGTGCATCCACCAATAATGTTACCCGTTTGGCCGTTGTCTCTCCCTTCGCCCGCAGCCGGACTTGGACGCCCTCGACCGCCTCGCCCCAAACCTCTTCGGCCTCAACCTGCACATCGAGATTCTTCGCCTGGCGTTCCTTGAGTGCAAGGGTTTTTGGTCCGGCGACAACAGCTATTAATAGAGCTATAATCAATGTAATAAAGATAGGTCTCTTGTAGAATTTCTTACCTGATTCCATTATTTTCTTGCTCCTTTGAACGGCGAAAATTAGTGAATTAGCGTTTTCTCTTTGATGCGCTCACCAGCGCGTCCCGACAGTAGGGGCTGTGAGGTGTGCGCCGCTTTCTATGACCTCCAGGATCTCTTTCTCACGAGAGTCCAGCGAGCCATAATACGTAGTAGTTCCATAGATTTGCCCCTCAATCGTACGCAGACACATAATCGCCTCCCTACCTTCTACTTGAAATTCAGGATCCTGCCAACACATAACCTCTATCGTTTGGCCGGAGACTTTGCCATAAATTACCTTGATGACATCTATCTTCCATTTACTTAAAATCAGGCCGCTCTGATGCCTGCCGGTATCGGTTTTTTCCAAAAACCTGGCACGTATAATAGCTGATGATTTAGCTACACTCTGGGCCATGCTCGGCATACCGAACTTGGTCACTGAGCTAGATCGTTCTGTTCTCGTACCAGCCCCTTCGGAAGTGATAGCATTGGTTTGTTTTTTGCTTCGCGATTGATTGGCGGGTACTTTCTCAAGATCCTCTTTTGTAAAATAACTTCCAACCACAACAATTCCAACCATAACCACAACCGCGGCAGCGAGTTTTGTTATTGGGCTTTTCAAAATTATTGTCCATATTTTAAGTTTTGGATTAGTCGATTTTCTTCCAAGAGTTTTACTGTAAGCCGTTAATACGTCCTCAAGGACAACCTTATCCATTTGCGGATTGGTATTGGCAGCCGCCCTTTGGAAACGGACTTTTATACCATTTTTTGGTTTCATTTCTCTACCTCACTATCTAATAACGAGCGTAGTTTGTTTAAACCATATCTATATCGACCAATAACCGTGTTGGCCGATTCATTTTGAAATCTGGCTATTTCTCTTAGGCTCATACCTCCCTGCATATAAAGAGTGATTACTTCTCGTTGCTCATAAGGTATCTGAGCCAAGGCACGATCTAAAAGCTTCAAATCTTCATTCAAAATAAGCCAGCGCTCCGGCCGACTTAAATTGCGACTTGGGAACTCTGAATTCTCGATACCAGCCGTCCGGTGGCGCTGCATATATCGCTGTTGGCTCCTCACTCTGTTAGCAACAGAAGTCATCAAATACTTCCTCAGATTCCTGATCCTGTATGGTTTTGCCACTGATTGTGCGAAGTTGACAAAGACATCGTGTACTGCATCCTCAGCTGCAGTGATATCATTCATTAGGGAGACAGCAAGCGACAGTAAATCGTTCTTATACTTTTCGTAAATCCGCTCCAGAGCGGCTGGGTCGCCAGACTTAAATTTGCGCACAAGCACTTTATCTTCGAGCATTCTGATCAACCGGTCGCAAAAGGATATCCTTGCAATATAAGACGCCAGTATGGCCGATTTGAGTATAAACAAAAATTGTTTTTTTGGATATATTTGATTTATAAAGGGAGAAAACGGCTGCAGTTAGTGAAGAAAATCCCTAAAACCAAAATACAACAAAAAGCGTAAATAACGTGTAAAATCGCAAGGATTGCGAATCAATAAGATTAGTAATATCGAAGACTAAAAAATTCTCAGAAAAAGTGAACGTTTTGACCATCCTGTATACATACCGGCTGCTTTGTTATGTTTTCATTGAATCCAGCTCGATGAAGGCAATTGGCATGAAGATAGCGACCGGCAGCCATGCCCACAATTCCGGTATTACTCTGTCAAAGAACACCTCGGTTGCAAACATTTTGCACACGAAAGTGGTTATAAAACAAGCCGTTGTCACGCCGAAGCTGATCGCAACCGCAGACTTCATCGACTTTGGGTCGCGACAAACCAAAATCGGCAGACACACCATAAGCATTGCTAAATTGATAATAGGCTCGGTGATGCGAAAATGCTTCTGGCTGTAAAGCTGAGCCCGGTCTTTGATTTTTGTTCTTTGTAATGCAAGGACAGCTAACTGTCGTGAGCTTAATAAGGTTAGGTGTCTGGATTTTCGCCTGACGGGTATATCCTTTGGAGTGATGTCACTTGGATAAGAAGCGATGGGGCGAGGTGTCTTTCGGGGATCTTTCTCAGTAAACCGGCCATTAGTCAAAATCCACTCTCCGATATTCGGGTCGTAGTCCGCTTTTTCAGCGGAAATTCGGCCAATTACCTCCCAAATCAGAGAGTTAGCCTTCTTACGGCGTATGATAATATGTGGGTTATGCAGTGTTGATGTTTTTACGTCGAATTTTGGAGATGAAATTAGAGAGCCGTTGCCGTCGATTAAAAACCATACGTCATAGGATTCCCGGCCCGGAACGGCATCCGGCTTGCGGACAAGTTTATCACTGAGCGGAGGTATTATTAATTCCTGGTCAATGACAAATAAACCAGTCATCAGTAATGCGAGAAGCACAATCGGGCCAATCACTCGCTTCAGGCTGACTCCCGAAGCCATAACCGCCACTAATTCGTTGTTTCGTACCATTTTGAACAGCGCGAAGACCGCCGCGAATACGGTTATCATTCCCGCGAAATCGCGAAAGTAAAGTGTGCTGTGCAGAGCATAAAAGTTCAAAATATTTTTGACGACTTCCAATGTGCCGAGGTTGGTGTGTTCGGTAAACTCGTCGAGATTCAGGAACAATTCGATAACTATTCGCAAGCCTATCATAACGCAGAAAACAATCGCGTAGCCGATTAAAAAATTCTTTGCGATATATTTATCCAGTAACTTCATAACAGCCCTGCTGTTTTCTTTTTTAGTTGATTTTTTCTTTTTTGCCTTTATTCGGCACAGTCGTAAATAATTAATTCTTCAGAAGTTTTCGATATACTACCATGGCCAACAAGGACAAGAACACCATCCCCCCCCACATCAAAACTATTCCCGAACCTGCCTGTGCATCGGCATTTTTAGTAATGTTTTTTCCCATCATAATACAGACTACCAGGACGGCGGCGGGTAACGAGCTTGCGCCGAAAGCGCTGAGCAGATGCCCGTCTCTTAAGATGATTCCCAGGCCGATACCGATCATTATCAGGGACACACAGCCTATTCCGAACACCAGCCGAGAATGTATCTCAGCCTCGATTTCAGCCAACGTTTTTTGTATTTTAGTTTGAAGATCATTTTGTAATTTTCTAAGCTCCTTACTTTTTCCTTTTTTTAGCGTCGACAACTCCTCAGCCAGTTTTTTTGCGTCCAGACCATCTTCTGTTGCGAATTGATTTACCGCATCTCTGACATTTTTTGGAATAATCAATCCGCGGATACGAAGCCACCCCATTGCCACACCTTCCGGGCCCTCCTCCCGCTGCCATATAGGGTTGTCAAGCTCCATTGTCAACGTTGGCGTCAGCTCATCACCTTCGAGATGCAGCGTAGCTTTTTCGCACTTCAAAGTGCGCAGACGCTGTTTGCCGGCCTCATCGTATTCGGTCACTACAATCTTATCAGATAACTCGATTTCTTTCTCTTCAGCCATGTTGCACCGGCCCGCGGTAAATTCGACGAGCCTCTCGGCGCTGTATAGTTTATAGAAGGCATTGGGTTCGTCTTTAATCCGGTCGGCAATGTCTTCTGTCAACGCTTCGGCAGTAAACTGGCTGTAAATCTGACGAGCTAATTTTTCAATGGGATAAAACAATGTTATATCGAGATCCCTGATTTTTTTCATTTCGCCGATTTTCTTGAATTTTATATCATCACCGAGGAGCGAGCCGAATTCCATTCTCAGCGAGAATTTTCCAAAACCGATCCATTTTTCGCCTTCGGCGCCAATTTGATAAGTATTATATGCAGTTATTTGGACTTCGTTGAATCTTTGCTGTGGATTAAAATATATTTCGGCTCTTTCGGCGGTGTAGACCTCTTTCATTTGATTGTCTTTGATTTTAGTGATAACCACACCTGAAAGCGTATCTTTTTGTGGATTTGCCTGGTCGGCATAAATAATATACCGGCCGTCCGGGGGGAGTCTGTAGAAACCTGTTCGCTGGATGTTTCTGAAAAGTATCTGTTTGGCGTTGGCTTTAAGAGACCTTTCCGCGCGGTGTACGAAAGTCGGGACGACGTGGAAACTCAAAATTAAATTTGCAATCGCAACTATAATCGCCAGCGCCAGTCCCGGATAAATCAGTGTGAGCAGGCATATACCGCTTGCCCTACAGGCGTCAAGCTCATTGTCGCTTGCAAATCTTCCGTAGACTAAGGACGCCGCGAATAAAGCCCCCATTGGTATTACGAACGTCAGTATAATCGGCAGGAAATATCCCATAAGGTGAACCACCTGGCCGGGCCCCACCCCGTATTCCTGTACAGGTCGCAGGATACTGCCTAAGCTAAGGATTAGTGTCAGGGTTATGGTGGCGGGGACAAAAACTTTTAAGAGCTCCCTGAATATATATCTGTGCAGAGTAAAAACCATGCCTTGTATCTCATATTTTGTGACGCGAAAAGCATAAAAGAAAATATTCAATGCGATATACGTGATATGATATTGTTTTGCAACAAAATTTTCTGCCGGCTGTTTTTGTGGTTAATTGCTCACATTGCATGTTTTATTGACTGTAATGTGAAATAGAAGGTTTCTGCGGGTTATCCATAACGGTCGACAGTCCGGACAGAAATTCCGTGTTCTTGTTGGTGGTTTTTCAAATCCCGGTACGAGCGTTACAAGCGGTTCTGCTGTAACAGAGATTATTCAGTCAATATTTTTGTTTTATGGTATGTCCAGGGGGTCGATATCCCCGATTTTGTCGGTGTAAATCTCGTATGAATATTTTTCCAGGAGTTCTTTTCTATATTTCTCCAAGGTTTTGTTTCTTTGTTCATCCAACATATTCATTTCGACTCTTCTTTTTATCTCATTGGAGTATTCTACAGCTTTGCCCGGTGTCTTTTCCAATATTTTGACAACTCGCCATTTGATTCCATCAGGATGAAAACCCTTTATCGGGCCCACTACTTCGTTTGGTTCTTCCTTCCATAAATCCTTGAAGAATATACCTTCGTTGCTTAAAGCGGTATTAAAGGGAGAGGATTTTTTTTGCAAAGAGTATGCCTGTCTAACCGCCTCGAAATCCTTGCCATTATCCAACTCGGCCTTTGCCTTTTGGGCTGTTTTGAAGTCCTGGCACCAGATTTGGTCGATGTTCAGCATATCCTGTGTTCCGAATGCTTCCTTGTTCTTGTTGAAATAGTCAACTAACTGCTCATCGGGTATTGGCCCCATGATATCTTTGATTTTTTCTCTCCGTGCCTTGTTTAGCAGTATGTTGTCTTCGTACTCTTTAACTTTGTTTAGTAAATTTTCATCCTTGTCAAATCCGTATAATTTTGCCTCTGCGACAAAAATGGGCATTCTCAAAGCCCTTTCTAACAATCTTTCAACGCCCTGTGGTGTATGTAAATCCCTTGGCCTGCTGGGTGGAGACAATTCACAAAGTGCATCGAACCAGTCCTCCAAGGTTATTTTTCCTTTATCATAGGTTGCCAGAACAATTTTTTTCTCATCCGGCGTCAACTCATTTTTTACCTGAAGGATACGAATAAATGTGGCTTTTCTTGGTTCTTTTGGGTTAAGCAGCAGTCTTTGGTGGATTTGGGCGGTTGTGTAAAAGTTCTGATTTTTCTTTTGAACGTGGAATTTCTTATACAGCTCATCGTAATATTGATTTATGATTTCTACACTCTTTTCCCTCGCCAGCAATGCCTTTGCTCTTTCTCGGTCCAGCTTGGGGTTGGATTTTATCTTTTGATCTATTTCTGGGTCTGTAATTTTTATTTTTCCTTCTAAATGGTTCCCTAACAATAAGTTTACAAGTCTTTTTTCCATATATTGCTTAACTATCGGCCGGACTAATTCATCTTCCTGGAATTTTTGCCTGCGAGCTTCCATCACCATCGCTTTTTCAGCTATCATTTCCAGAAGTACTGTTTCGGCATCAGGTATCTCGGTTTGGCTTGCAGGCTCATAAGGATTTGGTCGAATCTCACTCATCAGCCTTATCTCAAGCTCGGCTTTTGTGATAGTGTAATCGCCAATTTCGGCAACAACATTTGGTTCTGTTTCCTTCTTTGTTGTTTCTTTATCGGGAGTTTTGTGTGCATCCGGGCCTTTTTCCGCGCAGCAAATGGAAAGGATTATTATCAGTCCCAGAGCGCCGAGAGCTAACTTGCACGCAAATAATTTCATCGTTTCTGTTCTCCTTATTCAAAAGTTCAGGGTCGATCACTAAAATTAATTATCAGTGGATGACCTTATTCAGAGGATAAGTGATTATTCCAGAGGCACCCGCCCGTTTCAAAGCCGGAACCAACGTTCTTTCAATTTCATCTTCTATGACTACTTCCACCGCGGCATAATCAGAGTCGGCCAAACTCGAAATAGTGGGGCTCTTTTCGGCGGGTAATATTTTTATTATCGATTCCAAGTCTTCCTTTCTTACGTTCATTTTTAATCCAACCTTGCTGCCGGCGTTGATGGCGGCGTTAAGCAGTATAGAGAGATTTTCTATTTTTTCTCGCTTGAATTTATCCTGCCAGGCCTGCTTGTTTGCGATAAATCTTGTTGTGGAGGTCAGGACGGTGTCAATAATTCGCAGATTATTTGCTCGCAGTGATGAGCCGGTCTCAGTCAGCTCTACAATCGCGTCCACTAATCGAGCCTTTACCTCTGTAGAACCCCAGCTAAATTCGACTCTTACGTCAATGTTTTTATCGGCAAAATATTTCTTCGTTACGTTGATCAGCTCAGTTGCGATTATTTTTCCCCGGAGGAGCTGAGGTTTATTTATTTTTGATTCCTCCGGAACGGCCAGAACCCATTTGGCCGGTCTGCCTGTGGCTTTGCTGTAGAGGAGTTCGGCCACCTCTACTACGTCCGAGCTGTTTTCCATTATCCAGTCGTGTCCGGTAATTCCGGCGTCGAGAGACCCATCTTCCACATATCTGCTCATTTCCTGTGCCCGCAGACAAGTCAGTTGAATTTGCTTATCGTCTATAGTCGGGGAATAGCTTCTTTTTGAGTCTGAAATGTGGAAGCCGGCTTTACTGAAAAGCTCTATTGTGGCTTTTTGCAGGCTGCCTGTTGGAATACCTAATTTTAGCATATTTTCTGCCATTTTTCGTATCTCATATTTAGAACTTCGTGACTCATACCCCACAGTTTCTGCTTTTGTAAGAAAGCGCAGAAGTCAAGTTTGGCGTTTTATGCTTAGTTTTGTTTACTTTTTTTTCTTTTTGGTTTTGGTTGCCTTTTTGGTCTTTACTTTGCTAATAGTTTTTTTCTTTCTCTTTGTCTTTCTTGATTCGCTCCGGCGTCGCAAAAGGACGTAAAATTCGTAAGCGTTTTCAGCCGAGATCTGTTTTGCTAAAAATCCTTCTATCTGCTGTTCATCGGCTTCAGGATCGACGAACTGGTTGTTTCTTAGGTATTCTATCATCTCTTTTGTGAGCGGTATTGCATGGCTTTGCAGAGAGGTCAACATGCAATAATTGACCGCGAAACGGCTGATACCATCCATTTTCTCAAGAACCTGTCTGGCCGGACGTTTTCCGATCTTCTTCAAGGACTGTAAGCTGACACAATTATACTCGTTGAATACAGCTTTTAGAGCCTTTATAAGTGTTGAAGCAATTTCCTTTGTGGCCGGTGTATCCTCTCCCAAAACCTCTACAATTTCTTCTTCCTGCGAGACACGCAAGTCGTTCAGGTCAATGAAATAATCGGCAAATCTTTTGATTGCGGATTCTGTCGACTGCGTGTTCATATTTTCGCCAATTATAGCATAAACAAGAGCGTCCGCCGGCTCATCATAGGTAATCTTTTTGACTTTGGGATGTTTGGTCTTCAATGAGCGGCACAAGTCACGGATTTTTTTCGAATACTCTTTGCTATTTTTCATGTTATTCCCGATATTTACAGGTTACCACCTCACAAGGCAACCGTCTATGTATCCGGGTCTTTCTTTTCCGGTTTATTTACAGCCTGGTCTATCAGTTTCATAGTTTCGAGCGTTTTTTTTAAATTTTCATCCCTGTAAAGATGCAAAAGGGGGCAGAACTTGCTCGACAACTTACGAGCAACCTGTGATTGTATTCTGCTCTTTGCGTGTGATATTGCCGTAAAGGTTCTATTTTGCGCGGCCTCATCTTTTCCGAAGATACTAAGAAATACATCCGCATTGCGCAAGTCAGCGGCCATATCAACTCTCGTCACACTGACAAAACCCTGTATACGCGGATCGTTAAGATGGTTGGCGATAGCGTCACTAACCGCTTCTTTTACTACACGTGCCACTTTTTCCTGTCTTCTCGTGGGCATAATTTGCTCGTATCCTGCTTTGGGTTTGGCGAGATACGGTTCATAATTAAAGTGTTCTGGCTACCTTTACAATGTCATAGACGTCAAAAACATCGTCGACTTTGACGTCATCGAATCCTGCAATTTTAATACCGCACTCCAGTCCGGCTTTGACCTGGCGGACGTCTTCTTTGAAATGCTTTAGAGTTTCTATGTTCAGGTCATTTCTGATAACAATATTGTCGCGTATCAGTCTTACTTTTGCGTTCTTGCTGACAGTGCCGCTGCTGACATAGCAGCCGGCCACCGTCCCAACCTTTGAAATCTTGAACACAGCTCTCACAACAGCTCTGCCAAGCGACTTCTCTGTTTCTTCGGGCTCAAGCATTCCCTCCATGGATTTTTGCAAATCTTCTGTTATACGGTAGATTACATTGTAGAGCCTTATCTCAACACCTTTAGCTTCAGCAATCTTGGCAACGTGTTCCTCGCTGACGACATTAAAGCCGATGATAATGGCATTCGAGGCCTCGGAAAGTACGACATCTCCTTCCGTGATTCCGCCGGGTGCTGCGTGTAAGATTTTAATTTTCACTTCTTCCGTGCTAAGTTCGGACAAATATTTCGTCAACACATCCACGGAACCCTGGACATCGGCGCGGATGATGATATTTAATTCTTTCACATTACCGGCTTCTATTTCGCTGAATAGATTGTCCAGAGTCACCTGTGTTCTTTTTGTGAGGGTATTTTCTCTTGCGAGTATCTGGTTTTCTTCTGCGGCGGCCTTTGCCTTGTTGATGTCGTCGAGGCAGTAGAATCTGTCGCCTGCCTGAGGGACGTCGTTTAGGCCTGTAATTTCCACGGGCATAGAGCTTGTAGCGATTTTCGTGGTTTTACCATAGCTGTTTCTGAGGGTTTTCACTCTGCCGAAAGCAGTTCCGGCCAATACCACATTTCCCTTCTTCAGTTGTCCCTCCTCGACCAACAGAGTTGCGACGGGGCCTTGCCGGGGCGATATTTTTGCCTCAACGACCCATCCGGTCGCAGGTATCATGTCATCAGCTTTTAGTTCAAGCAATTCAGCTATATAATCAAGATGTTCGAGCAAATCATCTATACCTTCACCTGTAATGGCACTGGTTTTCACGACTTCAGTCTTTCCGCCCCATTCAGCGGGTGCTAATTCCTGCTCGGCTAACTGTGAGTAAACCCGATTTATGTCGCACCCTGGTAAATCAATTTTATTCAGTGCCACAATAACGGGCACATTCGCAGCCTTTGCATGATGTATCGCCTCGATGGTCTGCGGCATCACACCATCATCTACGGCCACTACCAGTACTACCACATCAGTCATATTTGCGCCTCTGGCCCTCATTGCCGTAAAGGCTTCGTGTCCTGGAGTATCCAGGAAAGTCACCTTTTTATTGTCCCAGGTAACCTCAGATGCCCCGATATGCTGGGTGATGCCTCCGGCCTCTCCGGCTGCCGTCTGTGTTGACCTGATCTTATCGAGTAAGCTGGTCTTTCCGTGGTCAACGTGCCCAAGCATTGTAGCCACTACCGATCGTTTTTTTAGAGCCTTTTTCTTTCGCTGCTCAAATTCAGCCTTTATCTGCTCTTGGAGTCTGCTCTTTCGTTCCACGATGAGTTCTGTACCGAATTCCAGAGCCACCAGTTCGGCCACTTCGCTGCTTATAGCTTGATTGGCTGTTGCCATTACGTCCTGTTGCATCAATTTGCTGATTATATCCGCTGACTTAACCGCTAAAGCTGCAGATAAATCCTTTACTGTAATTGGCTCGCTTAAAACGGCTTTTTTCGGTCTGGCGGCGGCAGCCACTTCCCTTTCGGATCTGGTAGCGATTTTCCGCGTGGGTCTAAGTCTCAGCCCTTCACCACGAGCCGCGTCGAGCCTTGCCTGTCTTTCTTCAATGTCTCTTTGCCGCCATTTCCTGGTGAATTTAGGCTTCTTTTCAGTTTCTACGTATCGACCTTCCTGGTATCGCCCATGTGTTCTCTCTTTAGTTTGCCTTGGCAGCCCTTTTTTCTCCTTGATTGGAGCCAGGGTCAATTGTTCCTGCATCTTTTCGTCATATATCAACGGCTCAGTTACGGGCATATCATATCTAACTTTAGGCTTGGGCTTTGGTGGTCTTCGTGACGGTTCCGGTGCTTCTACTCGAACAACCTGTGGTCCGCTTAGTCGAGCTGGCTCAGGTTTTTCTAAAATCGGACCAGCAGGGAGTATGGGTTCTGGTTCCTGCTCCGGAGGCTGCTGGATTATTTGTTCTTCGGGGATTTTGGGCTCTTCTTCAATTATCGCCGTGGTCTCGGCGGCAGGCTTTTTCTTTTTAGTCTTTTTTACAGCTTTTTTTGCTTTCTTCTCGGGGGGTTTTCGCTTTTGCTTTTTTTTCTTTCTAATTCTTACCTTTGTCAAATCCACTTTCTCGGCTGTCTCAACTGTTGTGATATTCTCACCCTCACTGAACCACTCGCGAATAGTTGCCGCCAAACCGGCCGAGATTGTAGACATGTGGTTCTTAACGTCAAGACCCTCATCCTGGCACTTTTTCACAATAGCAGTGCTTTTTACCCCAAGCTCCTTAGCCAAAATGTAGACTCTTGTAGTAGCCAAAAAAACTCCGATTTCTATAGAGCGTTTAAGTGTTGCTATTCCTTATCTGCCGGTTCCTGCTGGTTGTCTTCTTCATCCTTTTGCTGGTCCGGTTCATTTTCGGTCTCTTTCTGTTTTGACTCAGCGGCCAATCGCTTGGCCTCTTCGTTTGCGGCCACGACCATTTGTTCTGCTGTTTCCGGGTCAATATTCAGCTCGTTAACCAGCGGTTCGGTTCCTACATCATCTAAATCCAGAACGGAAATAACACCCAGTGCAATCAACTTGTCAACGACCGTATCATCAGCAGCCTCTACATTTTTGATACAACTTGTCAATCGTTCAATGCCCTGATTATATTCTTCCGGCATGAGTATATCGATATCCCATCCGGTCAGTCTCGCAGCCAAACGGACGTTTTGGCCGTGCTTACCGATGGCAAGGCTGAGCTGGTCCTCATCCACAACAACTGTTGCTTTTCCCAATTCAAAGCACAGCGCGATTTCACTGACTTTTGCCGGCATCAAAGCATTTGCGACCAGTACCTGTGATGACTCGTTCCATCGTACAATGTCAATTTTCTCCCCGCCAAGCTCATCAACTATGTTTTTAATTCTACTGCCTCTTACACCAACGCAGGCACCCACAGGATCGACTTTTTCATCGATGGAAGCTACAGCCACTTTTGTTCGGTAGCCCGCCTCCCTCGCCAGTGCCCGTATTTCGATGATATTTTCAGCAATCTCCGGCACCTCCAGCTCGAACAATCGGCGGATAAAATCAGGATGCGTTCGAGAGAGAATAATTTTGACCTGATTGGAAGTTTCTTTTACATCAAGAATCAGGCATCGAATTCTTTCACCCGGCCGATGAGACTGGCCCATTATTTGTTCGCCTTTTGGCATGAAGCCTTCAGCCCAATGGCTCAGATTGACTGTAAGTGTTCCTCCTTCGTATCGCACAACCGAGCCGCTTATGATTTCCCCTTTTCTCTGGACGAACTCGGCATAAATACTATCCCTCTCATCGGCCCTTATCTTTTGGATCATTACCTGTTTTGCTGTCTGAGCGGGGATTCGTCCGAGTTGCCTGATATCGATTTGTTCATCGTCCTTTGAGGCTGAAACCTGCCCGGTGGCACGGTCGATGTTTACGACTATGTTGCTTTCCGGCTCGCCAAAATGCTTTCGGACCGCTGAGACCATAGCTTCTTCCAAATCGACGAATAAGGATTCTTTGTCGATATTTTTATCGCGTGCGATGTTGTCGACAATTCTGATAAGTTCCTGATTCATTCTTCTTTTTTTTCCTAATTTACACTTTTTATATAATCCAAAAAAAAGTGGAAACCTAAGGGGTTTCCACTTCAAAAATGCCCAAAACAAATCGAGGTTTTAGCAATCCTTACCTTACATCGGTCTCCTCCCATAGGGCACCCATTTTGTCATCTGCCGCAAAATGGGGAGCCAGTAACAAACCTCGTTCGTTTCCCGACACTGAAGCAGAAACACCGATTTCCAAGCCACCATATGCGCAAAAACGCAGCCATGCAGATCAATTGTTCGTTTAGTCTGCACTGTTCGCTAATCCTGTCAATACCATTTCAAGCGCCGCCTTAATTTAAAGTTTAGCTTTGGTAGCCGTTAATCCTTATAACCAAACTTATTATGATAATCGTCAAACTGTTCAATAGCAATAATTTTTTTGCCGAATTTGTATAATTTCCAGCCAAAAATCGACAAAAAAGCATGTTAAACGGTTAAAGAGCGATAATAAAGGCGAAAACGGGCTAAAAAGTGCAAATATTTGTGCAGGTATAGCTTTTTGGGCGTTTCTAAAAAAGTCTTTTCCAGCCCAATTTTGTACGGCTTTCTCTTTTGAATATCCCCGATTAAGCTGCTGACTTTACCAGTTTAGCCGGAAAATTTGACATCTGATTTTAGGTAGTTTATCTAACTTTATAAGTAATAAGGCCTTAGCTCAATAATTGAAGATAATCTGCAAAAATTTCTGGACAAATACGGTTTTTATATTCACACTAATCCCCATAGATAATGCAAGTTTTGTACATAATCTTTGTTTATGACAGAAATAATGAGGGTAGATGAAAGCCAAAATCGATATTTGCAACTTGCATAAGTGTTTCATGCTTTGTGAAGTTCCAAAACATTAAGGACCGTTAACTCAAATCGAAAGGAAGGAGTGAATCATGAAAAAATATTGGATGATTGTGGCTTGCAGTTTTTGTTGGTGTGCATTGCTGATTTCCTTGCTATGTACGAGACCGGCATATGCTGCGGGTGGAGAAAAACTGACTTATATTGACCTTATCAACCGGCTTACAGATTTGGAGCAGTTGGCTGTATTGCCCGCTCCGGGCGAAAAGTGCCAGCAGTGGTCAAGCTACGACAGGGCGAGCAAATACGATAAGGCATCCGGCAAATACGTCAACTGGTTCGCCAACGGCGACGGCAACGGAATTATCCGCAAGGAGGGCAACACCCAGGTTTTTGCCGAGATGGAAGGACCGGGCGTTATCTGGCGGATATGGTCGGCACTGGCCAATCAGGGCCATGTAAAGATTTATCTTGACGGTGCCGCCGAGCCCGCGGTTGATTTGCCTTTCATAGGCTACTTCAACCGCCAGAATGAGCCCTTTACTCACGAGGCACTTGTACATATGACCGCCCGCGGTCAGAACTGCTACGTTCCAATCCCCTATCAAAAATCCTGCAAGATAGTCGGAGAAGGCGACTGGGGCAGGTATTATCATTTTACCTACACGACCTATCCAAAAGGAACTATCCTACCCACCTTTAAACGGCAGCTTTCAGCCGCCGAATCCGCCGCCCTCGACAAGGCCGCAACAATCCTTACTCAGAGTGGGCATTACCCTTCAGGAAAGCCCGGGCGCCAAAAGACCGTCCGTGTCAAGGTATCTCCGGGTGAAATCAGGGAAGTCGCAACACTAAAAGGGCCAAGAGCGATAACCGCGATGAAGATCAATATGGATTTCCCCGAATCGCAGGACGACCGAAACATTCTGCGAGAGCTTGTATTGCAGATATACTGGGATGGTGAGAAAGAGCCGAGCGTCTGGGTTCCGTTGGGCGATTTCTTTGGTACGGCCCCAGGTGTGAACAAATACAAGTCGCTGCCCCTCGGTATGACCGAGGACGGTTTTTACAGCTTTTGGTATATGCCGTTTGCCACCTCGGCCGTTGTCCAGATTCGCAACGATGGTGAAAAAGCGCAGACTGTAATGTTCTCGGTCACACAAGCACCTCTGACAAAGCCGATTGAAACGCTTGGAAGGTTTCACGCCAAATGGCACCGCGACGCCTTCCTGCCTGAAGAGCCCGGCCGTGATGCATCCCCGCATTGTGTCGACTGGACAATGCTCAAGACCGAAGGCCGGGGCCGGTTCTGCGGTGTTATGCTGCATGTCTGGAATCCAAGAGGCGGATGGTGGGGCGAAGGAGACGAGAAATTCTTCGTCGACGGCGAAAAATTCCCTTCGACCATCGGCACAGGCTCCGAAGATTACTTCGGCTACGCCTGGTGCAACCCGACTCTTTTCCAGAATTGCTACCACAATCAGACAATAAGCATGAACAATAAAGGTCACGTTTCCGTGAACCGCTGGCATATCACGGACAATATCCCCTTCCATAAATCATTCGAGGCCGCAATCGAGAAGTACTATCCGAACGGCAAGCCCACACTTTACGCCGCCACTGCGTACTGGTATCAGGCCGCCGGACAAACCGATCCTTACAAGCCTGTGCCTGTTACTGAACGCAAGGGTTACTGGGGCCAGATAAAGGTCTTCCGCGTCAAAGGCGCGCTTGAAGGCGAGAAGCTAAAGGTCCTCTCGAAGAGCGGCGGCAATCCCCATCAGCAGGATCTCAGCGTCTTCGGCTCAAAATGGAGCGGCGAAGCACACCTGTGGTGGATTGACGCCAAGCCGGGCGACACGTTGGAAATAGCAGTCCCCGTCGAAAAGACCGGCATGTACAGGCTTAAAACACAACTCACCAAGGCCATTGATTACGGCATCCACCAACTCTATCTCGACGGCAAAAAGCTCGGTGAGCCAATCGACCTGTTTAACAATGGTGTTATCCCGACGGGTGCCCTCGACCTGGGAGTCCACAAGCTCGAAAAGGGACAGCACGTCCTAAAGGTCGAAATCGTCGGAGCAAACGAAAAGGCCGTGAAGAAATATATGTTCGGAATCGACTATTTACTTTTGGAGGATATTACCTCCGGTTTCTTTCTGCCGGAGAATCCGAAATATACCATACTTGATTCCGCCCGGGACTCGGTGCGTTTTGCGGAGGGCACCCTCGTCCCTTTTGACGGTAGGCTGGCCTGTAAATCAAGCTTCGTCGATAAAGACGGCAAGATTATGGGCTGGCACGATTTCGGAAACCTCGAAGGCCCCGGCTGGGCGGCAAACGCCGTCGGAGGGGCATACGAGCTATATTCCTATGCTAAGTATACGAAAAACGAGCAGCTTGCTGAAAAAGCTCTCAAGCTGCTCGACCACGTACTCGAAGACGGTTTCATCGACTACGAAACGGGATTTATCACCGGCTACCGCCTCACTACAACCAACAAGTTCTGCCTTAATTACCAGCATAAAAGCAACTGGTTCTGTCCCGGCTCAATGGCCAAAATCGCATACCAATTGCTCATCTTCAGTGACCTTCTGTCCGTGAGGACTCCCAAGGAGGACAATCCGCGAAGAGACAAAATGCGGCAAGTCGCCCTGAAAAACGCGCGTTGGATAGAAAAGAACGTCAAACCCACCTCCAACGGCTGGTTCCCGCGGCGCTGCAAGCCGTCCGGCGAACATTTCCCGCAAAATGCTTATGGAGATTCGGACATACTATTCGACAAAAGCGCGGATGGTCTTTTCATCATCCAGCTTATGACCGAACTGACCAAAAAGGGTCTTGCCGATTACACCGGTGAAATCAAAAAGCGAATCAAGGTTTTCATGGATGCCGGGGGAATTTTTGGCTCCATTAACCACGATACTTACGATCATCACGAAAACGTTGCCTACTCCGTCGCGTTCAGGGTCCTGCGTCAGGCGGCCCAACTGCTCGACGACGATGAAATCCGCACCTTTGCCTATGACAAATGCCTCGCGGGCCTCGACCAGTTCAAGATGACAAACGACCGAAACGGTGTTGCAACCAAGGGCCTGCTCTGGATGGAGAAAACCTGGGACACGGCTTACCTCTGGGAAAACGCCGAAGCCGCCCTGGCCTATTTTGAAGCCTATAAAGATGTGCACAACGAGCAGTTTCTACGGGACGGTCTGACAATCCTGCGTGCAATCGCAAAGCATCATCACGGCGACAAGGGTTTCCTCACTGAAGGTGTGGACTGGAACAATCATGTAGGCAAACAGCATCATTTTGATGGGGCCGAGTTCGGAGACATCAAGTATACCGAGCCTTTGCTGAATAATTTACATATTGTGGAGCCCACGCTGCTGGTTATTAAAATCAAAGACGGGGCACAAACAAGCAATTGATTATGGTGTTGTTGATTCCCTGTTTGCTGTATCGTGCGACTATGTCCGAACGAAGCTTGTTAAAGAACATTACGCATTGCAATATCGTCTGAAGTACAAGGTACAGGGATTTGCTATGAAACGGGGACGAGGCGTAGCGTTAGTTTTTTCTGTGTAATAGTTATTTTTTCCAAACGTACTTTCTGATCCACATCGTCAAAAATATCCCTGACGTTGAAGATAGGTTCAAAGGATTCATCATTCAGTAATGACGCTGCAATCCTGGCCCGTAAATTCTCGGTATCTACATGGACGGTTGCGAGTCTGTCAGCATACATTTTTTTGGCCATCACTCTGGCAAGAGGTGTGACATTCATAGCGCCAATTTTTATTTTCTCCACCCGCAGGTGTAAGAGGCCTTCTTCATCAAGGCTTGGTTTGGCCACAATCGTAACGACCAGGTCTGCGCCTTTAATGCTTGCCGTTCCCATCAATACGATTTTATCGGGCACGAAAAATACCGTAGGTGCGGATAAAAGGACTCCGTTGGATTCCTGCGGCCATTGAAGTCGAGCGATTGCTTCGTTTATCCCCTTCTGGATTATTACAAGATCAAACGGTTCACGGCGTTGTGCACCGTTGTGAAGCTGAGGCAGCAATACGTTTGACAGATAGGGGCTGACCTGGCCTTGATTGCTGCCGGCCGGATTGATAACAAGCGGCTTATAGCGAGCGGGCTTATAAAACAGCAAATAAAGAATAATAATAGCCAGAGCCAGATCAATTAAGAGCCAATATCTCTTTTTGAATTTCCTTTTTTTGCGAGTTTTTGGTTTAGTTTCTTTATCTTTATTACTCATAATCATTTTCTACCTTGCCCGAAGTTACCTGTGTGATTATAATTGATTTTTGAAAATTTACTATGGAATATTTGCAATTGTTCAAAATTGTTAAGACTGTTTTTTGTAATCGTTTAGAAGGGAATTGACAAATGTCGAGTCATTTTGGTGATCGTCTTTTTGACGCCGTAAAGGGCAGGAAAACTTCATTGGTTGTCGGTTTGGACCCCGTTTACAGCAGGCTCCCCTCGGCGATAAGAAGTCATCGCCAGATGAACGACGAGTTTGATGCGAATGCCGCGGTGGATGCAATCTTCGATTTTTGCACGCAGACGATGCGAATAGTAGCACCAATGATACCGGCCGTGAAGATAAATATAGCCTTTTTTGAAAAGTATCTCTGGGAAGGCGTAGAGACTTACTATGCTTTGATTTCGGAGGCCGACGATCTGGGCCTGGAAGTAATCGGCGACGTCAAAAGGGGCGATATAGGCCATACGGCGGAGCTTTACGCCGCTGCTCATCTGGAGAACCCGGAATTAGCCGGCCTTGAGGATACTCTTGCACCGGATGCTATAACCGTCAACGGCTATCTCGGAACTGATGGTATTGAGCCTTTTGCGGAAATGGCGACAAAGCAGGGCAAAGGACTTTTCGTGTTGGTACGCACCAGTAATCCTTCCGCCGCGGAAATCCAGGATTTTGCCGATGCTGAAGGCCTTAAAATGTACGAAAGGCTTGCTGAAGTCGTTGGCCGAATTGCCAATAACGCCGAGAGAATCGGAAAAAATGGCTATAGTAACGTCGGAATGGTCGTAGGGGGCACTGCACCGGAGATAACAACTGCTCTGCGGCAACAGTATGATAAAGTATGGTTTCTCGTGCCTGGCTACGGCTCACAGGGCGCTTCTGCCGTAGACTGTGTGAGATTCTGCAAACCCGACGGCACCGGAGCATTAATCAACGCATCACGCTCGATAATCTATGCCTACGAAAAGCCGAAATATAAGGACCAGTTCGGCGATGACTGGAAAAGATGCATTGAGCAGGCGGTTATCGACGCAAAAGTGGACCTGGCAAGTGCAATGCAGACGCTGATATGAACGAGCAGTTCTTTGCAGGCAAAAAAGTACTGATTATGGGTTTGGGGCGCTTTGGCGGCGGAGTTGATGCCGCTAAGTTTGCGGCTAAAGCCGGGGCGAAAGTAATAATAACGGATTTGGCTTCGCGCGAGCAGCTCAGCGATTCGATAAAACAGCTCGAAGAGTTTGGTGATATTGAATTTCATCTCGGCTCACACGATCCGGTAGATTTTGAACAGGCCGATATTATCATCGTCAATCCCGCGGTGCCGTGCGATAATGAGATTCTCGAATTCGCCCGCCGCCCTAAGAAATTCATTACATCCCAGATAGGCATATTTTTCCAGCTTTGCCCTGCGAAGATAATCGGTATAACCGGGGCCAATGGCAAAAGCACGACAGCGGCACTGACGGCCCATCTGCTCAAGAGTGCCGGAAGAGAGAAAGTATGGCTCAGCGGCAATATCGGAAATGAGCCGTTATTAACCAGGTTAGACCAAATCGTCCCTGATGATTTAGTTGTGCTGGAGCTGTCAAGTTTTCAGATAGAACAATTAGCTCAAATCCAAAAAGCACCGGTAGTTGCACTTTTAACAAACCTTACACCTAACCATCTCGACCGCTATGGCACATTCGAAAATTATTGTGCCGCCAAGGAAAATATCTTCAGGTTTCAAAAGCTGGACGATAAATTCCCCGCCGTATCTATCTTCAATGCCGAAGACAAAATTGGTGCGGAATGGTTTGAAAAATACAAAAAAGATGCTGGCAGGATTTGCATCACATTTTCAGCCGACCATATAAGTGAGCAAATCCGCGAGAATTTCCCCTTGCCGGGCCGGATTAATCTTTCGAACCTTGCCGCCGCTGTTGCTGTTACCCGACATTTTGGCATTGCAGATGACCAACTCAGAGGCCCGTTGCCGCAGTTTAAGGCGCTGCCACATAGGCTCGAATTGGTTGCGAAGATAAATGGCGTTTCCTGGTATAACGATTCGAAAGCTACCACGCCCGAAAGCGCAATCGCGGCATTGGAGGCCTTTGGGCAGCCGATGATTGTTATTGCCGGCGGATATGATAAAAATGTTGCTTTTGATGAATTCGGCAAAACAATAGCCGAAAAGGCAAAAGTAACTGTTTTGATGGGTCAGACCGCCGAAAAAATCGCAGCAGCAATACGCAAAGCCCAAGATACAAGACTCAAGGCACAAGAGACGATACGGAATACTCGGATTGATATTGTCGACTCTCTTGCTGAGGCTGTTCAATTTGCGAATCGACTTGCGGAAAGCGGTGATATTGTCCTGCTGAGCCCCGCCTGCGCGAGCTATGATATGTTTGATAATTTCGAGCATCGCGGCCAAGAGTTTTGCAGACTCGTGCAAGCAATCAGTACCAGGAGTATCAACTCTCAGACAGGAAAAGCCTAAGAAAACCGGGCGGGATAAGCATTGCCTGTTATTTGTTGAACGTATTGCGGATTTTCTCGGCTAATTGTAGTACATTCCTGTAGGTTATGGATTCCGGTGCTTTCCCGTCGTCGCTAAGTTCAGCCATCGCGCCGCGGACCCAGATATCAAATTCCTGCTCAGAATTGATAGTCAGCTCATGATCTTGCCCAAGAGAATCAGGCCGGCCATCAAAAAAAGGTCTGGGTCCAAAATTATATTTTGAGATTACTTTGTAGGTCCCAAACGTAATACGTTCCGGTGTCTTTTCGTCCGACACATAAATGCCCCACTCGTAGAATTTTCCTTTCTTCCGGGTGAAAGTTAAGTGTCGGCCTTCGAGGATTATACCTTCTTCCGCCGGCCATGGTTTCAACCCAACAACCTTTGCGGGCAGATTTGGTAACGGCCCTCCCGGTTCCAGACCTTCGAAAAGATGAGCTTGTGATTCGTTTGGTTTGTTGTTGGCATGCCAGCCGTAGATAACACTGCCGTCTTTGAGCGTAAAACCAATGCAACTATGGAACTTGCAGTCTGGATCACCATCTGCAAGTTCTTGTTCGACGACCGTTTCTTTTGTGTTAATCTGTTTATGGCCTGCCGGAGGATCTGTTTTAAAGCAGTTGGTAGGCGGCGCTACATTGTACTCAATCGTGTCAGTGTCACTGAGGGCCACCCATCGTATAGAATTCTTTTCAGCGTTACTCCAGGTGAATATACGGACTATTTCGCCCGTTTCAGGTGACAACCATAACTTCTTTTTAATAAGAACGGGACCTGGTTTTATTATGCCCTCCCATATATCGACCGTTTTATTCTTAATCTGTTCTTGTCCTATTTTAGTAAATCCTTTCACTTGATTGAGATTGTCCATATAGGCCGGAAAGGGATTCATTGTGCGAACCCGAAGACGCTGCTGAAAAGGGCTAAGTTTTGTGAAACTAACCGACGGAGGTTCTGAGTTATCATCAGAATTTATATAGCCGGTAGCATCCATATTTATATATCCGGCAGTATCCATTATGTATTGGCCATCTGAAACAGTCAGAGCATATCTTGGCGTTTCGGTCGTGTAGGTTCCGGACCACGGCCTATTACTATGAGGACGCCAATGTTTAAAGCGACCGTTTCTTTTATCAAACCAGATTTCAAATGGAAACTTCTGTAATTTGGTGTCGTCGTCTTTGTGAAGAAACTTCCAGCCTTTGATGTGAACAGTCTGGGCATTCTTCCACAGCTCCAGAGCTTCAGTGATTCCATAAGCAGGTGAACCATCGACAAACCATTTTAAGCCGATTATTGTCCCGGCCATCATCAACGCCGCAGCGGCAGCGAGTTTTGTAATTGGACTTTTCGTGATTATTCTCCAGATATTCGGCTGACGAGACGCCGATTTTCTGCTTTTTGCTTTTTCGAATGCCTTGATGGTATCATCAAGAACTACTTCGTTGACTTTGGCATTTGTATCGATTTTTGTATTTTTTATCAGCTTTTCTATATTTTCTGCCGGTCTCATAATTTAGCCTCGCTATCTAAAATTGATCGCAGTTTATCCAATCCATACCGATATCGGCTCTGGATAGTACTTGTTGGAACGTCCTGCAGCTCAGCGATTACC